>VMHT01075958.1_pt1 | contig 14695 bp, 23 predicted proteins | sample 4693611 | NCBI WGS metagenome assembly VMHT01 (sample SAMN12280063, study PRJNA550983) | marine metagenome | isolation source: seawater sampled from same location over 5 years 0.02-0.2 micron viral filtrate | place: USA: collected off the coast of southern California halfway between the port... ... | reverse complement strand
CAATACCATACTGTTACACGCTCAAAATCCTTAACAACTTCCAATTTACGAAGTTTGCCACGTGGGTTCTCTATGTAAAAAACCAAATTAGGATTGATATTACAAAAGCATTCAATGATTGACAAAGTTTCTTTTACAATTTTAACACCTAATTTAGCTTGTTCAGTTTTTGGTGTGTGGTCTTTGTTCCAATGTTTTCCGATACTTGCAACACTAAAATAAGTACAGGGGGGCGAAGCCCATATAATATCAGGTGTAAATGGCACTTTGTTTATATCAAACTCTAATATATCTACTGCATAATCTATACCCTCAAATTTGTTTATATCACTACTGAACACATTGTAGCCCAAAGATTTTGCTGCTTTGCCTACTGATCTACTACCTGCAAACAACTCTAATACATTCATATATTTAAGTGCATTATTGTATTAATCTTATTTATCGTTTCCTGCTTATCTACAATTCCGTTATCATCGTAGTAAACATAAACGTAGGGGGCGAACATACGTGCGTAGTTCTCGTTCTTTTCTTTGTGGTTTGCCTTTGCTCTGTTTTGGTAAGCTGTGTTCATCATCTTGTATGATATAGGTTTTATCTGTATTCCTAAAACAATGTAGTCATCTTTTATAATCTCAGCATCTATGCAATAAGTATGATCTTTCTCGAAGTCTGTTTTAACTATATCAATGTTTGTAAACTCTGCTTTGAGTTCGTCTATTATGCTAAGCTCTTGTTGGTATCCGTTCCAAGTCTGTCCTATCACACGATAGAAAACATACTGCTTTACCTGCTCTAAAGGTATCCATTGATTCTTTAGGTGTATCCTTTGACTTACATAGGATAATTGTTTGTATCCTACTGAGCATTTGTACGAGTATTCCCAATCTTTATGCGTTTTACTTTCGTGGTATTTGTGAAAGTCGCTTATTAGCTTCATGCACTTACCTACATACTTAGTCTGAAAAAAATGATTGACACTCTTATCTTTGTTTAGCTTTCGGTATAGGGCATCGTCTAATGGCTGCTTATACTTATAAGGCATATATCTTGTTTATTTGATATATCCATTCTTTTAAACGCTTAGGCGAACAAGTACATATTTCATGGTATTTATGTGCGTATAGGTCTGCGTGTAATTCACAGATCAGTTTGTAGTGCTTCTCGGTCATGCTACCACTTGTAATCTTAGCGAAGGGCTTCCACCTATCTCTTTGCTCTTTGGTCATCTTACCTTTTGGCATACTAAAATTTTATATTGTTCCACTTATCCCTGCGCTCATCACAGCCACAATCCCTACCCCTAAGTTTGGATATCTTCTTTACTATATAACGTATTCCTGTGTATTTTGTAAAGTAAAATACTAAATCCCCTAATCCCATTCTATATTGTTTTTGATTAAATCCTTAACCCTTTTGTATGTGAAATACAAAGAATAATAAGATATGTTTGTCTTACGTGCTAATTCTGCAATAGGCATACCATCGCTAATTATCTCAAAGACAGTACGATCATACCAAAAGGTTTTGTCGAGCAGACTATCCATTTGCTTCATAACACCACAAATGTCTATCTCTTTTGATTCGCCCTGCTCATCTAAATAGTCTGAAAGGTTATCTATATTGGTTTTTATTATATTTTTTTCTTTTCTATGCAGATCTATAAACAAACCCCTTAAAACTCGGTAAACATACATGTGGTTTATATCATCGCCATAGGTTATATCTACACCTTTTGTAATGTAAGTGTGGATACGCAGATACGCTTCTTGCACTATATCTTCTGCTATGGATTCTTTGCAGCCAAAAGATAACACAATCCTGACCCAATCATCGTGTTTCTCTGCAATCTTCTCAAGTGTTGTTTTCAAAATGGTAAATCTGTTTGTTCTTTGGTATTGTAATTTACTAAATTTTTTCCATCTATTTCAAACCCTACATTGTTTAAGATACTTCTAAACTTTATGGGATCGTCTATCGGTGTGGGCTTATAGCCCAATTCTTGGTTTTTTACCTTGGCTGAAAAAAGGTTAGAGTATATCCAATCCGTTTCATGGTAAATGTATCTGTGTATCACAAGAAAATCATCAGCTCTGTTAATAGATTGCCCACCGAGTTCACTATCAGAAGCCATAGGTGGTATAGGATGCCCTGAGTAGTAATGACCTTGTGGGTGTCTTTTTCTTAGTGCTTCGGTCACCGCATGAACACATATCCAAGTTGTAATGTTATGCTGTTTGCAGAAAATTCGTATATCGGTAAGACTTTCATATCCATACTCATAACTATTAGAGTTCTTAGGTATATCCTTTTTTAAGCTATTTAGAGGATCAATTAAAAACCCTTGATAATCCCATGCCTTTTTTACAGCAGTTGCAAGTTCTAAAAGGTCTTTGTATGTGTACGCTTTCTCAGTATCTACAAACTTAAAATGATTAAATACCCAATCGTATTGCTTTTTAAAGTCCTCTGTTTCTATTTGGTTAATTGGTTTGCCCTCTGCAAACTCAATGAGCTTTCTAATAAGTGCATAGGGTTCGTTCTCACTACTAAAAACAAGCCATCGGACATTATGCTTTAGTGAGTACAGGAACATCAAATAAAATACTAAGTGAGTTTTACCTGTGTTTGCGTGTCCTAAAATAAAGTTGAGATTGCCATGCACAAAACGAAAGTGATTATCTAATCTATCAACCCCTAAGCGTAAACCCTCGCTTACTTTTCCTGCTCGTATATCATTAAGTTTTTTAAGATGTTTGTCAAAGTTTATCAGCATTTGGTAAAGTTAAATAAAAAAAGGGGCTATAAAGCCCCCTATGGTTAAAATGGTAAATCTGCTCTATCAGGTGCGTGTTCTTTGGCTTCAACACCCTCAGCTTGTTTGTGGATTTTCCACGCTTGGATTGTGTTAAACACTTTGACATCGCCCTGTGGGTTAGTCCACTCACGTCCTCTAAGGTTATACTGAACCTCTACATGATCACCCTCGTTGTAAGAGTCTAAAGTGATACACTTGTCATTTGAAAACACAACGCTTAATATCTGAGGATATTGCTCTTTAGTGTTTAATACAAGTTCTCTGAATTGATAATTACCTTTTGTAGTTGTTTGTCCTACTCTTTTTACTGTTCCAATAATACTACCCATTGTTTACAAAATTTATAAGTTTAGTTGCATCTGCTATAACTGTTTCAATATCTGCATTAGGACGAGATGCGTGAAAGTCCGCAGCAGCTTTAACCATACTTTGACGAACAATAATCTGTTCTCTGTTCCCTGTGGGTTGTGTTGGTATGGGTTTATTGTAGATGAGCTTCGCTGTGTTGTATTGCTCATTCGTAATTTCAAAGTCGATAGTTTCGCCTACCTGCTTTTTAAATTCGCCTTTGGCTAAAAACTGATAGTTGTTACCATTTGCGAGATACACCTGATACTTATTGAAAGTACCTGATGCGTTTGTATAAGTACCCTTAGGTTCTATTTGCGTAATTTTGCTCTGCATAATGTAATTCTAATTGATTTTCTAAAATTTCTAAATGAGCTTCTAATTCTAAAATTCTATTGCTCATGCTTTCTATTCTTGCCCTATCAAATTCCCTCATGAGTTCCGCTATATAATCCATATCGCTTATCCTCTTGTATCTTTAACATATCAAGCACATCGTACAAGCTGTTAAGGTTTTGATCAGACATTATCGCATCATGTTTGTTTGCGAGTGTGTAAGTAACAGCGTAGAGTATCGCATCTTGCTGTTCGGTATTCAAATTAAATTTCATAATAAAGTTTTAATGTTTGTGTAAATATATATACTTTTTTTTAAATAAACAAAAAGGGGGGCAAAGCACCCCCCTAAACATAACATTAAAACGTACCCTAAAAGAATAGGATAGTGCAAAGATACTATTTCATTTTCTTTTTAACAAGAGCTGTGTATTTAGTTATCAACTCTTGTAAATCATTGTTTGAGTATTTAGTGATTTGTATGGCTTTAGCATATAATGCCTCTGCTGTACCTTGCCCAAAGTCTTTATCTAATCTTAGCCCAAATTTGTATTGTTCGCCATATCTAAAAACATTACACGCAGCGCATTGTACTTGGCAGTTCGTTTCATCGAATCTCGTTCCGTAATGCTTTCTGCTTTGAAAGTGTCCATTTTGTAACTGCTTCCAATTTTTTTTAATGCCACAGGTATAACACTCAGCTATGCCCTGAGCATTTGCGTTTCTAAGTCGTATGTACTGACTAAAGATATTATCTAAACGCTTTACAAGATTTTTGCGTGATACCTTTTTAGACAACAGCGTTATCTAAGATTTGAATTATATGGCGTATCTCTGACTTCTCAAACTTACCCTCAATAGAAGCGTTATACGTTTTAAATGTTAAGTGATAAAAATCTTTATCTGCTGTATGCTTATCCTCTTTTTTACCTAAGTAGTCAATTTTTAAATCAAATTTCATTTTTTTTCTATATATATATTATATAAATATACTAATTATTTTTTTATATTATATTATATTATTATATTATACTTAAAAGTATATTATTATATATATATATTACTTAGAGATTTTTTTAAATTTTTCAAAACCTCTGCTACCAAAGTAAGCCACATAGATTGTTACGAGTAAAGTCTTTAAGAGTTCTATCCACGCTTCATCTATCTTAAAATCTATCTGTAAACTATCAAGCACAATGTAGATCGTAGTGGCAATGGTAAGGTAAATAATCGTTATCGGACGTACATTCTTACTGAGCCATGAATCGCTTTTCATATCAGAATCCCAACGCTTAGAAACCTCTAAAAGCTCTTGTGAATCCATCTCGAGTAGTTTTAAGGCAGTCTCTTTGTCTTGTGGGGGTAGGGTGTCATCTTTGTCTAAAAGTCCCTTAACGATGCCTAAAACGCCATTGTCGGGCAATACATCACCCACTACGTTAACTATGTTAGAACCTGCATTTGTAAGGAACGCACCGACCTTCGTGTCCTTAAACTTCTTTTTACTCATGTTTTCTAAATTGTAATTGTACTAAAAATAAGTATATATTAAGCTCGTCAAAGTTATATTTCTTAGTTGCAGGATAATAAGATATACCGCCTATAAAAGATGTGGGGAATAAAAGTATAACTGAAAAACTACGCATATGTCCATATAACTTGATCAGCTTTTTCAGTGTCTATATCTACGTGGATAAAAGTGTTTGCAATTCCTATACGCTTAAAACCTACATCTAAAAGGCAGTTGATTAAATGGTAACGATCAACAGAACTTACACAAGCAATATCAACTGCTAACCCTCTAAGATGGCTACTGTTAGGTGTACCACCGACTTTTAGATTGTGTTTAGCTGTACGATAACCTGAGTTTATTCGTATAGGTTTATCAAACTTATCTCTTACCTCGTCTAACATCTCTAATATATCAGGATGCATTTTTTGACCGCTTCCTACTTCATCAGGGCTGTCAAATTCTGAATAACTAAAATATCTCATGTTAACACAATCCACATTGTACGCAAAATTCACACATAACTATAATCTTAAATTTAAACCAAACCGAGTGTCGTGCATCTCAGTATCCCAAAAGCGTGTATATTCACTCTCTATAAACACACCTAATCTTTTTGTTATTTTCCATCCAATTATCAGACCACCTTGCCAATCTTCCCATTGGTCGCCCCCAAGCAGATTGTTATGTCCACCCTTACCCCATGAGTTTCTATGTAGGTAACTAAAATCTACATTACCCTTTATATAATCGTGATGTGGCATAATGTAGTTACCGTAAGCATGTATCCAAAACTTACTGCTATAATGATAAAAGTCAAAACCTACAATCGGTGCTATCTCGCCAAAAGTGTCAAGCTCAGACCATTTTTCCCTATTGTATCTATTCATCAATCTACCAAAGATTCTATTTCTAAAATCAAGATCTGTGTACGCAACTGTCTGACCCCTGTCGTTAACCCATACATAATCATAAACCTCAGAAGTAGTGCCATCTTGATTGTAAACTGTTGACGAATAAAACCTATCTTCATAGCCATACATATATCCTAAAGAGTACCATGGGTTTAATGGTACTTCTATTTGAGTGCCATCAGGGAAGTCAATCATCTCTGTTTCATTAAGCCATATCTCAATAGGGTTGTATCCGTAAGCAGTCTGATGTGTTCTATAAATCGCACCTGCTGATATGCTAAACTTTTTACCAATAGGTAATCTTAACCTTGCTTCTGCTGATTGATACTCAAACCCCACATTTCCCTGCTTTCTTTGCTCTAACTTTATGATATGATACTTACCTGTATGTCTTAAAAAATATCTTGTGTTTATAAACTCTTCCCCACGTTCACGCTCTTGTTCATAGTGAAACATATACTCAAATCCTTTTACTGCTGCGGTAGGTGCAGATAGGGCTTTGTTTATTTCAGTACCATCATAAAATTTTGGCTTAACTTCATAGTCAAAACGTGCAAGTTTCCGCAAACCAAACCCTACACGATAGTCGTTTGGATAGTAATCTGTTACATCAATAACTCTTGGGATTCCGTATAAATCGCCCTCATCAGGTTTTTCTACAAAGTAATTTTTACTTGTATTTTCGTATGCGTTTGAAACATTACCTGCAACGTAAATAGAAGAGTATTTAAAAAACTCATCATACGCTTTCTTTAGTATTTGCCCTTGTGCTACAAAGCACCACAGTAAAAGTATTAAGTATCTCATTAAAATTTAGCTTCTATTAATTTATTTATTTCCTCTTGCAAGTCCTCTAATTTGCATTTTAGTTTAAGGGTTATATCTGCTTCCCACCTTTTAACCTCATCGCCATTCTCAAACAATATAATAGTAGGCAAGTAAATTACATTGTGATTTGCAAAAAAGTCAGAGTGTTTGCTAAGGTCGTAATTGTATGCACTTGTATCATCAAGTTTTTTAATGTTTAAGTTTGCTTCTTTTGTAAACTCAGCAGATGCCTGTACAATGCTTATACCATCCTTGTGTTGAGAATAAACAAGCATAGAAGCTAAAACAAATATGTAATTAACGAGCTTCATACAATCTATCTTCTATCTTATCTAAAGATTCTTTAATCTCTGCTACATCTTCTTTTACAGTAGATACTTCTTGCTGAGTTAGCATAATAGTCTTTCGTATAATTTCATCTTTATACTGAAACTCTTGCTGTGTAATTATCGGCTTGGGTTCTTGCATCGCAAGTGCTATGTCAGACTTTAATGTAAAGTACACGCCCAAAAGAGAAGAGATACCAAACCCTAAAGCAATGAGTTCTTTTATTGTTAGTTGAAATTTTGAATTAGGGTTGAGATCAGCCATGTTTTAAAGATTAACTGTTAAACGTCCATCCTGCGAAGGTGTGTACACCGTTCCCCTCGCAAGTTATTTCAAAAGAAGCCCATCCGTAGGGGCTGCTGTCTAAATCATTCCACAACACATCTACTGAGTATTTGTCTGATGCAACGCCCTCAGTTTCTAAGTTCCAATCATCGTCATAGGTTGGCTCAGTAGTCCATAGATAACCAAGCTTTACAATCGTGTGCTGATGTGTAGGATATTCGTTTCCATCATCATCCGTAGCTGTACCCAAAGCATCTATCTTTTGCTCTGCTTGTTCCTGTGAGTTAAACTCGTATTTTTTAAATAGATATGCCATTATTGAGTTGTTAAGGTTGTTAGTTCTGCATCAGTTAGGGTTTCATTAAAAACAATTAGTTGTTTGCACTTACCTACAAATAAATTACCACCACCACCATTATCAAAAGCTAACTCTGTTAAAGTTCCTGCTGAGAATGTAGTGCCAATTGTGTCAGTTGAACCTAATTGTGAACCGTTTACAAAGCACTTAAATTCGTTAGCTTTGTATTGTAATGCCACTTTATTTAAGTTAGTTATATCGTGAGATGTAGTTTGAAAAAGGCATTGATTTGAGACATTAAAAAGTAAAGCTGTAATCTCATTTGTTGTGCTATCGTATGATATTCTAACAACATTACTTGTTGAACCATCGCTTAAAGTAATTCGCCTATGGTCATCGCCATTATTTAAGTGAGCAATTTCTGCAAACAACACACCCTCTTCGCTATTGATTAATGAAGCTGAACCTGAATCTTTACATGCATCAACTGAGCGTGTTGTAGTGCCTGAACCATCCCAAGGTATATAAGAAGTTGGGAAGCTGCCTTGTTCTAATTGCGCACCCCATATATGTAAGCCGCTTGATCCGTTGCCTGCGTAAGATGGTATTGTATTATTTGTAACTGCACTATCAGATAGCAATATACTAAAAGGGGTAGACCCCCCACTTGGGTCTGTTTCTGTTACCGAGCATCTAAACCACCCATTTCCAAAGTTTTCTATTTTAGCAGTGCCGCTAAATCCATTATAAGATATACTGCCACTTGTTAAATTAAAACAAGCATTTATATTAGAACCTGATAACTCGTTTCTTAGCACTAAAAATTCCCTCTCATCAGCTTTTGCAAAAACACTAAAAGTATATGTTGCTGCTGTGGTTGTAATTGACCTAAAAACTCTGTGAAAATTTGTAGAGCTATCTTCGACCAATTTATCTGCTGTTTGTGAACCATCAGGCGATACAGTATCATTAGCTGTTACACTCGCTTGGCTTTTTGTCCAATAACCATTATCAAATTGCTCTGTATATTCTACATCGTTTGTTCTACTCGGCTCTAAAAGTAAATGAGGGCAATCCCCTACAACCCCACTTGTTAAAGGGTAATCTAAACGAGGTACGCCACTTGCAACGCTTTCTATCAATCCATCTTTGTTTACTCGTGTCGCTGTTGAACCTCTACTATGTGTAAAATCGCCATTTCCATTAGCAGGTAAAACCGAATATAATTTAGTTGACTTAACCCCTGATGGTATTAACGCTATACTTGCTTTATCATATAAACTCATTAGTTTGCTATTAAAATTTCAAAATTTTGCATAATACTTGTAGCACCCTCTGATGTACCACTATCTGATAATACTCTACTCGAATGATCAGTAGCAACACCTATAACTTTGTAAAGGTCATTGTTGCTGAATAGAGTTGATTTAATTTCGTTTACTGCCTTACGTCTTTCTGAGCTACTATCAAGCACAATAAACTCGTCAGTCGTTTCCATGTCGGCAGTCATATCTGTAAACTCTGATAGGTCTAAACTAAGCGCAGGGGTTGTTGTGCCATTAGAAACATCTAATCCTGTGCCAACTGTAACCTCTGTAACTGTGCCTGTATTAGTTGTGTACCCTGCACCATTACTAAGTTGGTTGTTGTTTGTTGGTATTGTTGTATCGCCCTCTAAAGCTGTACCTGCCGATGTGCCTAAAACTAAGCTACTCGTACCTGCACCTATTGTAGTCCTTACTGCTGCTGCATCGGCATCGTCAAGAATCGTCTTAGCAAATGTACTGATAGTTGTACTCGCAGGTAAACTTAAAGTCTTAATGTCTGCATCTACTTCGCTATCCATCAATGCCCCTGCTGCTGTAACATTTGCAGTATCGGTAACATCTGCGTTCTCTTCAATCGTACCGAGCTTTGTTGATGAGGTGCCATCAAAACTTATTTTAGCGTTGTTTGCTGTGATATTATTGGCTTGGGTAGTGGTTATACCCACTTTAGCATTATTCGTTGCTACATCGCTCTCTAAAGCGTCTAAATCAACGGCTTGAGTTACACTTATAAAACCTACTTTGGCTGAGTCTGCACTTGGATAGCTATTTTTCGCTGTATTCGCTGTGATTGCACTTGCTTGACTTCCTGATATTGTGGTTGTATCCCCTGCTAAAGCTGTTGACGAGCTTGTACCTAAAGCTAAGTCAGATGTACCTGCACCAATAGTTGTGCGTACAGCAGAAGCATCAGCATCATCTAAGATGGTTTTTGCAAAGGTTGATATGGTTGTGTCCGCAGGTAGTGATAATGTTTTAATATCAGCATCTACCTCAGAATCCATGAGCGCACCTGCTGCTGTTACGTTGGCTGTGTCTGTTACGTCTGCACTCGCTTCAATGCCTGAAAGTTTAGATGAGCTTGTACTATCAAAGCTAATCTTAGCATTGTTGGTTGCTATATTGCTTTCCATGGTGTCAAGGTCAACAGCTTGTGTTACGCTTATATGGCCAACCTTTGTAGCATCCCCACTTGGATATGAATTTTTAGCAGTGTTAGCTGTAATGGCATTGGCTTGACTTGTGCTTATTCCAACCTTAGCGTTGTTAGTAGCTATGTTAGATTCCATTGTATCTAAATCTACTGCCTGTGTTACAGTTAGGTGTCCAACCTTAGTTGCGTCGCCTGATGGATAAGAGTTCTTTGCGGTGTTGGCGGTAATCGCATTTGCTTGATCTGTACTGATGCCGACCTTAGCTGTGTTTGCAGTTATAGCGTTTGCTTGTGATGTAGTGATACCTGTTTTAGCAGTGTTTGCTGTTACTGCACTATTACCTGCGACACGAGCATCTGTAAAATATAGATTTGAGCTACCCTCTGAGATGTTATCGGTGTCAAGTACTACTGTGCCTGTTTGACTATTTACACTATCAACAGGGGCTGTGCTTGTTAAGGTGGTTGGCTCAAACTTACTGCTTGATGTTTTAAATTGTAAAACCTGATTGTTTGATGGGCTTGACGTAGATATATCAGACAACTCTTTTACCGATATACTATTTAAGGCAGTAGTAACATTTGTAACATCTGTAACATCAGCATTTGCTTCTATACCTGATAGTTTAGTTGCATCAGCAGAGGGATAAGTGTTTTTTGCAGTGTTTGCAGCTACGTTTGTATTTGCACTCACACGCCCCTCAGTGTAGTATAGATTGCTTGAACCCTCAGCGATATTATCAGTTCCTAAAACAACTGTGCCTGTTTGCGAGTTTACGCTTGTAACTGAATTAAGCTCTGTGCTATCTACATAGTCTTTGACAGCTGCCGTTGTAGGTATGGTCGTGTCGTTGTCGTTACCTGCAATCCCATCAGATTCATCGACAAACTTTGTGATCGTAATATTTTCGCCTGTATCTTTTAAAGAACCAAAAGAAACAGTACCTGATGCTACCACCCGACCATCATTAGATACGCTAACACCTGTGCTATTGCCTGAGCCATCAGTAAGCACAACCTCACTACTGATAGCATTGTTATCATTAGTCTTTATTAGACCTTGATATGTGTCCTTTATCCTTTTGTTGTCAAGATTTGCCATACTTTACTTTCGGTCTTTTTCAAAAATCTTTTTAGTTTTACTATGTTTTTGTCTTTTGGTTTATATCTCAAAGCACCCAACCATTAAAGAGTGAATCTGAATCAGGGTAAACATCACTATCTGAGTTGCTTCTGTACTCAGGAAACAAATTATCGTTAAAACTCATATAATCAATAAATCTACGAGTGTAATACTCGGCTGTATCTCGTGCCTTAGCTACTAAGTAATCAACCTCAGACTTACTTACGCTTTCTGCGTTTTCAGATGTGTGCTTAAATACCCCACCATTTTTTATTTGATACGCAGCATAGGGTAGGTAGTTAACTTGCGCCCACCATATAAGCATGGGTTGTACATAATCATTGACAAGACTTAAATAGTTGCCTGCAAGTGAACCTGCAACAATATCTGCACTTATCTTATTGTAAAGGTCAGTACCTAAATAGTTCTGCACCTCAATCTCTTGTGCGATCTTGATAAACTGTATAAATTTATCTGTGTCAGTATTACCATCTATGATACTGTTCTTAACAAGGTCTGTACGTGATATAAATAGTGCTGTTGCCATATTAAGATGGATAAGCCCCTTTTGTTGGGGTGTTAATTGGTGCTATTTCTGATTTCTTTTTACCTCTTGGCTTTGGTTTGTAGCTTTTAGGTATGTCTTTTGTTTTTTTATAGTCAGATATATCTTCGCTTTTTTCTTTATTTTTCTTTAAAACATATAAAACTTCCTTCCATATATGGCGGCAGTAAATACCGCCCTTATGTTCAAAAAGCGAAAATTTCTGATTATTATGCATAGGCAATTCAGCAGCTTTAAAATTAAGATTTCGTGATGCTCTATCTATATCCTCTAAACGATATACAACACCTGCTTTAGATGCAGCCATCATATCACTACAAAATCTTCTTGATTTACCACCTGATTTTCTTGACCCAACTGCATACTTATATCTAACTTTGTAATTAGATTTGTCTAAATAACTAAAGCCACTTGGTTGACTTGCAACTTGATAAAGGGTTTCTTTTTCTTTTACAAAATTACTTACCCATTCCTCTTCGCTTACGTTTTCTTTATCGTAATCTCTTTCGTCAACTAATTCCCATTCGCCTGTAACTATTTCGCCCTTTAAAGCATCAAATAAATTATCATACATTTCATCAGTCAAGTCCTCTTTTGATAAATTACAACATTCTTTGCTCATCTTTACACCTGTTTCCTCTTCTCGTGTTTCCATATCGGCTACATTGTCAAGGTCAGTAAACTCTAAAGGTTGTAAGGTCTTAAAGTATAGATTGAGTGAGATGTTATTGTACGCAAGTATTTGGTCAAAGTTATCTATAAGCAAACGCTGAAATGGACGTATCACTGTGTTGTCCATTAGCAAGGTAGCTGTTTTAAGCTCGTCTGCGTTGTTTCCAAGCCCTGTGTTGTCTTTAATTCCTAAAAGCATAGGGGACACTACCCTGTGTGATACAAGTATCTTACGTGCGCTCTCATCGCTTAGAAATTGATATTGATTATGCGCATCTGAAAGTTGGATAGGTTGTATATCAGCAGCAGTTTCAGCGTTATCGTTAAAAGCCAAGATAAACTTACCTGCGTTGCTTGATCCACTAAACTTTTCATAGATACGCCTTTCGATTAGTTCCCTTTGCTCAGGATCAGGCGTTCCGTTGTTAAAGTTAATAAGCATAGATGGTGCAAGACCATTCATGATATTATTTAAGTGATAGTTGCTTATCTCTTCCTCTAACTCTGCATATTGAGTGCCACCTTGATAGTCAACAGGCGAATAGTATTTAAACCCTGCTCTATAAGGTTTTATGTACATAATCTCTAACCCCTCTTTAGATGTGCCAAAGGCAGGGATTCTTTTTAACTCACTGTTGCGTTTATATTGAGTCCAATCGTTAAAGTAAAAGTACGCTTCTATCTCGCCTTTCTCGTTGCACTTTTCAGCTCGTAGTGTTTCAACAGGTATGTGTTCAAGTGTTACAATTTTAGTTCTATCTTTAGAGTATATCACTTGTAAAGCACATTGACCCATCAGTTTGTAGTCATAAACTAACTTGCGTACGCAATCATGGTTAAATAAAGATACCATTTGTGCATACTCGTCAGGTTTTCTGTTGCTATCAGTAGCGTCTAAACCTTTACCATAAATCATCTCGCTTATTCCGTTGATGATAGCATTGTTGGTAGGACTACCATTGTACCTGTCAATAAGATATTGGAAGTAGTTATTGTCATCGCCATAGGCAACCCACTCACGATTTCGCACCTCTTTTACAACAGGGCTTGTGTATGTACTTAAATTGACTATTCTTAAATCGTTTTTCATAGTATAATATAATCGTTATCGTAGGTAGTTTCTGTTGTGTACTCACCCTGATTAACTGTATAATAGTTATTCGTGTCTTGGTCAACTGTTTGGTCTGTGCAAAACACTTTGTCTTTATATATAACGCTTGTACCCTCTTTTATTGTTAAATCATAAAATCTACCCTCTTTAAGAGCAAGAGCTTGACTGATAACTAAGTGATTTTTGTTTGTGGTAGCAGATGATGTATATGTCACAGATGTGTTTGTAGAGTCATCTCTAAATACCATACTTACACTTGTTGCATACGAGCGTGGTATAACCTTTATGGTTTGAGCATCCGTTGATGTAGTTAACTTTATCATAATATAATAAACTCGTTGTCAGCAGAGTGTGATACATATTGGTTTTTGTTTATCTGATAGTATGAGTTCGTACTTTGATCTATCGTTTGATTTGTGCAAAACATCATACCCTTAAATATCTTACCTACTGTATCCTGCAATACAAAAGAATAGTATGTATCTTCTGTAAGGGTGTATTTGTTATTTATTCTTAAAAAAGTAGAACCCTCTGCAAACGAAAACCCACTACCATCCCACTCTACCTGTGAACCACTAAACGTAGCTGTATATGTATCCCAATCTTGGTCTGCTGTATATTCAGTAACTAAGTTTGTTGATTCGTTTCTTACAAACATTGATAATGCGCCTGATACAGCCCTGCGTGGTATTACATCAATACTTTGAGAACCTGTCGATGTTGTCAATATATGCATACTTATATAACGTATAGATTGTAAATTTTGTGTAATAAAAAAGGGGGGCTTTTACACCCCCCATATTTAACTAAACCAAACTTAATGAAAAAACTATACGCAAATATACAAAAAATATATTAAGGCGTAGGATTAATTGGACTTGTAGAATCATCAGTAGGTGCAGCAGTACAGAAAAATGGTGGTGCTGTTTCCTGAGATGTCATTGTTAGAGTGAATCCTGATAAATCACCCATAGCTGCACCTGTAACAACTGTTCCCCCTGTTACTTCGACGCCATGCTCTTTACCTACTAAAAAGTTATTGCCATTATAGTCTTGAACGACCACCTGAGGACGTCCAT
>VMHT01210413.1_pt1 | contig 14696 bp, 17 predicted proteins | sample 4693611 | NCBI WGS metagenome assembly VMHT01 (sample SAMN12280063, study PRJNA550983) | marine metagenome | isolation source: seawater sampled from same location over 5 years 0.02-0.2 micron viral filtrate | place: USA: collected off the coast of southern California halfway between the port... ... | reverse complement strand
TGTCTCTTGGCGAGTTTTAGTCCACGTTTTATATAAGATTTTACCCATATTTAGCTTTCCATTGTTCGCGCCTTTTCCGCGCAGCGTCTGCTCTCTTCTTGGCGGCATCCTCTGCTCTCTTCTTGTACGCGGCTTGTCTTTCTTCCTGAGCTTTCTTTCGTTGCTGCTGCTGCAACCATGCTCGATGAGCAGCCTTTTCTCTTTTTTCTTTTTCGAGACGTTCCTTCTCCTCCTCTGCAGCTTTGGCCTCAGCTTCGGCTTTGGCCTTGGCCTCAGCGGCGTCTATTTCACGTTGTTTGGCCAGCTGCTTTTCGTTCATAAGAGCTTCTCGCTCAGCCTTGGCCTTGGCCTCAGCTGCCGCTTTTTCAGCCGCGGCCTTGGCCTTGGCTTCTTCTATCTCACGTTTTTTCTCTTCTGCTTTTCTTCTGAATTCCGCGATTCGCTCTTGCTCTATTCTCTTACGCTCGGCAACCCTATCTTCGTAAGCCTTCTTACTAGCCGTTACGGATTTTTGTCTTTCTTCCTCGATCTGTTTCTCCCTTTCTATCCGTGCCGCATCTCGTTCGGCCGCTTTCGCCTTCGCTTCTGCATTAACCTTTTTCAACTTTTCTGCAAGCTCTGATCTAGCCTGTCGCTGACCCTCGCTAAGACGTTTCTCATTGAAACGTTCGCGCTCCGTCTTCAATCTCTCTTGATTCTTCCCCTGACCAAGTGCCGTCAGATGGTCTTCACTTGAATATGTACCATAATCCGCGTTCATTTGCTGACTTTCCCTCGCCAACGCCTGACTCTGTTGCGATTCGGTTCTTCTCTCCAGGCCCTCATTCCGTCTTTCGGCCATCTCCATATCCCTCTCCGCGCGCATCGTCGTCCTTTGTTGTGCCTGTATACCCATCCTCTCAGACATGTCTTGCTGTTGTTTAAATTTCATTTCATCTCTTTTCGTCTTTTCATCGTATTGTTGTGTTGTTCGATCTAGTTCCGCCTGTTGCAGTGTTTCTTCACGCTGTGTATCTTTTTCTATTTTTGATCTGAGCCGTTCGGCTTCTCTTTCACTCTTAGTATAGTCAGCCTCAGCCTCAGATAACATCCTAAGAGTTTCTTTATTTGCCTCCATCAGTTTTTGCTTCTCCTCTTCACGTAACCTTTTACGTTCTTCTTCCATTTTCTTCTGTCGCTTGGTTTCTACAATTACAAGTTCGTCCAGCTCTTTCGCAGCCTCTTGTATCTTACTTTCTTGCTCCTTTTGAAACTCTATATATTCACGTTCAAGTGTTTTTTGTTGTTCAAGTGAGTCAACCTTATCCTGCTGGTATATCATTTCTTTAATTTCATTCTGTTTAGCCTGTTCATCCATCTTTGATTTTATTTCCGCCGCCTCACGCTCCGCTGTTATTCGATCTTCTTCCGCTTTTTGTTTAGCCTTTTCTATACGTAACACCTCCTCCTCTTTTATTTTTTTCCGACTCTCATCTTGTGCACGTTTTGCCTTTTCCATCTCTTCTAGAGCGGCCTGTCTCTGTGCTTTTAACTCATTTGCCCGCTTTTTATTAGCCAGTCTTATACGTTCCTTTTCAATAAGACGTTTTTCTTCGCGTTCAGCCTGGCGTTTACTTCTTATCTTTTCGAGTTCCCTCTTCTTTTCCGCAATACGATCAAACGTTGACTTCATGTCGGAAATTTTTTTATTCTTTTCTTTCAAGGTCGATTCCGTTTCTTTTTGTAATTCGTTTACTCTTTCTTTCTGAATGTTTATATTTCGTGCTTCGTATTTATTCATTTCATCATCTACCTCATTTTGTTGTGAAACCTTTTTTTCTACAATCTCATCGATTTTCTTTTCGACATCTTTCACTGTGCGCGCTGTTACAGTTTCGACCACTGAGATATTACCTGGATCCATGCGTAATTCCACTGAAACTGGTGGTGGTAAGGGTTTTGATACTACGACGGGTATTTCTTCTGATAAAATTTCTACCGTATTGTCTCCCCGTAAATAGTAGACTATTATCATTAGTAAAATGAGGACTACCAAAATAATTAATAGCAGGTCGGTAGGTGTCATCTTATGATTGTGTGATATTATTATTATTCGCGTGGATTTTTTTTTCAAAAAAAATGACGTACTAGTAGATGACGTTCAAACCCAGGCTAGATCAGGCAAAATGTGATGTAAGGAAAGGGAAGGTTCACGCGACGAGATGGTGGGAACGACCTACGAGAGAGAAATTTTCCGAGTGGGTAGCTATTGTAAAAAATTACATACGTACGCATAACATAAATGTTAACATGTACGTGTGTGGAAAGTTCGTTGAAAAGATAGAGGACACGTGGGATGTTGATGTCATTTTAAGTTACCCGAAGGCGAGAAATTATACAGAAGAAGAACTCGTAAAAATACGAGACCTCATGAATTATGGTATGCAATTAGGGTTTGATAGATTTGATATGCTTATTGATATGGCGTTCTATTTACCCTTCGATGAAGCTGGTAATTTTTGGTACTCCGTTGATAATTATATACGGAATGGAATTATCCAGTCGCAGGTTATGTATTCATTCGATAAGATTATCGAAAACGGTGAAGTTTCTCAAAACTTATCTATGGAAAATAATACATGTGTCGAAATACTAAAGGGGTTATTCGTAACCTCGAAATCTTCGCCATCCGAAAAGCATATAAAACGTGTAAATGAGGGTATTTATTACCGTAAACCTATACTTTTATGACCCTATCTTCGTAAACCTTCATGTTAGCATGATCATAGTTAAGATGTCTTCGCTTTTGGAGGGGGGGACCTCCTCGTGGTGCTCCGCCGATTGGCGGCGGCAGTCCGTTGAGCGGCGGCTTCCCGTTCGATGCGTGCGTTGTACGCGCGTATATCATCCTTGACCTTTTTTTCCATGTCTATCGCTTGTTGCAAGTAATTCCAGTTGTTATTGTCTTTTAATTCACTGTGCGCAGGAAGAGCACATATATCAGGCATTTCTGCAAATTGTCTGTACGCCACAGATAGATGAGCCTTCATGCGGTGGTAATGATCTTTGTATTTATTTTTATTAGCACGGTCGTCAACTCCGTCTGAATACATCCTCCTCTTATCAGCCCCCGAGATGCTGTACCAATAAACTGACGCGTAAGCGTTATCAAGATTTGCCTGCCAGTTGATCATACTCGAATTCATAGTACTTGCAGCATCCATACATTTTTTATGTTCAGCTGCACTCATCGATTTCGGAATTTCACTCATTGCAGCCAATCGAATTGCAGCGGCTACAGCCCTACTATTCCCACCGCCACTACCACCAGGTACTACAGTACCAGCCTTAGCCCATTCCGCGAGTTGATCTGTTTCTCTTTGTCTTTCACGGGCTGTCGTAGTCGCCCAATCTTTCTCCGATCTCGCTTCGAGAGCGCGGGCTGCGTCGCGTTCACTTTGTTGCATCGAATCTCCTGTCCGAGAAGATTCACTTTGTGCAGCATCTAAAGCAGCCTGATCAGCTGCAGTCTTTTTATCATATTCACTTTTTTCAAATTCTGCAGTCCTTCTTTGTTCCCCCTCTTGTACCAGCATTTCAGCGTCGAGTTTATCCCTAAGCAGTTTTGCTTCTGCATCTAACCTGGCCTGTTCAGCTTCCGCCTCTTCTAATTCGGCTACGGCGGCAGCGTTAGCATCTAACAACTTTTGTTTCTGCTCGGCGCGTATTCTTTTGTCTTCCTCTTCCATCTTCACTTTTCGTGCAGTTTCTTCTTCTAACATAATGTCCAGTTCTTCCATGACTGTGTCTATTTTAGCCTGTTCCACCTGTTGAATATGTTTATACTGTATTTCAAGTTCTACATACTTTTCACGTTCAATTTTTAAGTCCTCTTGCGCAATGGCTTCCTCCATAGCTAGTTGTATAGTTTTTTCGCGCATCACTCTTTCAGCTTCGACAGCTTCCTCTTCCGTTCTAATAAGATCCTGTGCCGCTTTATCTCGAGCCCCTGCTAATAATCGTTTGTTCTCTACCTGCAATTTCGTCCGTTCTGCTTCATTTTCACTAGTCACCCGTTCCTTTGCTTCGATCGCCTGCTGGCGTTTAAGTTTTATCTCGGCCAATTTCTTTTCATTCTCTATACGATTCTTCTCACGCTCAAGAGCATACGCTGCCTCGCGCTGCTTCTGAAGTAACAACTTCCTTTCCTCCATTTTCTTTTGCTTCTTTTTCAACATTTCGGCTAAAAGCTTTTGAGAAGCAGAAAGCTCTTCTTTCTTTTCTACAATAACAGTTTCCGATGCAGTTTTTAAATCTTGAAGTTTAATTTCTTGATCAGCTATGATACGTTGTTCGAGTCTAGTAGCCTCTTCATTAATAGCCTTTCTATCTGCCATATTAACCTCGACTATCTCATCTATAACCTTTTCGAGTTCGTCGACTGTACTTAACGATACGATATTTACGCGAGAACCTACATCAGGATCTATGAAAATTTCTAACGGCCGCTTTGGAGGTTTTGAAACTGCTACAGCTATTTTCTGGGGTATTTCAATAGGTTTGCGTTTCTTTCCCATGAAGTAGTACACCAATAGTAATACCAATACAATCACTCCTATTAACAGAAGGTCGATAGGTGTCATCTTATCATTGTATGATATTATTATCGTATCAAAAATCCCGGATTGCGGGATTTTTGATAGGTATTATACGTATCAGTTATATCTTATTAAACAGTGTCCATAGCGCTCACGAGATCGGAATTCATTCTCTCCTTATTCTCTTCGACTTCAGCAACTCGAATCTGATCCTGTGTTTCGTTAACCTTTCTCATTTTTGCGACCGAGCGATCTAGTTCACCTATGAGTTTAATACCCTCCTTGGCGTTTAAAGCAGATGTTGCCCTGACGATGACCGCCTCCATCTCCTTTCCAAGGGCTTCGAGTTCCTTGAAATCCATCTCCTTGACGTCCTTCGAATAGAAATCGTCGCGCTTCTTAATAAATTCTTTCAATTCCATAATAGACTGTTTCATGGTCTTAGTGACGCGATCCTTTGCATCGGCGAGCTTGTCGGTATATTCGGTCTTGTCCATTTATAATAAGCTAACAAAATTTTAAGGAGATATAGGGGCGGGTGCCATAGAACCACCCATCATCTCCCCTTCATCGTCAGAGTCCTCGGGCATGACCGGCATCTCGGGCATAGCCTCGGGGAGGGCCTGAAGATCTGCCGACTGCTCATCGGAAACTTCGATATCGGGGTTATCTTCGGCACCTTCCATACTCTGTAATTCGGGGGCCTTAGAAATTTCTTGGAGAAGAGCGTTCAACTCAGCTTCGAGCTGATCCGGAGACTCATAAGACTCGGAACGGAAAGCTGTGCACTGGTGTAAACCACCACAAGCAAAGTGGAGAATGATCGTCGCGAGAATCATACCGGCGATGAAAATGGCGATCCTGTTCTTAGAAAGCCCCTTGAGAGCGGTAGCAAACTTAGCCATACTGTTTTATATAGTATTGATATTTTTTTCTCACATAATTACAAATGAAACTCAGACCGGTTGCACACGTCGCGTTCGAAGCTATTGTTATAGGTATATTGAATGTGGGTCTCCTGTCTGTTTTAAATAGAATACCCAGCCTGAACACCACGCCACTCTTTGTAAAATTATTCATAGGCGGTGCTCTCATTCATATTTTATTTGAGTACTCTGGGGGAAACCAATGGTGGTGTCAATCTACCTACCGTTGAGTTCCATGATTCGATCCAATGAAATTCTCTTTGCGTGCATAAGCCAGTTATATTCCGTGTGAGCATCGAGTGACTTTAAATCCGTGAGAGTGTTCCGTGTTTCAATATACTCCATATAGATATCCCTCTCAACCTCTTTACCAAATCGTGTGAACTCTCCTCGACGTGTAAACATTCTTACTCGCATATCGTATGCAAATAATTGTGGATAGGTTCTACACATACACTCAAATGTAAACGTTTGAAGATTCAAAAGTCGTGCGTTTACATATGACTTAATTGCATCCTCTTTGACCCTTGTAGTAATATTCTTGATAGGTTTCAACTCCCGCATTCTTTTGATACATTCTTTATGATGTACACCAATTGCGATGATATCCTGACGAATCAAACACCTCTCTACTGGTCGAGAAATCACATTTCCATTTTCGTCGCGGTTACGGTCAAAGCAAACAAAGAAACCTTCTCGTGGATTTCTGAAGTTTTCGTCTAGATTAGGAATTTCAGAACTAAACGGAAAATATCGTTCATCGTAAGGGTCGTCGCGCATCTCGAATGGGTCATATGTTTCAGGGTATTCTTCGCTTTCGTCTCCAAGTGAATTCGGAATTCTGGGCATAAATGGAATATCTATTCTTAAACTTCTTTGATCTGTTACGGGTGGGTCTTCGTCATGGGGTATCTGTGTATGAACTTCTTTCAGGTTATTAGCCATTTCGAGATACGTACCCTCGGGAATCATCCCGGATATAGAATCCAGTGATTGCATGAGCGATTTAACATTCTCCATAATATATCATTGGAATATTCTTAATGATCGAATTACTTAAGTGCGATAATGTATCTTAAAAAATCTTACCATACGTCAGGTAATGTATAAGACGACCTACGACAAGTCAAAATGTCAAACTGGTATTGTGCATATAGGATACGGTGCTTTTCATAGAGCGCACCAGGCCGTCTACTTAGATGACTACATGGAAAAAACGGGTGATTTACGCTGGGGGATCGTTGCTGTGAATTTACGTAATGAAGGGTTCAGAGAAATAAACGACTACATCGTAAAAACCCCTTCTAAATATAGACTTGTACGCTCTCATCTAGACTACATAGACTGGTCTAAAAATAGAACAGTTGCAAAACATATGCTAACACTCCCAAGCGTCCATCTGATCACAATCACAGTCACCGAAAGTGGCTACGCACCTGGATCGGTGTTATACGAATACCTCGCATGCGGATTGCGAAACAGAAACAGTCCCATAACCATCATGTCGTGTGATAACAGTCAAAGAAATGGTCGGGTACTGGAAAGTCAGTTTATGGCTTATTTATATCAAACAAATCAATTCGAACTCGCGGAATGGATACAAGACAACGTTAAGTTTCCTTCTTGTATGGTCGACCGTATAACACCTAGAACCACGGTTAAACTTCGACGCGAAATAGAGGAAATATTCCCATTTTTTGGTGACACGTGTGTACATACAGAAGAATATACCCAATGGGTGATAGAAGATAATTTTGCATCAGAATTTCCAAAGCTTGAAGAAGTGGGCGCAACCATTACAAAAGACATTGAACCGTATGAAGAGACGAAGATACGGATTTTAAACGGCGCACACACATCACTCGCATACATGGGCGTTCTATCCGGGTATGATACATTTGACCAGGTAATGAACGATAAAACTCATCGTCAACATTTTAAAGCTCTTCAAAAAGAAGAAATCATACCTTCTATAGAAATTGATTTACCTTTCGACATATACGACTACGTGGATACGGTAGAAGAACGTATTTCGAGTGAAGTAAACGTCGACGAGTTGGAACGTATATGTATGGATGGTTTTACAAAATTTCATACGTTCGTTGTACCCTCCTTGCGGGTATGTTTAGAGCGCGGAAAACGACCAATACATATATACAAAAGTATTGCTGCGTGGTATATCTATTCTAGGAAATTTGCTAAAGGGTGTAAAAAGATAAAGTATACCGAACCAAACTGGATGCTTCTTCAACCCCTACTAGAAGATGGAAATATAGACGCGTTTGTGAGCAATGAACGATTGTGGGGAGATATTCCAAAAAACTATATCACATTTTCAAGAGATCTAAAAACTATACTCATGTCGCATACATACGAAAAGGAGATTGACCTTATCGGTGAATAAATTCAGGAACGGTCAGGCCAGACACGTCCATTAGATTGATGAGTGTGCACTATTGGAGATCGCCCGGGTAATGAATTATACGTAATCATATTCCCATTTGGAAAGCAAACCTCATAATACATGTCGGAATCACTCTCACTCACTCGTCGATACGAGCGCGCGGTCACACCGTCAGGCGACGCCATGATCTCATCGTACACATGACCCGGAATCGTGTCAATATCCAGTGTATCGGGAATGGTGTTAAACCTGTATGATGTGTACTCCTCGTCATCTTCATCATCCTCCTCAGGGTATCGAGCGTTATCTGTGTTTGCCCAATCAGCGTGAAGTAAACTCACATCCACCGTGACGTTCGCTTGCTCAGGAGTAGCTGAACGGATCGATGGCGAATATTGGGGCATCTGAGACATTGTCATCGGTTCATTCTGATCAAGAAGAAAGCTCGGGGGTTTGACTTTATCACGAATTTCCTTTATGAGATTCGCGATCTCAAGGTAATCGCCGTCGGGAAGAACCTCGGCGTTTTTATCGATGAGAGCCATGAGAGAATGGAACTTATCCATCTTTGAAATTTTTTGAGTTGAAAATTTTCACAATAGCATCACGACTTAAGTCTATTAAGATCTTTATAAGAGCTACGCGCACGCTTAATGTACACTTTACACGCTTCATATCTCGCGACGAGATGATCATATGAAACATCTTTTGTATCGTCAATTTCTATATAAATATCGTCAATCAAATCACAGAGCCTATCCTGCATCTCGAAATCCTTATCGCGTCGTCTTTCGGGTAAAACCATGCGTTTGAAATATGATAATAAATCTTCACATTTCAAACGAAGTATTTCTAAATCGTGTTTATTGTCAAATATTTTGTCGGATTTTGTAATAGCTGTATCACGTGGATCGTGAATTATTCTTTTTTCACCGCAGTCGTTATACGCTGTTATGTATACACCTTTCAGTAGTTTATCTGAAAGGGTTTCTTGCTCTGAAAGAGATCTCGTGGTAAAGACCTCGTAGAGGAGCTTGAATATACCGGACATTTTCTAGGTGCGGGTGGTGGGACGAGTGTATGCGGGGTATGTAAAACTTCTTTCCAAATACGTCGCTGAACGTCGGGGCACAGGGGAGCCGTAGCCTGCAAAAAAGCAGTAGCAAACTCGTGTGAATATACACTCACGTAAAAGGTCATCAGTTGTCTTTATTTTTTTCCGAAACGTCGTGTTCACTTAGGTTTCCTTTCTTAATTTTAGAAATATACTCTCGCTTGAGTCGCAGCTGTTCGATATCAATATCAAGCATCAGACGACACGGTGCATCGATGATAGCGGTCTTTAGCCATTTGAAAGTATTGAGGCTGTATTGGGGTGTAAATTGCCACAACGTGTTAAACATAGCTAAAAAATATGTCTTGCACTCAAATGACACCGCGTTAACAAATGCGTTACCCCGTTGGGGGGGAAGGGCAGGCTCGGACATATCGTCGTAATCAGTAGTATCCATGTAATTTACTTTGACTCGACTTTTTTATACTCGTTTATCATTCGCACCGTGTCTACACAAACTATTCCAGCCAATGTTGTAAAAAAACTCAAGATAAGTGTCACGTTCATATTACATAATAAGCTTTTTTTCATGACCAATACGCAAGTCTGTGTTGATTATAATTTTATACCCCGCATCAGTAACCCTTTTAGAAAACGAAACATCTTCAGAGAAAATCTGCGAAATTGTCTTTCCATCAACCTCCAGTTCTTCCGTTGGATAATTGAAATAAGGGTATTCGATCTTTTCGAGTACTTCGCGGGTACAAGCCATAAATCCCATACCTACATAAGCGACCTCGTGATGTTTAAGGTCCTTATCAAACGTTTCGGGGTCGATAAATTCATACACACCGTTCTTTATGAAATGCACCAGGTTCCATTCCTTAACGGCTGCGATGTATTTAGAATTAGACATTTTATACATACCAGAAATTACTGGGTATTTATCCGTATCTTCGATAAGCTCGATAAGATGTTTTGGTGTAAAAATAATATCCGAATCGATCGTCACCCAAACGTCATAATCAACCTTCCCGTCAAATGGCTTCTGTTCGTTGCCGCGCATGGTGTCTAAACCCAGAGTCATCATACGCGTGAAAGGTACGTAAGCGGAATAATCATTCGTGAGTGCGATTTTATATCCAAGTTGCGTGAGCTTTAACAGAGACTCTGACCATTGCATGAGAAATGTACCAGAAAACTCTTTACCAGGGAAGGCGATGATTACGTTTTTCTTAGGGGGCTCCATTAATTAATTATTCATTACAAGCTTTAAATTACTTTCCTAAACGACTGTGCACGTATTCACAAAATCTCTTGAGTTTGGGGAGAATTGTAATATTCCACGTCTCAGTATCTCTCATCAAAATTTCAGTATGAATTGCATCACCACGCTGCTCTTCAAACCTACATTCATCAACGTTAAGCATATTCATGAGCGTTTGGCATCTGACCTTGTCAACCTCAGTTAGGCCCCTGAAACGACTGTCTGTACGATCCGTCACATCCACTACGACAAGTTTTCCTGATGAACCCCTGATCAATTTATCCGCGTATCCAGTGAGAATATACTTTGTACCCTGGATAACACAAATTTCCTGTGTATAATACCTCTTATCACGCGTCTCGCGGGTAATCCTGCCTCGAAGAACATCCTTCGTGTGATCACATACGAGCAGTCGCTTAGCATCCGACAGTTTTGTCTTTAGTCCGAGCTGCACGTACACCGCATTCATTTTGTTATCTATATCTTTCATGCGTCTAGATTGGAATCGTAAAGCATCTGATACAATATTATCAATCACTTCGTTTTCGTTGCGTAGTTTCTCCACAATTTCTCGTCGCCGAATACCATTATCTGTCTGATCATAGTATTTACCTACGACAGATTTAGCGATATCGAGTGGTTTTTTGAACCAGTTAGCACCGGAAATAGCGGGAACGTCTGATACATTAACGACAACTGTATCAAGATCAATGGGTTTGCAGTGAAACTTAATATCCCTTACGACTGAATAAATCACCCCACATGCTCGAGAATCCTCCAATGCATCGTGTGCACGGAACGTCTCACCGGTGATGTAGTTGAACAGTGTTTCACAGCGATTATTTGGGGTATCAAGGAACGCCGATTTAGCCATATCCAAACTGCATACAAATTTCAATTGTCGAAACGGTTCAACCGAGAGTCCGTATCTGTAACATTCACTGAATAGTACGTTTTTGTCGAAACTGGCGTTGTGAGCTACGAGTGTCGTGACTCGCGATTTTCTCACGAACGCCAAAAACTTTTCGTATACTTGTACAAAAGGTAAACCACATCTCTGTGCATAAGAATGTGTGATACCGTGTATATCAGTAGCACCTACTGGATCGTCCTGGTGTGAACCCAATACAAATCCATCCGGATAGACGATATTATGCTGTGAATCAATCTCGCGTCCATGACGAGAGAATTGTATAGCCGCAATGGACGCCATTCTGCATCCACTCCATAACTGGTAGTTTTCAGGGGTCACGGTGGTGACATTCGGGGGCGGACGCCCCGAAGTCTCAGTATCCCATGCGATGTAGCCCATTGGTAAATATAATCTGTTTTCTTTATATTAAACATCTAACTTAGGTGCAATTATTCATCAAAGTCGTCGACACAGACATCATCTAAATTCTCTTCCTCAGCGTCATCCTCTTCCTCTTCCGGAAGGATACCTTCATCTTCTTCCGGACCATCATCGTCATCATCATCATCATCATCATCGTCGGGTGGGGTGTCGACGGTTTCGACTTCTTCAACCTTTTCTTCCACCTTTTCTTTCACCTTTGGCTTCGCGGGTTTGCGTTTGGTCGTCGTAGATTTGTCAAAGATTTTTTCGATGATCTTCTCGATCTTTTTTGCGAACTCGATTCGCTTTTTTTGATTCGTGTTAATTTTTTGAAGAAACTGATTTGAGAATCCAATGGCTTTATAAGCCGCGATAACCAATTTAATTGGTGGTTTTTTACCCTTGGAGTAGTAGTTGTTCCACAACTCGAGAAAATGTGGAATAAGCTTGACCCGGACTTTGCCGGACTTGAGGATGATGAGTTTTAGATACACCTTATCCACAAAGTCGATTTCCGGTTCGTCTTGTACCGCGCGTCTTTTTGGTGGTTGTAACTCGATGATATCAGGCAATTTAAACGGTACTCCATAGTGCTCATAGTTTTTTTCAAGTAGGCGTGCGTACACGTTTGAAGCCTGTATAGCGAATTTTTCCTGTTTTTGTGGACGGGTTGGTTCTGTCTTGAACCCCTGAATTATATTAGCCAATACACCCGATGTAGGTCTGCTGACATTGGGTGTAGTAGGTGGATGAAAACGGTGAGCTGGTCGTTTCAACATTCTTATTTTTTTATTACAAAATTTCTAACTTAGGTCTAATTTACGTTCTTCCACACGCGTAATCAAGTTCGCATCCGATGACGTGATGCGCTTGAAAATTCTGAAGAGAGCTATACGGTCCCCATATTTCGATAACCTTACGTTCCTTGTCGTACCAAATATAAGCGAGTTCCAAAAACTTAGTGAGCCAATAGAAACGTTTCCCATTCCTTCCGATAAACCTGTAGAGTTCATTATCCGAATAAGATGAAACATCCATCTCGCTATAATGCGTGTTAGGCGGGGTGTACGGCGCCATCTTAATCGTATAACGTTGATATTGTTTAAGTACGTTTATGCACCACATCCACATCCCGTCGTGTATCCCTCCTTCTTCTTACAGTTGCAGTTTTTAGATCCACAATTCGCGCAGTAGTGGCTGCGACCTGTCCATGTATGATAAGAGTTCGTTGTGGTGACGGTTATAATTATAATGACAATGAGTAGACCGATAAAGGCCATAGCGGGTGTAGGTAGATACATTTTATATTACACGAACATTTTTTCCTGCGGTCATGCATTTATTTTCGTTTAGCTTCAAGCTGTTGAGATGTGTACATTTCCTTCTTACCTCCACAACTATATCCTGAAGTGGCTGTCGCTTTATCAATCACGATGAGTATCGTGATTATCATACTAATACAGAAGATGCTTCCCGTAAACGTTTTCAGGAAATTTCCATTCATGAACAGAATGGGTCCCGACATTTATGATATACCAACATATTTATTCGAATTCGTATTCCTGTTCGTCGTATAAACTTATTTCCGACTCGGAATCATCGTCTGTATCATCACTGTCATATTCCAAATCAAAATCTACATCCGAATCAGTCAGGCAATCATAGTAAATTCCATCGGAACGCTTCACGTAATCACCTGTGTCTTCTAAGTCTAAACCATCATAAAACCCAGACACAGCTTCTCTAGGAACTGAATGTTGAGCATCATCTGACCATTTATACGCATACTGATCTTCGTCGTATAACAGCGTATACACTTTATACGAATCTACACACACTTCCTGTATTTTGCATATTTCGGTATAGCCGTCGACGTATTCTACGTCAATTAACTGACCTTCCATTTTTTTATACCGAGTGTATTCTTAAAATAACATTTTTCTAGAGTATAATATATGAACATTCCCCACGCCACCCATCCCGAACACGCTGCAATGTTTGATATAGATGACACCCTCATTGAATCTCGTAGCGGTAAAAGAATGGAGAACGTATACGCGTTGTATAAAAGTGTACAAAATAAGGGGTATAAAATGATCATTATTACTGCCAGACCAGGGTACTATGAAAATGTTATTTACACGCAGGAACAGTTAAAAACTCATAACATTTACTACGACGAATTAGTGTTTACTCCTCCTCCTGGAAAGTCTGTGTATAAAAAGAATTCTAAATATAACTATATCCTTTCCGTGGGCGATATGGATACAGATCTAACCGATTCCACGTACGCAGTTAAGATTTCCATCTAGAATTACATATGTGACAGGTAATGAAAACCGTCATGGGTTCGTCAGCGCCTCTCGTCTGCATCTGGTAAAATGTAGTCTTCCAATCTTTACACTTTCCACATTTAAACAATCCCTTGTAATCTGGATCGTTCATGATTGTTTTACCCTCCTTCTTCGTAGCCTTTTCCACGTTAATCTCTATTTCCTGTGCCATGGGGCCTTCCGGCCAGAGCAGGTTTGGGGGTGTCTCCACGATTGCAGATGATTTTAACTCACCGGATAGAATACGAAGTTTAAGTGATGGCGAGTTTCGCAGACACTTTTGAATCTCGAGAAATTTCGTTTTGTAACGATTCATGTGTCTATGATTATCCGCAGCCGGTGTATCACCCAATTTTGCAGATCTAGTGATAGCCCAGTTATATATACACTTTTCTATGTTAATGCATTTTGTATCGTCTTTGGGAAGTTCGAGAAGTTCTGAAAGACGATTGACAACAAATTCTCTGGACATTATTACTTATGTTATCGAATTAATTAATAACGACTTAAGTGCGGCATGGAATTCCTCGCACAGTCACCAAATGATTCTGGCGAACACCTGTTAAATGGGTCGGTGGTTTGTTTACGCTGATTAGATTCTTTCGTCACCCCCCACAGGGAATCTAACTCATGTAAAGAGTACTTTTCCGAGCACCATTCGATCAGTAAAACAACTACAATTAGCGCAAATAAAGCAAATTTTAAGGATATCTCCATATATTAATAACAACTTTTTTATTTACATATCTCAGATGACGAAAGCTGTATTAATACACGAGGAGTTCGATGACGTGGTAGA
>VMHT01057879.1_pt1 | contig 14697 bp, 17 predicted proteins | sample 4693611 | NCBI WGS metagenome assembly VMHT01 (sample SAMN12280063, study PRJNA550983) | marine metagenome | isolation source: seawater sampled from same location over 5 years 0.02-0.2 micron viral filtrate | place: USA: collected off the coast of southern California halfway between the port... ... | reverse complement strand
GAGTGCTTAGACGGAGAATAATAATTAAATTAAATTAAATGCAGACAACAGAGATCAATGGATTTGCTATTGAAAATTTCAATCAGCATGGCCTAGAGGAGGGTAAAAAACAGGGTATATGCCCTTTATGCTCTCACAATAGGAAACCTAAAAATCAAAAAGCAAAATGTGCTTCTTATGATTGGGAACGGGGTCTCGGTACTTGTCATAATTGTAATACATCATTTCAACTACATACTTATCAACGTAAAGGTAAAGCTGAAAAAGTATATGTTAAACCTGAGCCATATAAATTTAAAGAGCCAGGTACTAAAGTTGAAGAATGGTTTAATACAAGGGGTATTTCCAAACAGACTCTCAGTGACTTAAAAATTACTGAGGGTCCTGAATGGATGCCACAAACCGGTAAGACCGAGAACGTAATAAAGTTCAATTATTTCATGGGAGGTGAATTAACAAATGTTAAATACCGAGATGGAAGAAAGAACTTTAAATTATATAAGGGTGCTGAGAAAGTATTTTATAATATAGATAGTATAGTTGGTTTTGAATATTGTGTTATTGTTGAAGGAGAAATGGATGTGCTTGCACTACACGAAGCTGGTATAACAAATGCAATATCAGTACCTAATGGAGCAACTCTTAACTCAAATAACTTAGATTATTTAGATAGTTGTATTGATTATTTTGAAGATAAAGAAAAGATTATATTAGCCGTCGACTCTGATGACGCTGGGCAAGCCTTGCAAACAGAGTTAATAAGAAGACTAGGATCTGAAGTGTGTTATCTATCAACTTTTGAAGACTGTAAAGATGCGAATGAATACTTACAAAAATATGGTAAAGAAAAACTTACAGAGAGAATCACTGGAGCAAGGCCCGTACCTCTTGAAAACGTTACTACGTTCAGAGATATCGAGGATGAAGTCACTGACTTTGTTCGTAATGGTTTCAAGCCTGGCTTTCAAATTGGTTTACAGAACTTTGACGATATATTTTCTACGTATACTGGTCAATTTATTACTGTCACTGGAATACCTTCTTCAGGGAAGTCGGATTTCGTGGATCAAATGGTTGTTGGTTATAACACGAACTACGGTTGGAAAACAGCTTTCGCATCTCCAGAGAATGTACCGACATATCTACACGCTCATAAATTAATGCGTAAAACTTGGCAGGGTATGCCAACAAAGGAAGATATTGGTGGTGATAGATGGAATCAAGTAGCAGATCATTGTAATAGTAATTACTTTCATATAGATATGGAACGTTATACATTAGAATCAGTACTTAAAAAAGCTGCTGAGCTAGTTAAACGTAAAGGTATTAAATGCTTAGTTATAGATCCGTTTAATAAAGTTAGAGACGTAGACTGTAAAACTGAAGACGTTAATCGTTATACAATGGAATATCTGACTAAAATAGAAACGTTTGCTAAGAAGTTTGATGTATTAGTTTTTATCGTAGCACATCCTACTAAAATGTACAAAGATAAAGATGGCAAGATTGAAGAACCTACAATGTACAATATTAAGGGTGGTGGTGAATGGTACGATGCTTCTTATCACGGTTTGTTAGTACATAGAGATTATGAGAACAAAACAGTTAAAGCTAAAGTACTTAAAATAAAGTTTCAAAACCTCGGTGAAAACGGAGCTGAAGCACATTTTAAGTGGGAGCCAAGATCAGGTTGTTTTTTACCACATGAACCTTTAGTGTCTGAAAATGAAAAGATGCCTTGGGAAACTTAAAATATGTCTCCATTAAAAAAGAAGAAAAGTCCTTGGAACATGGGTGAATACACTCCAACTAAAGAGGAATTAAAAGCTTATGCTTGGTGTATTAGAAATAATATAATAATAGCGCCATTAGCTAAAGCTGAAGGATGTTGGTTAATAGAAATAACTATTAATGGTAAAAAAAATAGATCTCCAGAAGAGTTTATAAGAAACGTAGTCTGGGAGAAGCTATATCAATATTGCAAATATTATTATGATAAATATGACAAAAAGATATAACAATGCTAATGAAGCTTATGAAGCTGTTTTAGATGAAATATTACAATACGGCATAGACTTTGGTGATACTAAAGCTATATTTAACTGTGGGTTTTATATAGATAACCCTTCTGATAAGCTTATCACAAAAGCTGAGCGTAATTGGAGTCAAAAATACGCTGCTGCTGAATGGGCTTGGTACTTATCTGGTGACCCGCGTGTTAGTGAACTAGGCGAGTTATATGGAAAAGTGCCACCAATATGGGAACGTATGGCAGATAGTAATGGAGAGGTTAATTCTAATTATGGTTATCAATGGCAAAGACACGATCAACTAGATTATGTTGTAGCTAAACTTAGAGATAATCCTGATACAAGACATGCAGCTATAAGTATATATGATGCGAAAGAATGGCCATCATATAAGAAAGATACACCTTGTACGTATGCGGTTCAGTTTACAATAATAAATAATAAGCTCTGTATGTCTGTTTATATGCGTTCTAATGACATCTGGTACGGTTTCTGTAACGATCAATATCAATTTGCATCATTACAAGAAATGATTGCAGACAGACTATCTATTGAAACAGGTTGGTATTATCATCACGCACATAATATGCATCTGTATAATAATAAACTTTAAAAATTAAAATATGTACTATTTATATCATATTCCAGGTAAAAAGATTGGTGTAACACGTAATCTTAATACAAGAGTAACCCTTATACAAGGATATAAGGAGGGTGAGTATGAAGTTCTTGAGCAGTCAGAAGATATAGATTATATATCTAACCGCGAAATAGAACTTCAAAAGTCTTATGGCTATAAAAAAGACAGAACACTTTATAAAAATTTATTTAAATCAAATATGAAAATTAACGCAACAGAACAAACAAGTACTTTTCCAGTTTCAGTTAGTAAACTGAAAGGACATCTTATGGATAATGTAGGATTAGAATGGCGTACTCCAACAGGATATAGTTTTGAAATAACTGAAGAAACAATACCTTGGATATTGAAAAACGCTAAAACCTCGATGTATCGGCCTAATCGAAGCTATATTTATAACAAGGCTTTTTATGAAGCTTTTTTTAATAAAAATATTGTTTTTACTAAGTCTATTAAGAAAAAAGAAAAAGTAAAAGTAAGATCAAGTAGATTCGAACTTATAAGAATGTGGGCTGAAGAAAGAGGTTTATATGATAGAGGTGATTCAAATACTCAATATATAAAACTAATGGAAGAAGCCGGAGAGCTAGCGCAAGCGTTATTAAAAAGAGACGATGCTGAAATATATGACGCTATAGGAGATATGGTTGTTGTATTAACCAATCTAGCTTATATGGAAGGTGTCACAATAGAAGATTGTGTTGATGATGCTTACTCAGAGATAGCAGGTAGAAAAGGTAAAATGATTAACGGAACATTTGTAAAGTATGAATATAAAGACTAAAGACGAAATAGTATTAAGTGTACTAAGTAAAATGGACGAACGTAGTTTAGTTGGTCAAAAAAAGTACGGAGCTACAATGATGGAAGAAATTAAAGGTCAAAAAAAAGATCTTAATCGTTTCCTTATTGATGTACAGGAAGAGTTAATGGATGCTTTACTTTATATTGAGTCTGCTAAGAGATGTTTAACAGATGAGATTGAAGAAGCTATGTTGAATAGGTTTAATTCAGTAGAAGAAAATACAGATCATTTTGAAGAAGATGAAGAGCGTATGAAAGCTATTGGACAAAACGGTAATACTGGAGAGCATTATTCTAAGAAACGTAGAATGTACCCTGGTGATATTTATTTAGGTTCATAATGAAGAAAGGTTATAAAAGAAAGTATAAAAAACGTGGGCCAGTACAAGCAAAAAAAATATCTTATGACGGTATTAATTTTGCTTCTGGTCTAGAACGTTATATGTATATGGCTTTAAAAAAAGCAAAGATAAAAGCTAAATACGAAGGGGAAACTTTTGTTTTACTTGCTGGTTTTCATTTTGAAAATGAAGTTTACGAAAGACAAACAAATGGTAAAGGTGATTATAAAAATAGAGGTTCTAAACGTATACTACCTATCAAGTATACACCAGATTTCATTGGCGATGATTTTATAATAGAGACAAAAGGTAGAGCTAACGAGTCGTTTCCAATGCGGTGGAAGTTGTTTAAAAGATTAGTTATGACACAGTTTCCAAATGTTACATTATATAAACCACAAAATCAAAAAGAATGCGACAGAACTATACAGCTGATCCTAGAAAAAAGAAGAGGTTAGCAAGACAAAAGTATGCTGAGCGTCAGATTGATAAGTTTATAAAATGGAGTTTAAGCATTAAAGGAAAACTTAAATACAAGGAATTAGTAGAAATACAAAATAAATACAATATAATATGTCAGAAAATATAAAAGAAGATCCAAGTAAACCAGCCTGGGCAGTATCACTAGGTTTTTACCCTGGTGTATTGTTCGGAATTAGAACGTATAGAGAAAAAGATTTAGATACGCATGTAATATATCTACCATTTATAGATATAGCTATTGAAATTTGGAGTTAATGGGATTATTTAATGAGCGCATAGCGTATAAACCATTTGAATATCCAGAATATTATACTGAAGGTTGGTTAAAACAAGCACAAGCATTTTGGTTACATACAGAAATACCAATGCAGAGTGACTTTAAGGATTGGAACGAAAAATTAACAGATAAAGAAAAAAACTTAGTGGGTAATATACTACTTGGTTTTGCACAAACAGAGTGTGCTGTTTCAGATTACTGGACGCAAAGAGTTGTATCATGGTTTCCTAAACACGAAATTCAACAGATGGCTATGATGTTTGGCTCACAAGAAACAATACATGCAGTTGCCTATAGTTATTTAAACGAAACATTAGGATTAGAAAATTATGAAGCTTTTTTACACGAACCTGCAACAGCTAAAAGGTTTGAAAACCTGGTGGCATACAACGGAAAATCACCTATTGGTATTGCTAAGTCTCTTGCTGTGTTTAGCGCTTTTGCAGAAGGCGTTAGCTTATACTCTGCTTTTGCTGTATTATATTCTTTTCAAATGAGGAATCTGTTAAAAGGTATAGGTCAGCAAATGAAATGGTCAGTTAGAGATGAATCATTACATAGCAAAATGGGTTGTCAATTATTTAGACACATGTGCGAAGAAGATAACCAGTTACAAAACCTATGCAGACAAGACATTATTGAAGCAGCAGAAACAATGATAAGTTTAGAATCTCAATACATAGATAAAATGTTTGAAATGGGTGATGTTGAAGGTATAAAAGCTAATGATTTAAAAAACTTTATAAAGAAAAGAACAAATGAAAAACTGGTTGAACTTGGCTACGTCGATCTTGGATCGTATTTCCCTTATGACGAAAAAGCAGCGTCTAATCTTAATTGGTTCTATCATCTTACCGGCGGGGTCACTCATACTGATTTTTTCGCGCTTAGGCCAACTGATTACTCAAAAGCTAACGAAGGAGAAGACTTCGAGGACATATGGTAATTTTAATTTAACAAAAGAAGATATATACAAAGACTTATATGAACGGACAGAAGAAAAGTAGGGTTGATAACCTAGAAAAAAGAGTAGCAGCTATGACAAACGTGCTACAACATTTATTGAATGAATCACAAATGTTAAAAGACTTATCTATAGGAACATTAGAAACAGTTAAACTTTTACCAGGGTATGATAAAGCAATAGAAGAATTAAAAAACAAAAATGAAGAAATGCAACAAGTGTCAGAAAACGAAACAAAACTCGAAATTCCTGACGGACAGTAAGAGAACTTGTAAGAAATGTGAATACAGGTTTAAGCAAAGATTTCTTAGATTACTAGTACATGATAAAAGACTTTCAGCTACAGAGCGTATAGCTGGACGTCTAGGTTATATGGGGACGGCATTTATGATGATGTCTCCCCATTTGTTACCAGATAAAATAGGTATGATTACATACGTAATAGCGGGTGTAATATCAATACCGCAAGTATTTGTAGCTAAGCAATGGAACTTAGTTGCAGTAAATTTAAACGTAGCAATAGCCTACATAATACTATATTTAACATAATGTGGAACAATGAATGGAAAAAAGGTGAAGAGTATCCTACTTGGGGAGATACAGAGGTATATAAAAAGACAATATCTGGAGGGTATTTATATCAAGATGAAACACCTAGGGAAGCATACCAAAGAGTCGCTAAAACAGTTGCTCGTAGGTTATACAAACCAGAAATGGCTGAAAAGTTTTTCGAATATATTTGGAATGGTTGGCTATGTCTGGCATCTCCTGTACTTAGTAACACTGGGACTGACCGTGGTCTTCCTATTAGTTGCTTCGGTATTGATGTAGCAGATTCAATACAAGACATAGGACAAAAGAATTTAGAGATGATGCTACTCGCTAAGCACGGCGGTGGAGTTGGTATCGGTGTAAATCAAATAAGACCCGCTGGCGCTAAAATTACAGGCAATGGAACATCAGATGGAGTCGTACCTTTCTGCAAGATTTACGACTCAACAATCCTTGCAACTAATCAAGGATCTGTTAGACGCGGAGCAGCATCAGTTAATATCAATATTGAACACGAGGATTTCGAAGAGTGGCTTGAAATTAGAGAACCTAAAGGAGATGTCAATAGACAATCGCTTAATCTACATCAGTGCGCAATTGTTGGCGATAAGTTTATGCGTAAACTTGAACAAGGAGATAAGGAAGCTAGAAATAGATGGAGTAAACTTCTTAGAAAACGAAAAGCAACTGGAGAACCGTATATTATGTTTAAAGGAAACGTTAATAAGGCAAATCCAGAAGCATACAAAACAAACGGACTAAAAGTTCATATGACTAACATATGTTCTGAAATAGCATTACACACAGACGAAACGCATAGTTTTGTATGTTGTTTATCATCATTAAACTTAGCAAAGTATGAAGAATGGAAAAATACTAATATTATACATGACGCCATTTGGTTTCTTGACGGCGTTATGGAAGAATTTATTCAACGAGCCAAAGGGCTTAGAGGATTCGAGAACACTGTACGATCTGCACAGAAAGGGAGGGCTTTGGGCCTGGGAGTACTTGGATGGCATACCTACTTACAAGAGAAAAGTATTCCTTTCGAAGGTTTACTCGCTCAGTTTGAAACTAGGAAGATATTTTCACAAATTAAAATCGAAAGCGAAAGGGCTTCTAGGTCACTTGCTGAAATATATGGTGAACCTCTTTGGTGTGTTGGTACTGGTATGCGTAACACTCATCTTAGGGCTATTGCTCCTACTGTCAGTAATAGTAAGCTCTCCGGCAATGTCTCTCCTGGGATTGAGCCGTGGGCTGCGAACGTCTTCACGGAACAATCGGCTAAAGGTACATTCATTAGAAAAAACCCGACGCTAGTTAAACTATTAAGAAAATTAAAAACAAATAACAATGAAACGTGGAATAAAATACTGGCTGACGGAGGCAGCGTCCAGAATCTTGATTGTCTCGATGGTGTTAATTTACTACATGACATACCAGCTAAGGAAGTTTTTAAAACTTTTAAAGAAATTAATCAATTAGAACTTGTTAATCAAGCTAGTTTACGTCAACAGTATATAGATCAAGCTGTAAGCTTAAACTTAGCTTTTCCTTCTGAAGCAACTCCTAAGTGGTTAAATAAAGTTCACTTTGAAGCTTGGAAAAAAGGTGTTAAAACTTTATATTATACTAGAACAGAAAGTGTTTTACGTGGTGATATTGCAGCTAATGCCATGAATGAAGATTGCTTAGCTTGTGATGGATAAGTATTCTGAAAAACCTCTACGAAGTGTATTAAAGGCTTTAAGCTGGAGAGTCGTTGGAACATTAGATACTTTATTGGTGTCTTATCTTCTTACTGGAAGAATAGTAATAGCAACATCAATAGCTTCAGTAGATTTTATAACAAAATTAGTTTTGTATTTTTTTCATGAAAGAATATGGAATAAAATAAACTAGGAAAAATAACTATACGTGTTATGCTATACACGTGCGTATATATATGTGTTAATTAAAAATATGCCAGTAATTTATTTTACTGGCATTTATATATTAAAAAAAAGGGCTCTCGATATGAGGGCCCTTTCTTGGTTACAGGAACTTTTAGGTATGGTACGCCTATTTATTTATATTCCTATCCTATGTATTTTATATCTTGAAATTTTCCATTTAATGATTCAAATGTAGTTTGCATATCTCTTGGTAGTAAATCAATCCCCATTGCCCACATTTCAAATACTGCTAACATTAATGAAAAATTTGTATCATTGTAACTGTTTCCAAATATTGAATTTATTCTGTGTTCAAAAGAAACAACAACATCATATCTGAACTTTTCAAATAAATGAACAATATAATCAATATCTTCAGATTCAATACCTTTGACTTTCCATTCTTCGATTATAGACTTTATATACTCCTCGTGCATTAAACGCTGTTCATCTAATACGAATAATTTTAATTTATCTTTATTCATATTATCTATGTTCCTTACATTTAATAAGCTTTTCATTCTAGAAGCACACACTAGAGTCTTATGCTTAGTAAAATCAAAACACATTTTAGATTTAACCCTATCATAATTACCGTGAGTATAGAATTTCATATTAGAAACTTCATTTCTAACTCTATTAAGAGTACTAAACACGTCGTGATTGTTTAAATCAATTATTTTTCTATTGTTTTTCTTTTTGCGCGAAACATATAATTTGCTTATAAAACTAGGTATAATAACCTCTAGTATTTTTAAGATTATTGATTTCATATTTTATTTATTTTCCACAAGGTTCACCAGTAGCAACGTTTATCCAATTTTCTTTTTCAAACCAGTCACGTAGCGTAGCTCCTTTTTTACGAGCGCCTTTTACATTTGATTTACTTGATCGTTTATACTTACCTGCTTTAGCAGCTGTCTGTTTAGCTCTAATAACTTTCTCTTTATCAGCTTTGCTCATTGATTTAACTTTAGCAGCTGGTAGACATACTTTTTTAGTACCTTCTCCTTTTACTTTACCAGTTTTATAAAATGGTGAACTCATTTCTTTTTCTTTTTACCAAATTTACTAGGACCTCCAGCTCTAGTACATCTTACTCCCCAACCTGAAGCATAAGCGCTAGGCCAAACTTTAAACTTTCTTTTTGCAGCAGCTTTACAAGAACCGCTAATTTTTTCATATAATGGTGAACTCATATTATCTTGTATTTAGTTTTTCCGTTTTTTTTATATGCTTTTAAACATCTTTTTCTATTTTCATCAATAGATAGATAACTTACATGCACCCAATCAGGATTATTATCTGTACCAAACTCCCATATTAACTGATCGAAATCTAAATTATCTTTTATGTAATTAAACATTTCAGCGTTAGTTTTATAACCATAAACATCGTCAATATCCATAGCTCTACCTTGACAGTGTTGTGAGGTTGAACTTCCACCTATAGCCTTATTTAGTTCTTCTGATCTAAAAAAAGAATTTATCTTTATAGGTCCACCAACCCATTTACGTAAAGGTTCAAAAACTTTATGAGCTAATATATACATGTTAGTAATTTCATATTCATTGGGTGTATTTTCTATACCTTTTCTTTTAGCTGTATAAGAATTTATACTCTCTCTAAAAGTTATATGATTACTTATTTTATCCATTTACTTTACTAGTTTCTTTTTTATAACCTTTTTCTTAACAACTTTTCTAGGTTGAGGCTTGTTAGATTTATTTTCTTTTTCAATACCAATCTCCCAATCTTGCCAACCACCTAGTAAAGCTAAACGCTCCCAAGTTTCAAGGTCTTGAGAAGTAGCTGAAACTACATTATTAGCTTTTTTTATTACTCTATCTAAAGGTATATTAGTTAAAGCTGAAACAACATTAGCGCCGGCTAAATAAGCAGGGTTATCTAAGCTTAAACCTTTTTCTTTCATTTCTTCTTTATTCCAGTCATATGATTTACCTGCTTGAACTAGTCTTGAATACTTAGCTGAAACTGGAGGTGATATTTTAATAATCTCTGAAGCTATATTTTGAAGTTTAGGTCTATCCTTTTCTAATTCTTTTACAAGTTTAATAATTGCATTTTTACCTACAGAAACTATAGCTCCTCCAATACCAGCTCCTCGAAGTAAAGAGTCTAACATACCGTTAGCAATACTTATATATTTTTTTTGTTTTTCTTCATCTTCAGGCTCTTCATCTCCAAAACCAATAGCAAATAAAGCTTGCTGTAAAGCGTTAAATATAAGGTTTTGAATCGCTCCATAATATATTATCATAGATATATTAGTTTTAGCATCACCTCTACCATTTTTAAGATCACTAGCAGCTTTTTTAATTATTCTAGCATATTGCGCTGGTGTGTTAGCAAAAGCTAATATAACACGTCCTAATGGACTGGCTTGCTGCATAGATATTCTATCCGCTCTAGAAGACTGTTGTGATTCTTCAGCTGTCTCTCTAAAATCTTCAAAAGCTTTTTTCTCAGCTTGCTTGTCTGATAAACCTTGTTTTTTATAGGTTTTAATTCTATTTCTGTAAAAAGTAGCACCACCAGAAGCGATAGCGAAACTATCTGCAATTTGAGTTGGTGCAAAACCTAATTCTAGCAACTTACTTATAGCTCCTTTTACTCCACCTTTTTTAGCCATATCAGCAATATCTGCTTCATTAACATTAATACGTAAACCTCCACGTCTTTCTTTTAAGAAATCAGAGTTAATTAGCTTCATAAAATCAGACCAGTACTGTTTTTGATTAGCAAAAGCTTTACCAGCAGCTAAAATATTATTATCTGTAAAGTTTATAAAGTTTATAGATGATATTGTTTGGAGTATAGCTGACCTCGTGTTAAAAAACATTATAGCTCCAACACTACCTGTTAACCAATCAGTAAATCTACCTGTTAAACTGTCACCTGGGAAACTTCTATTTCTACCAGATTTCATTCTTTTTAACATGTTTTCTAAAGCTTTTCTATAGTTTAAACCATATATAGCTTGTAATTTATTTAGGTTTTCTTCGCTAAATATTGCATCTACATTTTCTTGCCATTTATTTAAATACTTAGCTCTTTTAGTAGTATTTAATCCTTCAAGTATATCTGTTGTTATTGTTCCAGCTGGCCAACCTTCTTTTGGTTTTACATAACCATCACCTAATTGCATATTTATTAGTTGATCTGCAAAAGCCTGTAAATTAGTGTCGTCTGCTACATAATTACTTAATTTGCTAATGTCTTTATCGCTAATACCAGGAATATTCATTTTTTGTTTATTCCATATATAAACTCTAATAGCTTGCTCTCTAGTGTAGTCAGTTCCTTCTATTTTTTTAGATAAGTTTTTAGGTACAATACCTAATTGTTTTTTAAGTGAATTATAATTATTCATTAAAAATACACGAGCCTTACTAAGTTTATTCATAGCTTCAGCGTAAGGGTCTATTAAATTCTTTTTATACCAAGACATCTGAGCATCTCCAACTTCACCTTTAGCAAGTGTAGGATATAATAATCCAACGAAGTCCTCAGCTGATGGTGGTATAAAGAAATTAAACTTACCTTTACTAGCGCCTTTTGTTATAGCTTCAACAATACCATATCTTTTTCTACTTGGTATACCAGATTTTTTCTCTAATATATCATTAAAAGTTTTATCAAGTTTTGAAGCTTTACTAAATTTTGAAATATAAGGATTAGAGATTGATTTTACTAACTCCTGAACGTTTGATTTTATGTTATTTATATCAGCTAAATCTATGTCTGAAGTATTATTAATCTCTAATATAAACGGCGTAGCTCTTTGTATACTTCTATAAATTCTATTACTGCTAGCTCTAGAAGTAACTATTCTAATTTCTACGTTTGCATTTAGTTTTGGTCTTCCACTAACAGATTCACCTAAAGCAAACATTCCGACACCGCCAAAATTTATATCATATACATCCTTGTTATTATATAATAATTCTATTATTTTTTGATCGATAGGTTTACCGTCAATTTGATTTATTATTATCGTTAAATCTTTCTGGTAATTACCTTTTTTAGGATCTTTTAAGTAGTCAAACACCTCTCTAGGACCAATTAATTGACCTGTTTCTTCGTTTACATAAGTCTCTATATCTACTTTTCCAGATTCAAGAAGTTTTTTACCAATTTTTACACCTTCCTCAGTGTATTTTTTCCAAGCTTTTTGATATTTATCTCCTTTTAACTGCTCTTGCATAGCTTTGTGTAATGCTGGTAGTTCTGTTTCAATACCTTCTACGCCTTTAGTGTATGAAAACACGTCTCCGTCTTTTTTTATTGTAAAACTTCCTATTCTAGCTTTTTCATTAAGTTTTAATTCTATGTTTAGTTTTTTGTCTTTAACAGAAAAAACTATATCTACACCAGAAGAAAAACCTCCTTCACTTAGATCCAAGCTAACATCTTTTAATTTAAGCTTTTTAATAGCTACTTTAACTAGTTTTTCTAGCTTTATACCTTGGTTTTGCATTTTTTCATCTTGAAATATACCAAATAACCAGTCACGACCTTCAAACACAAAGTTTATTAACTCTAATTCATCTTTAGTGTAGTTTCCTAATTTAACAGCTTTTTCAAAATTATCAACACCATTTACTCCTCCATATTCTAGTAACCCTTTAATAATTCTTGCGTATGAATTTCTTTTTCTACCAGAAACATTATCAGACTTTTGGCTAATAAAGCTTTCAATAAGTGATTTCTCTATACTTAAACTCTTACTAAATTTAAAAGGATTATCACTATAAATAAAACGTTTTCTTACATCAATTAAAACTTTTTTCTTACCATTAATAGTTTCTGCTTTATACACATCAAAAGTTCCCAAACCAGTATTGTTGTCGGTAAAAAGAATTTCTTCTGTAATAACTCCAGTTAAAATATCCTTTTCTCTTACTTCATCTATGATATTCCTATTTTTATCATAATATCTTTTTCGCAATGTTTTTTTGTGGAGATTTTCAAACTTACGAGTAGTATTAATAATTTCACTGTTGTCCTGTTCGTATTTACTTTCGGTTTCTATGTAATCATTACCATCAAGTTCTTGAAAAGAATACTCTGCGATTAAAGATTTATCGCTGAATTTATTTTTTCCGAAAGTGTATTTTTCTACTAGCTTCTTGTCTTTTGTGTAACTTTCCTCTATAGTTAAATCTCCTTCTTTATAATCTTTTTTATAACCTTCAATAACTTCCGCACCACTTTTTAAATCAATGTAACCTTCAGCAACTAAACCGTTAGGATCTGCTTTTATTTTTAGAGCTGGACCTTTTTGAGGTTTATCCATTCTATCCCACCATTGCATGTCATTACCGTCTCTGAAAGAGTTTAGCTTACCGTTATTAAAAGCAATTTTAAACCCATTACCTTCTTTATTATAATCTTTCCACAAAGAAAATGACCCGCCTAAGTCACCGGCGCTTTTAGGCGCAGTTATTGTAAGCTCGTAGACTTTCTCGCCTTCATACATGTATTCTCTCTCTAGTGTAACTGTGTTTCCAAGCTCTTTTTCTCTAGCTATTACCTCTTCTATTTCTTGCTGAGAAGAAACTTCTTCGCTACCAATGTAACCACTGTCGCTTCTTGCTACTAAACACCAAGGGTTAGCTTTTTTTCCCCAGTTACTGTCTACTATTCTTCTTACTGCTTCTTGACCTTTTCTAGAATCTTCAACATCGTATATTGTAAACCCTGCTATTTCTTCTTTGTTAGAAAACTCTTTAACAGAATCTGGATTGATCTTAGCTATCTTTGTTGTTTTTTCGTATTTTTCTATTAACTCGTTTGGATTCTTAAAAGCATAGGGATCAATTTTGTTTATAGCAGCTAATCTAATAGACTCTTCTATTTTGTAGCCATCTTCTGGAAAAATAGCATAACCGTTAGCCATATAAAACAATCCTAGTTTTTTGTATTTAGCTTTTTTATTATCTTTAATATCAAGACTGTCAGCCCATTTAATTAAGTTATCTACTTGCTCAGGTATGTCTTTTAACTCAGGTCTTTTAGCTTTTAGTACTTGCTCGTAATTTTTTCTAGCTGATTTAGAAAATAAAACACTAGCTATATTATCTACATTAGATCCATTCTCTAAACCTAAGTTAAAGCTTTTACTAAACATTAATCTAGCTTTACCAGCAGCAATATCTTGTTTTGTTTCAACGTCTAAGTCAGTCTCTGTTCTAGCTATTTCATTAGTTACTAATCTACCATATAAATTAGCAATACCTTTTAAAGCTTGAGCTTCTGGTGATCTAGCGCTGAAATCCTCTGCTTTTTTACCCTCAACAATGCCAAAAGCTTTTAAGAAGTCAGCTTTAGTTATATTTGGATTTTTTTTGAAAGGTGCTAAACCTGCTCCCTTACCTATTCTTTCTTGCTTAGTATAAAAAGCGTTAAGTAAACCTTTAGGTACACCAGTTGATGTTCCTATAAGTTTTTCAGTTGCAGCTTCTAAAACTGCTCCCTCAGGTAATAGTTTTAAAAGTCTATCAGCGTTTTTATTTACAAATCTTTGTATTGCACTTGCATCACCTTTAGATAAATTAGCTTTTGGGTCAACTAATTTTTTAACCGGTATACCAATAGCTTCTGCTATAACTTCAGGAGCTAAATCACCTAACTTTTTAAATG
>VMHT01037606.1_pt1 | contig 14697 bp, 11 predicted proteins | sample 4693611 | NCBI WGS metagenome assembly VMHT01 (sample SAMN12280063, study PRJNA550983) | marine metagenome | isolation source: seawater sampled from same location over 5 years 0.02-0.2 micron viral filtrate | place: USA: collected off the coast of southern California halfway between the port... ... | reverse complement strand
TTAATGCTGGCAATGGTTTGGTTTGGGAGGTTGATGAATTTGAAGGGGTTCTTGCTGGACTCATACTCGCTGAAATTGAACTAGAAGATATCAATCAAAAATTCGACTTTCCAGAATGGATTGGTATCGAATTGACCGGTTTGAAAAGTTGGTCCAATGCCAGTTTAGCAACAACGCTTCTCAATGCTGAGGAATTGAAAAAGACGTTACAGCAGCAATAATTCGCTCGATCTCATCATCTCTGAGTTCGTGCATAACCGGAATTGCCACCAAGGTATTTGACAGTGTTGCGGTCACTGGTAGAATTGCTTCATGTTGAGGGTGTTTGGCAAAGACATTTTGACGATGGCATGGCGTGACGTAATACCGTCTAGCATCGATTCCGTGTTGGTCTAAGTGAGCAACTAATTCATCAGGATATTCAGTTGACATACAGTACTGATGCCATGCATGTTTAGCTCCTGGTCTGACTTTTGGCGTGCTAAGTAAGGGGTGGTCAGCAAATGCTTGGTGATAAATTTCTGCAATCTCCCTTCGACGTCTGACCCATGCACCTAGGTGAGATAACTGGACTGTGCCGATGGCGGCGGAGACTTCAGACATCCTTAGATTGCTGCCCAATTGCATAGATTCCAAACTTGGTGATCGGCCATGATTTACTACCAAAGATACTGCGTCCGTTAATTCCTCAACTGTGGTGGTAAGCATACCACCTTCACCGCCGACGGCCATATTCTTGGAGGGGAAAAATGAGAAACAGCCAAGGTCGCCCATTGAACCTGCAACCAATTCTGTTCCATCTAGCATTACTTGGGAAGCCCCGTGGGCTTGTGCCGCGTCTTCAATTAGGTAAATTCCCTTATCACGACATAGTTTAAACAACCGAGGATCGTAAGGTTGGCCGTAGATATGAACTCCAATTACTGCCTTGGTCTTCTCGGTAATTGCCGCTTCTACAGCATCAACATCAAGGCACCAGTAATCTGGCTCTACATCAACAAATACTGCCTCAGCACCAGCAAGAGGTATAGCTGTAGCACTTGAGATGAATGTGTAGGATGGAACTATTACTTCATCACCCTTACCGACACCAAGAATACGTAATGCTGCCCACAAAGATGAGGACCCGTTTTGACAGGGTGTGGCGACAAGGGCGCCACAATGCTCGGCAAACTTCTTGCCAAACTCTCGCCCTTTGGGACCCTTTACCCAGTGTCTGGAATCAAGGGTTGAAACTGCTGCATTGCGCATCTCATCGGTCCAAGAAGGTCTAGCCGTTGGAATCCTATCCATAGCAGACCGTGGAACTGCACCATTAAGATGCTATGTTTTACTGACCTAATTGATGATAATCAACGCTTTACGATTGGTAAGAATGCATTGGCCGCTTTCTCGCACGCATTTGCCACGTCATCTAGCCTTTGCAGTACCCGATACATGTGCATTGCAGCCAGAGCGTCGTCATCGCCATTAGAGAATACATAACTTGCTGCATCCGCTTCGACTTGATCTGCTTCATGCTCCTTCAAATTGACTTGGCGGATTTGTTCTGCAAGGGCGTCCTTTGCAGCCTTTGTCTCACCACTGATTGTGAATTCTCTGAGGGCGTTAACTGTATCTTCATAGGTTGCAACCGTTGCTGCAACTGCTTCAGCCATAGCCTTCAGCTTCGCCTTAGCTTCCTTATCGTCAAACAGTTCCCGGAATGCCAATTGTTCCGCTACATTTTGTGCATAGTCTGCAATACGGTCTTGGCGAGATAGCATATGTAGGAAATGATCCATGCCGACTTGATAGCCAAATCGCATATCTTCGTTGACCATTTGCCGTAGTTCTGCCTTAATGTTGTCAGCTTCTAGCTCTGCATCGATGGTTGCTTGAATCGCTTCAGATGAGTCTTCGCCGTCACATGCAGCATTTACTGCAGTCAGCATGTGATTTGCGGTTACTTCTACCGCTTGAGCGTGCTCATGGAACTTCTCAAATGGTGAGTTCTGTAGTCGTTCTTGGCTAGCATCTGACAAAGCATCCTCAACATGTATCTCGCCACTACTTCGCCAAATTGCAATTCCTACAGCAATGAATGACAATGGCAGTATTACAATCATGTTTAGTGCGTCTCCACCCGATGCCACGAAAAGAACTACTGCGCCAAAAGCAGCCACTGGTACGCTGGCTACCCACGATGCGGCTATCTTGGCAAACACTCTGAAGTCTACGCCTTTCGCGCCACCTGCTAGGCCTACTCCTACGACTGCACCGACCAAAGTGTGAGTAGTAGAAACAGGTACTGCTAGGAATGGCATAGAGAAAACTAGAATTGTTGTTGCAGCACCAAACTCTGCGGCAAATCCACGGGTGGGTGTAATATCAGTAATCTTCTTTCCAATGGTTTCCATAACACGCCATCCCCAAGTCATTACACCGATAGCAATACCTGCAGAACCAAGTAAAATCAACCAAAGAGGAATTGGCGCTTCTTCTGCCAATACTAAGTCAGTACTAGAGAATACGTCCCACACGGCAGCCATAGGACCAATTGCGTTGGAACGGTCATTAGCACCGTGAGCGAATGCAACATATGCTGCAGTGATAATTTGTAACCAAACGAAAATTCTCTCGACGCCTTTGAAGCCACGTACTTCCTCTTCGATGTTGACCTTTCGAAGAACAAAATAAAGGGCGATACTGGCAATAATTCCAATCACGCTTGCAAGGATTAGTGAGTTTAGAGGTAGCCAAGCATTGTCTGCAAACGGATTGAATACTCCGTCTTCTTTTGCTGGCAGCCAATTTGATTTGTCAATCCAGCCGTTTCTATCAGCACTGCTGATGAATCCTTTCAATGCTTTGAATTGTAGAGCAAGTCCCAAAACAAAGAACGTCGGGAATGCTAGAATCGGAGCAAGCCATTTCGAACGAGATACTGGGTCATCGTTATCGAGAATCATTTTCTTGATGATTATGTATGAAAAGAACGCAATTAATCCTCCCATTAGTGGGCTTGCAACCCAAGACATTACCACTTTACGAACAACTTCCCAATCGATCAATGTGGTATCGTGCTTAACTTCCAAAACCAAGCCAACGCCAATAATTCCACCAATTATTGAATGAGTTGTAGATACTGGAAGGCCCATTCTGGTTGCAATTGTCAACCATGTCGCTGCTGCCATCATTGCTGCAATGAAACCCATTGCAATGTCTTGGGAAAGGATAGTGTCAGCGACTACTCCGGCTTCATCAAACGGTACTGTCAAAATTCCTTTCCTTACCGTTTTGGTAACTGCATCGCCAGCAAAAAACGCACCGGCGAATTCGAATATTGCGGCAATAATTACTGCTTGTTTCAAGGTTAGTGCACGAGAACCTACTGAAGTCCCCATAGCGTTTGCAACATCATTTGCACCAATATTCCAAGCCATATAGGCACATACAATCAATGCCAAACCAACTAGTATCACAATCAAGGGTTCCATTGTGTCTTCCTATCAAAAGTCAATACATATATTGATTTATCTATATTATATATAGGTCTATTTATTGGGGAGTTTATGAGCCTAGGGCCTGGTGAACATGAAGTTAGGAAATTACAGTCAACTGGAGGCAGTACATTCACATTGAGTCTGCCAAAACCATGGATTAACGAATTCGATTTAGAGGCTCGAGATTCCCTGCGCGTAGATTGGCGGCCAAGTGGCGCTTTACGAATTACCCCGCTTTCAGCATCCCATAGAATCGATCGTGCTGTCTTCTTCGATCATTCAAATTTGCCTGAAAACAGTTTACATGACCACTTAATGGGCGCCTATATTTCAGGTGCAGATTTGATTAAAATAAAATTCAACGCTAATGGCAGGACAGAATTAGCCCGCTCTGTACGACGCTTTCTAAAAGCAACACGTGGGTTTGAAATTATCAACGAGACAGATTCTTTGATGGAAATGCGATGCTTACTGAATGCTGGAGACATGCCGATTCGAGCGAGTCTGAATCGCATGTATCTGTTAGTAACTTCGTTAATGAGAGATATAGTAAGTTGCTTTGATGGCGGGGAATTGGAATTTTTAGCGGATACTGAAGAGCGAGAATCCGAAGTAGATGCTTTGCTGTATCTTGTTGAAAGGCAAATCCGAATATTACTCGATTCTCATGCTGTTGCTTCAAAACTTAATGTCAGTAGACCATTGGCGGTTGAATTTGGGAACCTTGCGAGGAGTTTGGAGAGAATGATGGATCACGTTCACAAACTTGCTACATTCCTACTAGAATATCCTGAGTTCATTCAATTATCGCCCTCATTTCCTCCAATACAACATGTACCTACATGGATGGGTGCACTGAAAGAACTAATGATTAACATCAGAACTAGGGATTCTACTCGAATTGAATTAGCCAGGCATGATTTGAAATCTATGCAGCAGTCTTTACTAGAATATGAGAGAAAGGAGTTAGAAGATACTTCTAAGGGATTGATTTTAGCTCAACAACTGAGTATTTCAGAGTCAATCCGTAGGCTTTGTGCTTATTCTAGAGACTTCGGAGAAATATTACTGAACATGAAAATTTCAACGGAGATGAATGCTATCAAATATGAAAATTAATCAAGAATAATGTTCTCATTATTGAGGGCATGGTGCCACAGACTGCAAAGTCGGACTAAGTTGTAAGCTGAGCGTTCAACCCGGCTGACGATATTTACAACATCCAGTCTTGCTGACTTACCGCCCATTGTATCAGATTTTAATGTTGAAAGAGCGTTAATGGCAACTTTGTGTTCATCTTTTATTTTGCGCCATACCGCTCTCAATTCATCTCCAGGCACTTCTTCTACCTCGGTGAAGCATTTCGAAGTAATGTCGATTAAGACATTCAGTTGTGTATGCATACCAAGTACTGATTCGATTATGACTTCAGGCAATTCAGTTGCACTTTCATCTAACGAACGGTCTGACCTAGCAATATCTCTTGCGTGACGGATTATTCTCTCGATGGTGTCTACACTACGCAAATATGCCGCAACGATTCTCAAATCTTTCATTAGTGGTTGATTTAGTGCTAAAATAAGCAATAAATTATTTGTTAAATCCCAATTTACTTCTCTTGCATGTTGGCGTATTTTCTTAACCTCAGAGTAAACTTCCGAGTCTAGTTTAGTGAACGCTTCGATCGCTTCCGAATATGCTGTTTTAGCCTCAGCAAAATACTCTCTCAATTCGGCTCTTACTTCTTCTATTCTACTATCTAATCCTGTTCTAATTGGCATTTTTTCACCTCAACCAAATCTTCCAGTAATGTAACGCTTAGTCAATTCATTATCTGGATCCGAAAATATCTTCTCAGTCTTATCAAATTCTACTAATCTACCAAGATACATGAAGCCGGTATAATCACTCACTCTTGCAGCTTGCGACATCGAATGCGTAACGATAACAACCGTGAAATCTTTTTTCAACTCTAGAATTAATTCCTCGATTGCTGCTGTAGCAATTGGATCTAATGCACTACATGGCTCATCCATCAAAATAACATCTGGTTCAATCGCAATAGTCCGAGCAATACAGAGTCTTTGTTGTTGTCCACCTGATAATGAGGTCCCTAACTCGTGTTGCCGATCCGCCACTTCTTTCCATAGTGCAGCTCGCTTCAAACTCTTCTCAACAATAGCGTCAAGTTCTTCTCTAGTAGGCTTGAAATGTAACTTAACACCGTATCCAACGTTGTCATAAATTGATTTGGGAAATGGATTCGGTCTTTGAAAAACCATACCAATTTTTTTCCTGATTTCTACTAAATCGGCATCTTTGCCGGTTATTTCGACATCTCCCATGGAGATTTTACCATCATAGTGACAGATTGGAATCAAATCATTCATTCTATTCATCATTCTGAGTAACGTACTTTTCCCACATCCCGAAGGGCCTATTAGCGCTGTGACGCTATTCTTGGCAATTGGTAATGATACGCCATATAATGCCTGTTTATCACCATACCATAAATCCAAATCTTCGATCATTAACTCTTTTTCATCATCGATTTCTAAGTCTCTAGTTGAGTTTGGTATCTCTTCGGTTTGTGCCTCTTCGCTCATTAGTTTAGCCTCCTTCTAAAGTGCTGTCTTAGTACGATTGCAATACTGTTCATTGCTATCAGTAGCGCAATCAGGGAAATGCTGGCGGCTGCTGCCATGGCATGCCATGCAGGGTCTGGCTCAGATGTCCAGAAATAAATTTGAATTGGTATCACCGTGAAGTTGACATTACCGCCGAGCAGACCTGCTAATGGTTCTGGGTCGAATACTATCATTGCCGTTGCCCCAACAACCACCAAAGGCGCTGCTTCTCCCATTATTCTCGACATTGCTAGAATACTACCGGTCATAATTCCAGGCATGGCTGATGGTAGAACGTGATCTCTAGTTACTTGCCATTGAGTACAACCCACACCATAAGCCGATTCTCTCAAACTCCTGGGAACGCTTCTAAGTGCCTCTTGGCTCGCAAGTACAATAATTGGCATGGCCATAACTCCCATGGTCAAACCAGCGGCTAAAATCGATGGGCCTAATCCCCAACCAATACCTCCCTGTTTGACGAATATCGCCAACCCAAACATACCGAATACAATAGATGGAACTCCTGCAAGGTTTGTCACGAGTGCTTGGATTAGTTTGGTAGTCTTTGTTGGCTTGGCATATTCTTCCAAGTATATCGCGGCCCCAACAGATATTGGTACAGATGAAATCATGGCGATTAGCATGACCCAAATGGTTCCATAGAAAGCAGCCCTAATACCCGATGAATAGGGCGAGAATATATCTTGATATCTCTCGGTTAAGAATGGAATATAAATTTCTAGAGGAATAAACAGTGTCGAAGTAACTAGCAACATACTGCTCCACATCAGCAACCCGTCTCGATTGCTTATCGAATGTTTTAATCTCGATACTTCTGATAGTTTGCGGCCTGAGTGTAACATACGTTCAATCCCTTTAGTCAGTGCAGATATCATTCTAGCCGCAAGTATCCAACAAAGCGCAGCAAGAGTTGATGATACAGACAAATTGCCAGCGATTAATGTAACCAGAGATAATGCGTAAAATATCGCTAACACCATGCGTTCTTTACCAACCAATTTGTGCATGATTTCTAGAACATTACTTTTCGGGACTCGGTAAATAAATACCAAAAATATAAGCGTGGCATAGGCGATTATCTCTAGAGGTTCAAAAACCAAACCATCATCATATAACACCGCAATATCATACTCAATTACGAAGGATGAAACCAGTGGCTTTCCAGTCTCATCTGCTGATGGAACCGGGCCAGATTTTTGTTTTACTTCAACAACTTTAGTTAGGCTCGAATAAAGATGGAATTTGGTTTTCCTACCGATTTCAACCATATTTGTGCTTAAACCGGATTCATTGATGTAAACATCTTCGTAGACGTTTCTTTCAGATATAATATTGATTTGTAATTCGTGGACCTCGTCGCCGCCGTCCCACGAAATTTCTAGCACTATTGCATCAGTAGTGAGAGCGCCGTTAGAGTCTGTGTTGGGATAATCCCATTCCATTTCATAATCGCTTTCAGTGATGAATTCATTGGCAGCAGGAATTTCTCCACTCTCCCCATCAATGAAAGTAGGAGCAGTAATTTGCCAGACCAATATTGCAAGGAACAGTAGTCCGACTAACCCGGTAAATGCTAGGCCGGAAGAACCCATAGTTTCAGCGAAGTCCCGTAGTTTACGGCTTATTTTTTGGAGGTTGTCGATATCTTTCATCAGTAAGCCTCCCGATATGCTGCTAGAACCCTATTACCGATTAAATTCAGAGTCAGTGTAATCACGAATAAGTATAATCCAACCGCGAAAATTGTCAGATAACCGATTTCACCAAACGGCAGATCTCCCCCCACTCTTTGAGCGATATATGCAGTCATCGTTTGCGCCGGAAGGAACATGTTTGCAGTAAATACTGCCACCGTTCCAACCGCTAAAGTAACAGCCATTGTTTCACCTACTGCTCGGCTCAAAGCGAGAATTATGCTCGCGATAATTCCGGAGAGAGATGCTTGTATCATTACCTTGAAAGTTGTTTCAATTTTTGTTGCCCCTAAGGCCAGAGAGCCTTCACGCAACTCATTTGGTACTGCCCTCAATGCATCTTCCGACATAGAAGCGATTAGTGGTAAAATCATTACTCCAACAACAATCGCCCCGTTAATTGGATTCAATACATTTGGCGGCTCATCTATCCAGCCATTTGCATAGAAATATTCACCTAATTCTACTACTAGGGGTCCGATGTAAATGAAAGCAAAGAATCCGTAAACTACGGAGGGTATTCCAGCTAGTAATTCCAATGTTGGCTTAACTACTGCAACTAGTTTAGGTGGAGCATATTCTGAAAGATATATCGCACATCCAACACCGAGAGGTACTGCAATAATCAGTGCACCAAATGCGACTTGTAACGTAGTCAGTAGTAGACTGTTGACTCCGAATGATACTGGTTTTAGCGCAGGATTCCAGTTAGTTGTCAAGAAAAATTCTCCCAACGCGCCGCCATAATTCATCGTGATTGATTTTGCTAGGGCGATTAAGAAGAAGCCGAGAGAGATGTTGCGCCAAAGTGTACTATCACTGAGTTGCATACCATAACGTTGTTTGTTTACTGCTGATGCTAGTCTACGCCAGGTGATGAAGACAAACACAAATGCTACTCCCATCAGTAATGTGTCCAACACGAAAAATTGTACAACAAGTAAGACAGCAGTGATGTAAATAACAAATTGTTTTGGAAATAGAATAAAGTCAAACTTAGTCTCTTGTTCGATGGTAAATTTAGTAATTAATAATTCAGCTATGTACACTAACAGGAAAATCACCGCTGCGATACCTGTACCTGAAGTAATGCCAGCAAAATCCCAATCGAATGTGAACCATCCACGGGTTTCTGCAAGTTCAGAAAAGAAATTGATTGACTCAAATAATAATGTCTGAATAATTCCTAAAGTGATTAATATCACAGAAAAACTTGTCAAGAATAGAATTACCCTTGCGCGGTTGTTTTTGAAGTATTCAAGGTATGACATTTGCTCACCTTATTCAGTTTCTAGTTGTTTATGCATCAGCATGTTCAATAGAATCTCTGCGAAATTAATACTGTATGCACATAGCCTTCTAATTGATTCGGAAATTCTAAATTCACAAAATAAGAGTTCTGCTGAACCCTTTCCGGTCCACAGTTTATCTTCCTCGCCCTCAATTTTATTCCTTAATTCAACCAATTCTAACTTAGCGCTGTGAATAATATTGACATCTTTTGTGTACATGTTGTGTACAATGTTTTTCAGTTGTTTCGACCATATGGGAATTGCCGAAAATGGCATTTGGTTTGGTTTTATTTTGATTGCATGACTATTGTCTTTGATTAGAATTGCTAATCTCGTTGCGTGGTCGCCCATACGCTCAAGAATTCGCGCTATGTTGGCGTGTTCCATTGCAGTAAAGCGATCTACTGCTAACTTTCGCTCTACTGAAGGCAATTGTATAGAGGCAGCAACCTGTCTTTCGAGTAACAATCTACGAGCATCAATCTGGCGTTCTCGATCATCAATATCGGATAATAAATCGATTGGCTCGCCCAATAGAATATCCATAGCATCGTTAACAAGGCTGGAGATTAGAATATACATTCTATTGATTGATACTTGAAGCCGTAATTCTGATGGGTTCAGTATCGAAATTATCCTAATCTCTTTGTCATCATCAATCTCTATTTCCATACCGCGAGTATCTCGTAGGAATTCCCTTACATCTAATCTCGTTTTACGAGGGATTTTATTTTTGCACGAGATTTTAATCACATCTGCGCCCGATAAATATGCTCCAATCATTAAATCTCTTAATCCCGTCATGTGCTCGCAGCAATCTATTGTTGCTATTTTTTTAGATGTTTTAGACTGGATTGAGGATAAGCGTAAATCGCCTGAGGCTAACTCTTCAAGATTGACAAAATCGCCTTTACCCAAGTTGTTTGCTTTAATCCATTCTTTCGGCAAAGATACGATTACTGTAGAGCCTCCAGTAACTTGTAATTTCCTCAAATCGCTTTTACTTGAGTCCATCAAAACTCCCCCACACAGAACGGGGGTTAAGCCTCATACATAGACGCGCTATATATCAACCATATATCTATATATAAATATATATATCATAATATAATCTATTGCTATTTTCTATTGCCAAGCGCCCTAACGCCGAACCAACAGGTGAACCTGAATGATGAGAAGATATGGAATAACTTTGATGATAACTCTAACAGTGCTAAGTGCAGGACTTGCAGGATGTATTGGAGGAGATGATGATACCGAACAAAAAACGATTAATATTGCTGGAAGCAGTACTGTATATCCAGTAGCAAGCGCTTGGGCTCAAGCCTACAGCGCTTCTAACTCCGATTATACAGTAACAGTTGCAGGTGGTGGCTCCGGTGCAGGGGCATCTAAGGTGTGCAGCACCGATGCTGACTCTGTACACATTGGTGACATGAGTAGAGATTGGAAATCCTCTGAGGCTTCCGTCGGTGAAGATGGTTACACATTCTCTTGTTTGAGTTCTGATATCACTGTAACTCAACTTGTTGTTGCTATTGACGGGCTATCTGTCGTAGTCAAGAAGGGTGGTGCAGCTGACCAGTGTATTTCCGCTATGGGTGGCCTTTCTATGGCTCAACTAAGATGGATCTTTAGCGATTGGTCAGAAACCGACCTTGCCAACCATGAAGAGGGTGGCTTAAACATGAATTCTACCACCCCAAGTAATGATGACGATGGTATCAGAGAATGGAGTGATTTGGATGATTCTGCTGCTTGCCTAGATAACGAAATCAAGCTGTGGGGTGCCGATTCTGATTCTGGAACCTACGAATACTTCGGAGAGCAAGTATTCTGTAAGAAGTGCTTTGCTGACGGTGAACCAGTTGCAGAAGGATTCGATACCGCTAGAGGCTATCAAAACTCTGCGGATGACAACCAAATCGTTAACGGAATTAACAGCGACGAGAACGCTATTGGTTACTTCGGCTATGCATACTACGAAGAAAACGCTAACACATTAGCCGTTGCAGCAATTGCCAACAATGATACCCATGGTGTCCAAGATGCCGGTGGTGCAGTAACTCCTGAAACAAGTACCGTTGCTGATGGTTCATACGCACCGCTATCAAGATACATTTACATGAATGTAAATAACAATGATTGGGATTTAGTTCGTGACTTCATTACTTACGGGTACTCTGACGAAGGAATGGACCACGTATCAGATGTCGGTTATGTGGCACTACCAGCAGCAATGAATGCTGAGATGGTTGCAAGAATAGGTTGAAGATTACTCCTTACCTAAACGGTTGATTCGCCCCTCACTTTCGGGTGGGGGGCGTTTCTTCATTTATGCAAAGTTGGCGATTATCAAGGCATTCAATTATACCGCTAGTCACTCGTTTAACCTACGGATGTTTCAAGACCCCTAACTAGATTGGGCTTTGTAATGGTGTCCGATGATGGGACATCCAACTCCAATGATTTGGGGGCGGATGTGGACGAGAAAGTTGGCGGTCTAGCAAAGATCGTCGGTGACATTTTCTCGACCGATTCTGCGATGACTGAAAGCAGTAAATCTAATGCTAATTTCAAACCAAAAGGCATGTTTCTTGGTAGTCGAAGAGATAATGCGAAACCAATTGATATTCCTCCCCAAGTTCTTGCTAGACATGCAGCAATGCTTGGTTCAACCGGTTCCGGTAAGACAGTGATGGCCAAAGCGCTAATCGAAGAAGCAGCAATTGCCAAGATTCCTTCACTAATCATCGACCCTCAAGGTGACTTAGCGAGATTAGCGCTAGGCATTGATGAAAAAGACTTGATTGCTCGGGGCGGTGATGTTAGTCGGGCTCGCAAACTACTCGACATGTGTGAGGTTCGAATCTGGACGCCCCTGCGAAGTAAGGGCCTACCTTTGTGTATTGACCCATTCAGAGCACCCCCAGCTGATTTAGACCCTGAAGAAGCGATTACTGCTTGGGATATGGTCGCAGCTGGATTTACCAGTTTAGCCGGGTTTGATGTCGAAAAAGCCCAAGGTAAGGTCATCAAACCGTTCCTCTATGAAATCTTAGTTGAAGGAACCAAATTAGGTGTTGATGTTGGTGATTTCCGGTCACTAGCCAAAGTGGTTAGGGAGCCGCATCACGAATTCATTCGACAATTATACCCGCAATGCTTTGTCGAAGAAGATGAAGATGGCAAGATGGATGTTCCGACATGGGAAGAGGTAATGATGGAATTCGGCCTTGCCGATTTTGAAGAACGCTTGCCAAAATCTACCAGAAATGACCTTGCAAGACGTCTTTCTGCGTTCTCTTCAGGTGTAAATCAACTACTATTTTCTAATGGAGTCCCTATCGATATTGATTCATTTGTCGAACCGGCAATACCTGGGAAAATTCCGCTCAATATTGTCTATCTAAACACCATACAAGACGAGGCGCAAAAGCAATATTTCGTCCAAGAATTATCTCGAGAGTTATATGATTGGATGCTGACACAACAACCAGCAGAAGGGGAATTAAAACTGCTATTCTTCATGGATGAGGTCGCACCATATCTGCCACCACACCCTCGAAATCCTCCGGCAAAAGACCTGATAAAATTGATTTTCAAACAGGCACGTAAATACGGCGTAGCCTGTGTTTTAGCGACACAAAATGTTAGCGATGTTGATTACAAGATTCTTGCTCAAGCCAATACGACCTTCATCGGCCGATTCACTCAACCGCAGGACGTTGAGAAAGTGCGTCATCTACTGAAAGAAAGCGGTGGTGACCAAGATTTGGTTGCTCAATTGCCGACTCTTGGACCAGGACAATTCCAAATGGTTGCTCCAGACGTTGACCCTGCCCCTGTGCCAATTCAATGTCGTTGGTTGTATACTGACCACGGGGCGCCACTCAATGAGGATCAAGTTGAAGAGATAATTTCTGACGAAATTAGAGCGTGGGCCAAAACTCGCTCGTCTGGTAAAAGCAAGAACAGGGGTGCCGGCGCGGCAAAGGCAGCGAGTCGGGGGTCTTCGTGGAACAAATCAGATGTTAGGGATGAAGTTGGTCTAGTCGAGGCCGCTAGAATCAAATCAATCGGTGGCATGACTGCTGCCGCTCATGGAGTTGTCGATGATTCTGCATTCGAGGTTCGATTAATGGGTGGACTGGCCGTATTGAAGGATGGTCGAGACCCGCTTTACACTATGCAAGCAACTGCGAATACCGCCTCGGTGATTGCGCTTGCTTGGACTTTAGTTGCATTGATGCTAGCTTGGCGTGATAGAGATTTGGATTGGTGGTGGATTCTGGCTGGTGCTAGTATATCTGCAATAACTGGACTTGTTATTGCGTTAGAGGGTTTACTTTCACATGATACTGAATTGTTACGTAAATTAACCAAGTTCGCTAGAACCTTCCAACTTTTTCTAGTTGCTTGGTTGTGGGCCCTAGTTCTCTGGTCTGAATTCGGTGATTTGAACCTCCGAGGTGCCCAACCGGTGTTAGAAATTGTCGTTGTATGGGTTTCAGTGTTTGCGATTATTGAGTTTGTCAACCGATTCAAGTTAGGTAAGATTCGTTGGAACGGCGGTAGTGCCCTAGACAAGATTGTCGGTTTTTCAACTGTATTAACCGGCGCACAGATCACTGAAATGAAATCTAATTCTTCACAAATAATGGCAGGCTTGAGGCTTGGTTTGCATTGTTTCACCTTTGTTTGGCTGTGCTCTCTGCTAATGCTTTCAGAAGGGGTGCTGCCTGATTCAACCTCAATTGCTTCTAACTGGGGCAGACCAACGCTTTGGTTAGCATCACTGTACGGACTAATTGTTATCTCTGAATTATGGCTTCGAATGCGTGGTCGAATGCCTGCTGAGTATTAATTTTGCACAGGTTTTTATGGTTTGGCGGCCGTTTTTTTATATACTGTATAGTTTCAGTGCCCCACATGCAACCACAAGATGCACAAATGATGGGCCAAGTGGCCCCAGCAGGAGCCATGGGCCAACAAGTGATTATAGTACAGAACAAAAGCGGTGGACCGAAAGTCTTCGGTATTATTGCAATTATTCTCGGTTTATTAGGCGTACTCAATGAAGTATTCGGAGTAGGTGACTGGGATGGCGGACTTTGGATCGTTACTGGAATGCTGTCGATTGTTTCATCTGGCCTATTCATCTGGGCTGGTGTCCTGTTAATTCAATACCAAAGGAAAGGTGTCTGGGTAGGATTTGGTTCTGTTGGTATCAATTTGTTGAGCGGACTAATCTTCACAATGGTAGTCGCAAAAGAAGCAACTGATGAGCTCGGTGACGATGCTGGTGGGTTCTTTGCTAGCCTTGGTCTAGCTATTGTCGGCATTCAAGCAGTATGTTGCAGTGCAGTCGTTGCTCTACCTCTGCTAATGAATGGCGGAGACCTTGAGTGAAACTCTGGCAATTAGTAGTCCGTTCACATCCTCGGATGTGTTGATATACGCGAGTGAGTCCGTTCAGTTTACTGCAGGAGTCGCCCAGCTTGGTCAAAGGCGCTGGGATGAGGTCCCAGTCCGTAACGGTTCGCAGGTTCGAATCCTGCCTCCTGCACCATCA
>VMHT01191616.1_pt1 | contig 14702 bp, 18 predicted proteins | sample 4693611 | NCBI WGS metagenome assembly VMHT01 (sample SAMN12280063, study PRJNA550983) | marine metagenome | isolation source: seawater sampled from same location over 5 years 0.02-0.2 micron viral filtrate | place: USA: collected off the coast of southern California halfway between the port... ... | reverse complement strand
TATAATCACTAATACCACCTTCTTTCTTAAATACTAACATATGCTCTTTATATTTTCTTCTAACAGGATTATCTCCTCTTTCACAATATACAATACTCTCATTAGGATTTTCTAAAATAATCTCTACATAAGCACGAGTATTACCATTCTGTAATTCCCTATTAACCACGATAAAAATTTTTGTTTCAACTAACATACCTAAATTATTAAATGACATATTGGCATTTGAGTTTCTTGACATTATTAATTGTAAGTTTATGAAAATCAATTTTAAAAAATATTTTTGAAAAATTTTTAAAATTATTTTAAAAATATTTTTTAAAATTGATTTTATAAACTTAACAATTAATGTCGTCTTATGAAACTCCTATCCAAGAAAATAATGAAAAGATTGAAGAACAAATTAAATTACTTCAACAACAACTTAAACCAATTCAAAATCCTATTGTAAAAAAATATTTACCATTTCCTTATGAAGTAAATGTCCTTATTTTGGATTATTTAGAGATTGAGAAAAAAAAACATATATATTGGGTTAAATTAAATAAACTTCTAAGAGAATGTTTATATAACTCCTTGAATTATTATTATAAACCTCGTTGTTATTATAATTCTTTTAAAGTGCGTAAAAATAGAGCAACTACTAATTATGCTTCTAATTTTGATAGAGATATTAGAAAAGAATATCGTTTAGAAAAATTTGACAGAAAAGAAATTATAAAAGAAGCAAAAGAATTTGCTTGGGGACATATAACAGAAGAAACGAGATTTAAATGTAATAGTGAAATAGAAAAAGTAATGAGAATGGGAATTGAAAAAGTAAAAAATTTTAATAGTGAATTACGAGAATTAGAAGGTGATTTAAAAGAATTATATAACCAATATAGACCTGATAGATATAATTGTGAAATACCTTATGGTTATTCAAATTATACTATATTTTATAAAATTGAAGGTAAAAAACCAAGAATAAATCCTAAACCTTATAAAAAATTTTTAGAAAAAATTTCTAATGATTGTAAAGAAAAAGAAGAAGATATAATTAAAAAATTAAAATTAAATAATAAAGGATTTTATGGATTTGGTAAATTTCATTTTAAAAATCCTTATGGAGAATTAGAGAAATATATTCCATTACAAAATGTAGTTGTAGTTTAAATTAAATAGGGTCAAATATGCGTAATTATTGGTTTTGTAAATTTAGATTAATTTTTTTATTTTTCTTCTTCTTGAATAACATATATAACAATTTTTCCAGTTAAAGCGGTTTTTCCAGTTCTATAAGAATTCCCACCCACTAAGGAAACTAACCCCCTCGTCCCATTATCAGTATATGTTAATTCTATTTGTTCTTTTTTACCTTCTTCATTTATATAATCATTTAAATTAATACAATTTTTAATATAATATAATAGAGATTTTGTATCATTCATATAGAAATCACACCCTATTTTTTCTGTTCTCCTTACATATATGGAATAAAAAGGAGAACTAATCCAATAATCAGCAATTGCTTCTTTTAGTTCTTCTGTAATTTCAGGATTTTTTGGTTCAGGCACAAAAAGTTTGTTAAAAGTTTCTTGGTTCATTATTAAATGTATGTTTATGAAAATCAATTTTAAAAAATAATTTTAAAAATTTTATAAAATTTTTTTATTTAATTTAACCTGTCGATTTTTGCGTTTATATAAGAATTAATATTTATAAATTACAAAAATCGACAACTAATATATTTTATCCAAATTCCCACCAAATACTTTTACCTTTTTTTTTTTTCCAACCTAATTTCCCAAAACATAATCTCGTTGTCTTAGGATTTTGTAAATGATATTGATAAGCATTCATAAAACAATTATGTTGCCTACATTCACAATGTTCCCAAAATGAATACCAATTCTCACAACCAAAACAACCTAAATCTTCTATGGATTGTATTTTATTTTTTAAAAATTTTTTCCATACTAAACCCCATACTTTTTTTCTTTCTTTTCCTACTAATTCACAATATACATTATCACCTTTTAAATTATGAAATAATTTTACTAAATCATAATCACTAAAATATTCGTCAATTATTTTTCCTTCATTTGTTTCAATCCAACAATGTAAATCTACTCCATTATCTTTAAATATAGCAGGATAGTCAATATCAGTATATGTTAGTTTAGACGGCATTAATTGTTAAGTTTATAAAATCAATTTTAAAAAATATTTTTGAAAATTTTTAAAATTATTTTAAAATTATTTTTAAAAATATTTTTTAAAATTGATTTTAATAATTTATTATTTAATACAACAAAGAAAATGGATAATAACCAATGCGACGCTGTTATGTGTGCTGATAATCCATTACAATTAGAATTAGAAAAAAATTTATGTGATATTAGAATGTTTTATGAGTGTGAAAAAGAAAAAATACCTCCAAAATATAGATTAAAAGATATAATAAATATTTTAGATATATCTTATGAAAAGATAGATACACGAGCAGAAATTCAAACTATCTATTATTATTATAGGGCATATAGTAGTGATTATAAAATTTATGAATTCATAACAAATTTAAGACATACTTTAAAAGACTTACTAAAAGAACCTATATTCTTTGAAAATAAATATTTGACAACAAAATTAAATGTTTTCCATTTATTATATAATTGGAAAGGACAATCAACAACAGATTATTATAAAGTAGGTAATTGTTATGTAATAAATGAAGGTAATTGGAATAGTTATAGTTATATAGCAGTATGTAGTAATATTACTGATAAATCTTATGTATTTCAATATTTAGATAATTATGCTAATTTAAGAACTAAAAGTCAAAAAAAAATAACTAAAAATGGAAGACATAGATTGGATAGATATTTATATACAGATACACTTTCACGACAAATAACTCCTCAATTAGAACAATTTAAATGCTTAATAAATTATATGTGGAAATATGGAAAAATAAAATTATGGGAAAAAATAAAAGAACAGGAAGAAAAATTTAAATTATATTAATAAATTTTAACTGTCGATTTTTGCGATTATATTAAGATTATATTTTTTAATTTACAAAAAACGACACCTATTATTTTTTATTTTTAGCGTCTAAAATTGTTGCTGTTGTTGCTCCTGCTACAACTCCACCTCCTAACCCCATAGCACCCTTACCTAATATTTGTGCTGTTTGGTCTATTGCTACATTCTCTCCCCCTGCCTGTGCGACCCCTCTAAACCATTTTCCTAAATCACCTGCTATTCGTAATCCTGCTTCTTTATAGGTTTCTCCTGCTCTCACATTTTTCATTATTGTCTGTAATGATTTCTTTGCTTTGGTTGCTGTTCCTAATTTTTGAATTGCTTTTAACATTCTTTCAGCACTATCCTTTGTTAATGCTTTTTGTCCTGCGTCTATTCGCACCTTATTAACTCTCTCAACCATTCTTTTAATTTTTTCTGCTGTGGGGATTTTCGCCCACCCTTCAGGATTAATTTTCCACATTACTCTTGCTCTTTCAACTCCTTTCGGTAGTGATTTAATTTGTGCTACTCCTGATTTTATGCCTCTTACAGTTTTAACAGCACCTCTTTTAACTCCCTTAACAACTGCCTTTACTCCGCCTTTTATGCCTTTTACTGCTTGTTTCGCTCCCTCTTTTATTATACCTCCTCTTACGACTGAACCTAATACTGAACTTAAAATACTCATTATATTTTATTAATATATTTTTTTTTTATTTTCCTACTTTTTTCATTGCTCGGTTATGTGCTTGTTGAAAGCAAAATCCTTTTTTCATATCTTTTTTCATTTCTTCCATATGTTTTTTTGTATGGTGTTTTGAATGGTCTTTTAATGTTTGTTTTTCCATTTTTGTTAAAGTATTATGTTTTTTGTATAAAGGTTTTTTATCTGCTGTTTTTATTACTTTTTTCATTATATATATATTAAATATTAATTTATTGAAATCTTCTTTTATATGGGAAATTTTTTGATATTACAACTTCACCCTTTACTGTTGCTACTCCACTTCTTGGTTGTGTTATATAATTTTTATTTCCTATATCTCCACTTCTTGCTGTTTTGAAATTATCCATTCTATTATCTCCTTTCATATATATATATAAATATATTTTAATTTTGGTGTCGATTTTTGCGAATAATATAAAAAAAAAAATATTAATTTACAAAAATCGACAGTTAAAATTATTATTGTATTATTTATTTAACAGAATACATACGACCGTCAATAGTAAAGTGAATAGACATATCAATAGAAGTTATTAAATCTATCCTGTATGCTCCTGTTAAAGCAGAAAGTATGGTAGGTCTGTAAGTTAATTGACCTACTGTGGTTAAGTTCATTCCTGAATAAACTGAGGGATTTGTGGCACTGTTAAAGTCCTCTAAAACAAGACCAGCAAGGAATTTACAATGGTTCGCTTCGGTTCGCGTATACCATAAAGTGTTTGCTGTTGCTTTTGACACTAATGTATTATGATTTATTGCTCCAATTTGACCCATACAATCTAAAACTTGGGCGTATGAATTTGCGAAATCTCCAGTGTCTGTTTTTATTGGTTGTTGTGGAAGCATTTTTCCTGAAATCTCAAAGTTATACTGTGTCAAGAGCATACCTAAACGATTTTGAATAGAATATTTATCCTTTCCTGTTATTTCTACTTCTTTTCTATGACAGGCAAGAATATATTTAGCACTACGAGGATTACACGAAAAGGGGACATTATATTCACCACTTGTAGCATTAGGAATTGAACCCTGATTAGATAAGAAACTTTCAGTTATGTAATTAATACCAACAGCACCTGCTTCTGCGAGTGTTTTTTCAAAAGAAGCATTAAACATAGCGTTAAATTTAATTTGTTTAGCACGAAGTTCTACATTTTCCACTTTATAAGCAAGTGTTGCTCCTGATAATTGCCCTACTTTTAAAGCAGTGTCAGGACTTTCTAATTCTATGATTATGGCAGGACTTTGTCCAACTAAGTATCCAAGAGGCAATAAAAACTGACCGCTTGTAAATCCACTCATTATTCTATCACACATAGTTAAAGGCGTTGCTCCGTCTCCTTCACTCGCAGTAGTGTCTGCTCGTCCAGCAATAGCAAGATTTGAAGCGTCGGCAGGGTTTCCATTGGCACTACCACCACCTAAAACCTGTTCTACGGACGCTTTATGAGTATCACCCATAGATAAATCGTCCATTATAGAACTAATTAAATTATAGTTATTAATATATTCAATTTGTTCTCCTTGACTGTTTAATACAGTTATAGATTTAATTAAATTGGATAATTGAGTTTGAACTCCGTTTTTTGTGCCGTCATTATCATTAGCAGTTGAGTTGAAACTTCTATTAACGAATTTTAAGGATAAAACTGTATCACTAAAATCTATCCAACCTTTATCAGCAACAGGTAAATTTATTCTTATGAATTTATTACTATCAGGATTATAGGAGGGTAATTCACTTCTAAAAATTACTAATTCCGCTTCTGCTTGTGTGCCTTCAACAGGGTTATTTGAAAATTGGACGCCGTCAGGAGTTGCCATTTTATAATATTATATTAGATATTAATTATGATTTAAATTACTAACATTTTTTATTTTTTCATATCTTTCATTGTTTTATTAATAAAATCCTTATATTCTTTAACAGTTCTCTCCTTGATTTCTTGTTTTCTTTTTTCACTTTCTTTGTCTAACATTAAATCTTTGTCTAAATCTTTTTCTTTTTTTTTCATATCTTTTATTTCTTTTAAAAAATCGTCTCTTTCTTTTATATCTTCTTTTACTTCTTTTATCATTTTATCTACACTTATTCCTTTTATTATATGAACTAACATAACATTTTTTTTAACTGTTTTACCGTCTTCTATAACATTTACATTTATAGGTTTTGAATAAGATACTTTTTGTGGTTTCATAATTTTATATAAATTTATTTCAAACGACGCTCTGTTTTTTTTTAATCTAAATAGTTCAGCAGGAACTACACTAACTAATTCTCCTTTACCTTCTAAAAATGAATATGCTTTTATTATATATCTTGTAGTAGCATATACTTTATTTTCTATTTTTACTCTTACAGGAGGGTTCATAAATATATAATTAAATGCGTCAGTTATTCTTAATTTCATAAAATCAGGTTCTTCATATAAAATATCTAAATCATTCTTTAATACTTTTTTTAATTCTGTTCTATCGTCTAATTCAGTTGTTCTTAAAAATAATCTATGTTTATTTGAATATTTATTTATTAAATATTTTAGTATTGTTCCGTCTCCTGCTGTTGGATTTAATATTCTAACAACTTCTCGTGTATCTTTATTTAATCCAGTTAAATCTATCATTGCTTTAACTAATCCTTGATTAATAAAAAATTGTTCTATATCAGTATTAGATATTTTCTTTTTTTTATATTTATCAAAATCTATATTTACTTCTTTTAAACTTTTATTAATTATTCTTGAATAAATTTTTATTCTTATATCTTTAAAATCTTTTTCACTTATTTCTCTTTCTTTAAAATCTTTATTATTCATTAATTTAGTTATTTGTCTTTCATATTCTTTTTCATTTTCAGTCATACAATAATTACTTTCTAAATTTTCAACAAACTTTTTATTATCTAAAATATCAAATACATTATCTATTTTTACTTGTTTTGAATTTGATAAAATATACATTCTTAAATCTATTGTTGGTATAAAAGGTAATGTTATAAACATTTCCTCAGGTCTGCCTAACTCAGGAATTGTTTTACTGTTTGTGTCAAAATATTCAAATATAAAGTCATTTTTAGTTTTAAATCTATTTATTTTTTCGTCGTCAAATATATCTCTATTTTTAAGAATTTCACTACCAACAAAACCTGATATTTGGGTTGGACTTCTTTTTTCAACTTTATTTTTATTTCTTTCTTTAAATTTTTCTTTTATTGCTTCTTTTGCTTCGGCGACAAATGTTTTACCGCCTCCTAAAAATCTATCAATTACTTCTGCTTCCTTTATTAATGCTATTAAAATTTCAAAATCATTAGGATATTTTGTTGCTTCTTTTATTTTTTCTGCGAAATCTTTTTCTTCTTCTTTTATGATAAAAACTCTATACACATTTACAAATCTATCTTTTAAAGGTAAATCGTCGTGTGATTTATACCTTACACCTCGTCCTATAATTTGTCTTGCTAATGCTTCATTCCATACACCGTCTAATAAATATAAATTAGTTGTTTTTTTTAAATCTAAACCTTCTGCTCCTGACCTTGTAATTAATAATATATCTAAATCTCCTTTATTATATTTATCTACTGCTTCTGCTTTTTGTTTCATACCCATTCCTCCCATAACAATTGAAGCAGATAATCCAGCGTCTTTTATTTGTTTTTGTAATAATTTTACTCCACTATCAATAAATCCTGTATATATAACATTTCTGCTATTTTTATGCTTTTTATTCCATTCTAAAATATTATCAATAATAGATTTTACTTTTATATCGTCTGTAAGATTTACTAATCTTCTAACACCATTATAAAATGCTTTTGGGTTTCCGTCTTCGTCTTGGTCTTCAAATTCTTTACTTGCTTTTGGATTTTTTGGTTCTAAATATTTTCTTAATCTATTTGTTTTTGTTTTTCCTAAAAGTTTTTCAATATTTGCTAATGCGTTATTTAAACTTGGATTAGTTCGTAATATATCATATGCTTTTGCGTATTCTTTTGGAAAATATGTAATTAAAAAATCTTCTTTTTTTTCAGGGAATGGGTCGTCTTCTCTTTTATCTACTTTTGGATTATAAAATATTGATAATTTACAACTAAAATAATCTCTTGTTTTTTCTACACTATTTAACATTTCATAAAATTTATTATCACTCATTTTATTTACAATAGGAACTTTATTAATCATTAACATTAATTGTTGTATATCATAAGGTGAATTAACCATAGGTGTCCCTGTTAATAATAATATTTTTCTTGCTTTATTTAAACATATTCGTCTAATTTCTCCTCCTCGTTTTCCAAACATATATTTTAATTTATATGTTTCTTCTTTTCCTAATGTTCCTTCTAATATATCATATTTAGGTAATGTTCTTAAATTATGTGCTTCGTCAATAATAACTAATGCGTTTTCACAATTTGCCTTTCTTCTTAAATAACTTTCATAAGAATAAAATTCTATTCTACTATCTCTTATATTTACATTATAACTATCTAATGTTTTCACAAAATTAACTAATAATGAGGCAGGTGCTATAAATATAACTTTACTATCAGGATATATTTGTAAATAAATCATAGTTGATATTGTTGCTAATGTTGTTTTACCTGTTCCTAATCCCCATATTGCTATTAATCCAACTTCATTACTTATTGTGAATTTTCTTATTAAAGATTTTTGTGGATTTGTTAATTCTAATTCTTCTTTGTCTTTTTTTATAAATTCTGTTGTAAATTCGTCAAAATCCACAATATCTCCTAAATCTTTATCTTTTAAAAAATCCTTTTGCTCTGTTATTGTAAATGGTTTGTTTTTTCTACCACCCACTATTTGAACTGCTGATAAATTACTTGTTTTTGGTGCTGAACCTCTTAAATCCTCAATATCAGCGTCTGTATAACCTAAAATATCTTTATAAATTTTTATTAATCCTTCTCTTTTTAATTTTAATAAAATATTTATACAATTGCTTTCATTCCATTTTCCAACTTCTGTTTTTAATTTATCAATATCATTTATTTCTAATAATCTTTTTTTATCATTTTCATTAGAAACTAATTTTTTTATTTTAACTCTAATTTTTTCTATGTTTTTAGCAGTTTTATAATATTTTATACATTCCAATTTATCTAATAAATCTTCATTACCTTTTAACCCCCACCTTAAATCTGCTAATGTCATAGGTTTAATAGAAATAGCGTCCATATATATAATAGTAATAAATTATTTTGCTGTCGATTTTTGCGTTTATATAAGAATTAATATTTATAATTTACAAAAATCGACACCTAAAATCCCCTTAATCTCGCTCTTGCTCTAAAATCTAATCCCTCGTATGGGTCTTGTTCTGCTACTTGTTCCTCTTCTTCACTTTCACTTTCATTTTCATATACAACTTTAACCTTTTTCTTTTTTTCAATAGGTTTCTTTTTTACAGGTTTCTTTTTCTTTTTTACAACTACAACCTCCTCCTCACTTTCTTCTTCTTCTACCTCTTCTTCTTGTTCTTCTTCTTGTGGTTCTTCTTCTTCCTCTTCTTCTTCCTCACTTTCTTCTTTAACACTTTCTAATACTTCTTTTGCCTTTTGAATTTTCTTTTTTTGTTTTGCTTCATTTTTTACCCTTTCTTTTTCTGCTTTGCGTTCTGCTGTGTTTGCTCTGCGTTTTGCTAAACAATTCGCCCACGCTTTCTTTTGTGCCTCTGTTTTCTGTTTTTTTGGTTTTTCAATTGTTTTTTTTACAGGTTTTTCAGGTTCAGTTTCCTCTACACATTCAGGTTCATTTTCTTCGTCATTTTCTAATGTGTAATTATCTAAAATATTATCTATGTTTTCCATTATACTATATAATAAGATTTTATTTTCTATATAGAAGTTTTTAAAATTCTATTATACTAATTTTTTGTATTATTTCAAATTTTGCTTTTTTGTTTTCTAACTTTTTGCTCTTTGGTTGTCTCATTTTTAACTTGACTTTATTTCTATAATTATTCATATAAAGTCTCATATATTCCTTATAATATTCTTTATTTATTTCCCTCCACTTTCTCGTATAAGGATTTTTGATAAACATATATTATTAAAATATTAAAAATCAATAGAATAAACCCCCTTTTTCTTTTTTGTTTGTTTAGATTGTATATGTTTCATATTCTTTTTTATTGACTTCATATCACTTCTTATTTTTACATATTCTTCATTAGTTATAGGTAATCCTACTAATTGCCGACAAAAACTATATAATCCCATATCATTCATTAAATTATATGGATATTCTGTTTTATATAAATCATATAATTCCCAATAATTTTTTTTTTCAATAAATTTAAGTTCTACTAATCTTAATTTTGTTTGTGGTAAATTAAAATTTAATTTAGGTATTAAATTTTTTAAATCTTCCTCTGTCATAGCAAGAGGGTTATAATCACTTATTTCTTTAAAACTTTCTTCTTGTTCTCCAATATAATTAAATGGTATTCTATCTAAGAGTTGAGTTCCTAATCTAAAATCTTCATTCATTTCAATTTTTAAAATAGTCCCAACTACTTCGTGATAATCTCTTGTTAATAAATCATTCATTTTATACTATTATAATATATTTTTTTTAGTCATAAAACGCCTCTATTCTTAAACTTAAACTCCAAAAATTATCAGCATTAGTGAAATTTATTGCTGTATCGTCTATATTTACTAATTTTACATTTAAATCGTTAGGTAATGTTGTTATTACATAAGGTTTATTAGTTCCGTCATAATTTAATGCTAAATCTACGGTTCTTGCTGACGCTATATTAGGATTAAATACTGTTGCTACTACTTGATTATTTGCCTTTGTTCTTGAATTATAAGAATTATATTGACCTATATTTAATTTTACTGATACAGTTTCTGTTGTTAATCCTTTTAAAGATACATTAAAAGTATCAACATATAATATATATTTTGTGTAATTTGTTCTTCTTGCTTGTAATTTTACATTATAAGTAAAATCTCCACTTGCTAATGTTGATAAATCAGCAGTTTCACTATCTAAGACAATTCTAAAACTATCAATATTTTCCATATATATAATTATAATATTTTATTTTTAGGTGTCGATTTTTGTATTTTATAAATATTATTTCTTATATATTCGCAAAAATCGACAGGAAAAAAAAATAAAAAATAATTTAAAAATTTTTAAAATTATTTTTCAAAATTGATTTTGATAAATTTATTATTTAATGTCAAACACTGAGGTTAAAAAGCAAACTTTTCAAGAATTTATTTCTGCTAAATTAAAGGAACAATTAAAAAAAATAACTCTCCCAAAAACTCAAAGAATAATGCTTACTATAAAAAATGACTATGATTGCGATAAAAAAGTTTGGATTGGATATTTTGATAATAAAGATAATTGTTTAGAGTGGATAAAGCATTTAGCGGTTGTTAATGAAAATAGTGAAATATTAATAGAATTTGTTATAAGGACTAAATCAGTTAGTATTAAGAATGGTGGTGAATTATTTGAAAGAAATTCGTTTTAATTATTATTATTTTCAATATTTAAATTATCTAAATGACTAAATTTATCTTCAAATTCTTTTTTTACTTTCTCTTTTTCAAATTCTATATCTTGTTGTGTATGTATTACTTCTCTATCACATTCTATACAACCACATTTAATATGACTACACCTACTATGAAATAATGTTGTTAAAATTCCTGATATGGTTGTTCCTATAATTGCTACTAAACCTATTATTTCAGGGGACATTATATTATATTATTAGATTTTTTTATCCACAATAATAGCAACACCCTATTAATTTATAATCTGTATCACCTGTAAATGTATAATCTTGTGTTGCTTTACCAATCGTGTAATTTTTCATAATACCGTCATTTTGTTTCATTGCTAATCCTTCTTTACTACTTGTTGTTAGTAAATCTCCGTTTGAAATATTACCGTTCTCATTACATACTTTTATGCCTCCTTCACCTACTGAATTAATAAATAATCTTTGTTTTTCTATTTTTTTATTTACTACTGACATAAATACACCAGCACCATATTCTCGTTGAGTATCTTTTGTTTCTACATTAGATATTACACCATAAACTCTCTTATCTCTTACTTTATTACTTAATTCAACTATGGGTTGTGCGTCATTAACATTTATTATATCTGTGCTTGGGTCATTTTCAGTATTATCGTGTATTATACTATTATATTTACCAGTGGATATAACGACTAATCCTATATAATTATCTATATTATCTATTATTGACTGATTTTCAGTAATACACCTATGCTGTCCTGTAAAATTCATTTTATCATAAGCACCTTCATTATGAGATACATAACCCTGAGGATTTAAACTTCCCAACGCAGTTCCCCAATCCCAGTGGCAATCACCACCTCCTCCTTGATATATATGCCAAGTGTGAGCGTTTGTTATAGAAAAATCAACATTTTTAGTTAAATATAATCCTGTGTTTTGAGTATTCAAAATAGCACCTGTCGCTATATATCCTTGAAATGTGCTGTCCCCATTTACTACAAATCTTGACCCAGCAGGAGTTCCTGAAATAGCACCTATATTTACATTTGTGCCTGTTCCATTAGAAGGTGCTAATGTTGAACTTGATAAAGTCCATTGCGCTCCTGCCGAAGACCACTGAATACCACCTGAACCATTACTCGCTATAACTTGTCCTGTGCTTCCAGTAGCACTTCCTAAATTCATAATAGGGTCTTTTAATGTTTTATTTTCCAAAGTTTGTGAGTGTTTAGAAAATATGAAATCTTGTTCTTGGGTTAATTGTGGTAAATTAATTATTCTATGGTCTGCTAAATCATAAGGTGCTGTTATTCTATACTCGTGTGTCGCATTTAAATCATTTATTTTTGGAGTTGTTAAAAATGGACTAACAAGTGCTTTATTTGTCAAACTCTGTGTTGCTTTTGTCATTACAAACTCCTCTGTATTATCTGCTACTGCTGGAATAGTAATATCTTTATCTGCTGTTAAATTTCCTCCTAAAATTCTAAATGAATGTGAAAAATCACTATCAAAAATTTCAGGTCTTTTTAATGTTGGGTCATTTATAATCGCATTATCAAGAGTGGTATTTGTTATTGTTTGTCTTACTGTGCTTTCACCTACTACAAACCGCACATTTTGGTCTAATGGAGGTATAGTTAAACTCTGTGGATTAGCACTATCTTCTGCTGTTATAGTTATAGCGGTGTTGTTTGTGTCATTTACAACTAAACTTGTAAATACAGGTGCTGTATATACACAACTTGAAAATGTTTTATTACTTACTGCCTGTGTTAAAGTTGCGGTTAATAATGTATCTGTTTCTGTAATTACAGGTAAATTTAATGTTCTATCAGCACTAATAGCACCAGCAGAAATAGTATATTTATTAGAAGCACCTAATCCAGTCCCTTTTATTCGTAATCCGTCAAATAAACAACTATTTAATGTATTGCTATTATCTAATGTTTTATTTTTTAAAGTCTGTATAAAATCAGCACACACCATAATATCGTCTGCTAATAAATCAGGTAAAGTAATTTTCCTATTAGCACTTATAGAACCTCCTGCTATTTCGTATGTTTCCGTTCCTGAATTTTCACTGATTTTCGGTAATGTAAGTGTTTTATTGGTAAAAACCTCTGCTTTATCTAATGTAGCGAGTGTGCGTGTTCCTGTGGGTAATGTTAAATCGTTAATTGTGCTGTCTAATGTAAGTTTTCCAGTAATATATGCTGTTCCGTCGCATTTAAATTTTCTCCAAGTAGCACTATCTGCTCCTTGTCCTTCACCTCCTAAAACGAGATTATATCCAGTATTATCAGGGTGGAGAGAAGAACCGTCAGTTGATAAAGTCCAATGGGTCGCTTCATTTTTCAGTTTTTCTGCTTGTATTCTTTTTACAATTCTTCCAGTAGCATTATCTGCTATTAAGAACCAATCATTATTATTTAGTGTTGTTGCTTCTGCTGTATTTTTTTTCATAGATAAATTCACTTGTGCTTTTACGGTTTCGCTTTCTTGTATAACTTCTATTGCTTCTCCGTCTTCAAACATATTATTAATGTAAATATTAGAAGTATTACTAAATGAATTACCGTTAAGTGTTCTTCCACTCATATATATAATAGTTTATTTTTTTTCTATTTGTTTTAACTTATGATTTAATTTCATATTTTCGTCTCTGTATTGTATCATTTCCTTATATTGTTTTATATTATCTTTTAATAAATTCTTTTTACTTGCTTTTAAATATTCACAATTTCCCTTTTGGTTTAAATAATCGTTATAAAAGTTTTCTTTTTCAATTAAGGGTATTAAATCTTTCAATTTATTACACATTTTTAAATAATTATTATCACACTTGAAATTCTCTTTTTCGTCAAAAATTACATTCAAAATCTCCAAAATCTCACTTTTGATAGTTTCCATATACATTATGTGAGATTATTATTTATAATTATATAGAATTTCCTTTCTATATGGGTTTTAGGTTTATCACAAAACCTGTCGATTTTTGTAAGATACAACCATTTAGTTCTTATATATAGGCAAAAATCGACAGTGGTTTTATGCGAAAAAATCTAAAAAAAAAATATAATATAAATTATGATATTAGATTTACCAAATGAAATTTTGAGGAAAATAATTTTAAGTATAGAGTGTAATTGTATAAATCATAGATTTTCAGTTTTTATGACAAATAAGGCATTTTATGATTTATTAAATAATATATGGTTTTACAAAAATATAATTTCAATATATCAAAATCAAAGAACTATGTATTTTGACAAATATTTAAAATATTCTGTAAAATATAACCATTTAAAACACCAAATAGAAAATATATGGATTAATCAAAGCGACGATAGTGATAGTTCAGTTGATAGTATGGATATTTTAGAATATTTACAAGACGAATTTTTTGAAGAGACTTAAC
>VMHT01071808.1_pt1 | contig 14702 bp, 25 predicted proteins | sample 4693611 | NCBI WGS metagenome assembly VMHT01 (sample SAMN12280063, study PRJNA550983) | marine metagenome | isolation source: seawater sampled from same location over 5 years 0.02-0.2 micron viral filtrate | place: USA: collected off the coast of southern California halfway between the port... ... | reverse complement strand
TGATCACTATCTTTACAACCTAATAACCATGACATCCTCTGAAGCCAAGCGCCTTTGGAGGCGCAGTATTAAAGAACACTTTGGCTGCACATGCGTTTATTGCGGAGAAACTTATGAACTACACGAACTTACTTTGGACCATGTACATCCTCGTTCTCTTGGGGGCGAAGATGTCAATACGAATGTCGTACCAGCATGTACCAGATGTAATCAGGATAAAGGAAGCCTCCATTGGCGTGAGTGGATGAGGGACCAATTTGGGAAAAATCTACTTCGAGAATCTTTAATTTTATCACACATTAAATAATGGCAAGTAAAACACTTAGATTGCCTCAAGGTAACGAGTGGAAAAAGTTACCTAGAACTAAGGCACAAGCTATTGACAAAGGTCTAAATCGGTTTATTGGTGAAGACGGTCAGCTACGTGAAATTCGTAAATTTGGTTCTAGTCGATACCCACAAGGAACTGTTGAACGGTGGTCTTCACGTAAACAAAACCGTGGTTCTAGTACAGGCGGTTCACGTCAAATTAACGAACAACTTGCTACACCACCATGGGCCAATAAAACTAAGTTTGGTCAAGCTATGGCTGAAGCCAATTCAATGGGTTTAGACGGTGATCACATCCGAGAAATTGCTAGAACTGCTGAAGGAGTTAAATGGTTAGAAAGCACGGGTCGTGGCACCGCTGAACAAATGTTCACTAATTACGAAAAAGCTGGCTTACCTTTAGGTAACCAAGCAGGTAACGTGCAACCATTAGATCCTGTGTTAAATCGGCAAGTAAAGAATGCTGATATGAATCTTTTAGATCGTGGTATTCAAAGAGCTGGGCAAGAAGCAGATAAGGTTTTTAGTAAACTAAGAGGTACTAGAGGCAGTATTGGTTTTAGCGGTACAAATTTTAGATCAGTAACACCTGGTACGGCTGGATTAATAGAGTTTGTACCTATGATTGATGAAATTACGGGAGGACATTTAGAAAAAACCTTAAATCAAGGTATTGAATCTTTAAAAGGTACAGTTAGGTTTGCAGCTACTTCTGTAAGAGATGCTTATGCTAACACTAAACCTTTAGGATATGATCTAAACCTCCAATAAAATGACCGACGTTCTATCCGCCCTACAAGATGATTTTAAGCTGTTCCTGCAAGCCCTGTGGGCGCAGCTTGATTTACCGGAACCAACACGTGCACAATACGCAATCGCAGACTATCTTCAGTCTGGACCTAAACGTTTACAAATACAAGCTTTCCGTGGAGTTGGAAAGTCCTGGATTACAGGAGCCTTTGTTTTGTGGACGCTTTTTAATAACGCTGAAAAAAAGATCATGATTATTTCGGCCTCTAAAGAGAGAGCCGATAACATGTCTATTTTCCTACAAAAACTAATTATTGAGACACCTTGGCTTTCTCATTTACGACCTAAGTCTGACGATGCCCGGTGGTCGCGTATTAGCTTCGATGTAAACTGTTCACCTCACCAAGCTCCTTCCGTCAAGTCTGTCGGTATTACTGGACAACTAACTGGTAGTCGTGCTGACCTAATGATCCTTGACGACATTGAAGTTCCTGGTAACTCAATGACAGAGTTTATGAGGGAAAAACTCCTACAACTCTGCACAGAAGCGGAGTCTATCCTTACACCCAAGACTGACTCCCGCATTATGTACTTAGGTACACCACAAACAACGTTTACTATCTACCGTAAGCTAGCAGAACGTAATTATCGTCCGTTTGTGTGGCCTGCAAGGGTTCCTAGGAGCCTTAGCAACTACGAAGGTCTACTTGCACCACAACTGCAACAAGACATCGATACAGGCGCACAGAAGTGGGACGTAACTGACCCTGACAGATTCGATGACAATGACCTTATTGAACGTGAAGCGGCAATGGGACGCAGCAACTTTATGTTGCAGTTTATGCTTGATACGTCCCTTAGTGACGCTGACAAGTTCCCGCTTAAAATGTCTGACCTTGTCGTTACAAGTGTCAACCCTGTTTCTGCTCCTGACTCCGTTGTCTGGTGCAGCGACCCCAAAAACGTCATCAAAGACGCTCCAACTGTCGGACTACCTGGAGATTATTTCTATAGTCCAATGCAGTTACAAGGAGACTGGCTCCCTTACACAGAAACAATCTGCTCAGTCGATCCATCGGGTCGTGGCTCGGATGAAACAACAGCAGCTTATCTCTCCCAACGCAACGGTTTCTTGTACTTGCACGAAATGCGTGCTTACCGAGACGGATACTCAGACACAACGCTCCTGGACATTCTAAGAGGTTGTAAGAAGTATAACGTTACTAAACTTGTAATTGAAACTAACTTTGGTGACGGTATTGTAGCAGAGCTATTTAAAAAACACCTACAACAAACAAAACAAGCTATAGGCGTTGAAGAAGTACGAGCTACAATACGTAAAGAACAACGTATCATTGATGCCCTAGAACCTATCCTTAATCAACACCGTCTTGTTATAGACAGAGCTATTATTGATTGGGACTGGAACTCAAACAAAGATGAAGCTCCTGAAAAACGACTTATGTACATGTTGTTTTACCAAATGAGTAGAATGTGTATGGAGAAAGGTGCTGTTCGACACGATGACCGTATTGACGCCTTAGCACAAGGTGTTAAATACTTCACTGATGCTATGGGTATCTCTGCTCAAGAATCAGTTAACCAACGTAAACGTGACGACTGGAACGACCTCCTTAGGTCAACTATAGACGACCCACAATCTAGTGCTAATCACCTGATATTGGGCATGAATTTAGACCAAAGACAACAGGCTAGAGGTAACGACAAAAATGGTGTCCCTACCTGGGTTTAGATCGGTCCCTTACTTATACAGGGGGAAGGGTGGACCCTCTGTACTGGGGCTCTTCGGAGCCCTTTTACTACTGTAACTAGATTACAGAGAGACATGTATATTTATATACCTGTGTCACAGCTAAAACACCTTTACTACTGTATGCACTCCGTTAGACTTATTCACTACACACCTGATGGTGATGACCTCGTTGCCTACATGGCACGTGTATCCAATCCTTCTAATCAAAACAACACTGAGACCAGTGCTAAGTTGATTAAATACCTTATTACACACCAACATTGGTCACCATTTGAAATGGTAAACATGTGTGTTGAAATTACTACAACACGTAGTATCGCAGCTCAAATCCTACGTCACAGATCATTTAGTTTTCAAGAGTTCTCTCAACGCTACGCTAAAGCCTTAAGTAAACCCAGTGCTTTAACTGTTCGTAGACAAGACACCAAGAACCGTCAAAACAGTATAGATGATATTGATCCATACACCACACAAGAGTTCCAAATAAAAGCTGATCAAGTATATGGCATGGCATTTGCTTTATACGAAGAGATGCTGGCCGCTGGAGTGGCTAAAGAATGCGCTCGTGAGGTGTTACCCCTAAGCACACCTACAAAGCTGTACATGAACGGTACACTACGGTCCTGGATGCATTATACTGGGTTAAGATGCGCTAACGGGACTCAACTGGAACACCAACAAATTGCTCAGCAATGTAAGGATTTAGTTAAAGACTGCTTTCCACAGGTTTACTCAGCATTATGATTGTCTGGTCCGTTATATGGATGCTTGTTATCTTACTTATAGGCGTGTCTTATGTGATTTATTGGGTGCTTACCTATGACAATACCCATTAGTTATATCGTTGGTATGTGGATGGTATGTACGTCAAACTGGTTTAACGCCGGTCAATGTGTACGTGTCTGGGAATACATGCCAACATATGTCAACGATTACATACAATTTGTTCGGTTTGAGCCGTATTATGCTGAAAAACAGGCTCTTAAAAAATGACAAAAATGTCTCAGCCCATATATACGGCATAGCCGGGACGCAGTACCCCCGCGGCCCCGTGTAAGCAGCAATACCCAGTAAAACCCAGTGATACCAACGGTTTTGGGCAGCTTTTTACTGCACAAACCGGCAATGCTGGGCTTAACGGGCGCAAACTAACTACCGCGTGCGCCTAACACGTGCGTTTATATTTTGCGCGATCTGTCGGCCCAGTTAACCTACGGTTATAAGTCAGCACAACACTGATAAGCAAAGATGATAACCCTTGGTATGACTGGGATCTGATGGTGTGATGTGCCACTTCATCCAACTGTCCACCACAAATGGGGAGCAAGAGGGGCTATCATCAGATCTGGATGAGTGGTTGACGATCTTGATCTCGACTCTCCCTGTTAAGGGGGAGGAGAGTCTCGATCTTCAATCACCACTCACCACCTCACCGAACCTTGACAACTTAATACTCCGTTGCGACCTCTGCAGCCACAGCTAACTGTCGGCCACGAGGTAGGACCTAGAGGTGCTTGACCAGTTGGCCGGCTAGGGTATGTAAATCTTTGTTACATTGCGGCGACCCACAGCCGCGTTACAAGTATGCTCATGGGTGTCTGACATGCACCGGCGTGCACCAGGGTTCGAGTCCCTGACCAGGCGTTGCTACTCCACTCAAGGACGTAGCCTTTGTTCACTTCACTTAACATTTCATGTTCACTTATTCCGCAACTCGTACATCTGCTGCTTGCCAGTTTGTCCACGTTGACCTGCTGCGAGGCGTTGCTGTTGTGTCCTTCAAGAACGGTCACATGTATGAGTACAAGAACGTGTCCCGTCGTGCCATTGCCAACCTCATGGCAAACCCAAGCATGAGCCTGGGGTTCTGGGTTAACCGTAACCTGCTCGACGTTACACGGACTAGCTACACCATCTTGCCTAGCTACGCTTGATGCTCACGGGATCATAGCCCGCCGCCAGGTGCAATCCCTGGCATGAGCCTGACACTTATGTGTCAACATGTACACCTTACATACACACATCATGACTGACTTGTACAACGCTCTATGTGATCGCTTCGATGACATGGACGAGATCAAGGACGTGGCCGAGTATGGCTGCCAAGCTGGTGTCTCTGGTTTCATCTACTCAAGCGAGCTTGCCGAGTTCTTTGACAAGCACGAGGACGAGATCGAGGACGAGCTAGACGGCCTCGGGATTAGGTTCCATGATCTCGTGGACACAGACGAGTTCTACACTATGCAACAAATCAAGGAGCAGGCCGTGTGGGTTATCGTTGAGACGTTCTGTCACAACAAGGCCGACGCTGCCTACGACGCAGCCTGATCCGTTCAAGCGGGAGGCAAGGTGCGAACCCTTGCCCAGGTATTGCCCACGCACTGAGCGGGGCACACACTTAACGTGTACCAAGTTTATCAACTCACGGACGATGGGTTTGAGCAATCGCTCGGATACTATCACGACATCAAGGACGCAGACGATGCGTTAGATGAGTGGTCTGAATGGAGACCACATGCTACCATTGACATTCGGGAGGTTATCTGATGATTCACACGGACACACGCTACGCACAACCAACCGTGTTCAAGTTAACTACTAGTCTCAAGGACAAGTACATACAACTTGACACACATGGTGACGTATCAAGGATGGAGAGCATCACAGGTAAGATAGGTAACATGTACATGCGTGTTGCTTCTTATGTATCTAATGATGCTGCTGTTTACGAGAACATGGGATGAGGTTATCACCTACCCTTCACAAGTACGCAGTCACGTATAACAATCCGCACACAATCGTCGAAGATAACATTGACTTCTGGTATGATAGCCTGAATGATTGTTATGCTAATGACATGCGGATTGATATGATCTGCACTTATGTTGAAGCTATCACGGACGAGGACACAGAATGAGGATCGCATTCGTCACAATCATCATTTTGCTGGGTGCCCACGTGGGTATCACAGCCATGGACTCTGTCAAGGACATGCAAGATAAACGCATGGACCAACTCTGCCAAATCGATTCTTCTTACTGCAAATGAACGTTTACGTGCTACGCTACCGGACCGAATACTCAGACAGTGACATGATTACTGTCTATTCTAACCTTCGTGCTGCCCTGAATCGCCTTGAAATTAGTGACCTTCATGGTAACTTTGACGAAGGCGAAACCATGACTATTGAGTGCATGGAGGTGACAACTGAAGAAGAATCACTCGAACGCCTCAACAACATCCGCAAACACTACGAGGACAAAAAGAACAAATGATCTGGAACGAAAGCACCATCATCCTCGCCATCGTCGGTATGGTAGGATTGTTCAGCACTGCTGTCATCTGGCAGCGTGCTAACCGTATCACAGGGAGGTACTATGGAAAACGTTGAATCACATGACGACAATTTCTTTATCAAGAACGCAGTCCTCTGTTGGCTGCACCACTATGGTGATCAAGGTCACAGGTGGGATGACATCTACAAGGAATTAGCCGAACGAGATGTTTACATTAGCATGGAGCCTGATGCAAAACCAAAACCAAGACCAGCTCGCCGTAGGGTTACGAAGCCCAAGGCTGCGTGAGTACTGTGTTACGCTATCAAATGGCGAGAACATGTACATACTCGCCGCTAACTCTGAGGAAGCCGCATGGGATGCCTTGGAGTTATCCATCGATCGCACTGTAACACTAGTCAACGTATTTAGAACTCATGAATGGTAAGAAACCTTACCTTCCAAACAACTGGAAGTTGTTCAAGGAAGCACCAGACGAAGCCTTTCATACACATACCTTCGAGGAGATTATGGAATGGAAGGTTGCTGGCTGGGAGTTACCTGCTGATGTAGCATGTATCATCCGCACCACTAACCTCAAGAACTACAAGACCAAAGAGTACATCTACAAGCGGCAACATGCTGCTGAACAGAAGATACTCAAGCTCATGCATGAGCAAAAACATGAGTTCATTGTATGTACTCACGACGCACTACACTATGTTGGACCTGACGATGAATGACACCACCTTCCAATTCCGTCTCGACACTTTGATTGACGAGCTTGACATGCATCCACACAAGGATGAGATCATCCAGCTCATACACGAGCAGGTGATCGATGACCTAACCACCAAGTACGAGGAATGATTGACCGAGTTCGCAGACATTGCAGCACAGATCAAGCTTGAGCGTAAACAAATAGCTCAAGGACTCAAGCAACTGAGTGACAACACAGCTAAACTTGAGGGTAAGGACTATGCTTCGGCTAGTGTGTATGGTGTAGCTTCTATTGAGCAGCTCATCCCTCTTGTGGTTACACGTATCGACCACACCAACAACAGGATTCATGAGGGTAAGACTGGTGCTGCCTTCCGTGAGATACATCAGTTCCTCAAGGACATCGAGCCTGAAGCTGCTGCATCTATTGCCTGCAAGGTTACGTTCGACAAGGTATTCAGCTCCAAGCCGCGTAACGCTACGGTTCAGAATGTCACGGACGCAATCGGTCAGGCGATAGAGAATGAGTGTATGATGCGGTTCTATGAGAGAAACGTACCAGGGTTATTGCACATCATCAAAGAGAATTACTTCCACAGATCTATCGGCACACACCAAAAGGTCAAGGTCGTAACAACTCTCATGAACAGGTATGATGTTGAACATTGGAAATGTTGGGGAGTAGCCAATCGCATCAAGCTTGGTGGCTGGTTACTTGACTGCATCTGCGAGGCATCACATTGGTTCATGCGTGACACACGTCGTGAAGGTCGAAAGACCTACAACTATGTTGTGCCTACACCTGAGTTCATGACCATCAAGGACCAGGTCATGTGTAACGCTGAGCTGTTCAGCCCACTAGCGTGGCCGATGCTGGTTGAGCCTAATGACTGGAGCAATGAAAACCCTGGAGGTTACCTGCTCAACGAGGTCATGCGTGGTCATGATATGGTACGACGGAGCGATCCCTGCCTTATACAGGGAGAAACACCAATAGACTTTCTGAACAAGATTCAGAAGGTTGGATACACCCTCAACATGTTCATCGTAGATGTTGCAGAAACATTTCAAGAACGTGGTATTGAGGTAGGTAAGTTTGTCCCTGTCGTAGAAGTACCTCTTCCACCTAAGCCCGTAGACATCGCAAACAATGCGGAGTCCCGCAAGGACTACCGTAGGAGGGCTGCAGAGGTATGTAATATAAACGCACAAGCGTTTCAGAAGTCATGTCGTACACGTATGACCATGAACGCAGTGAAGATATTCAAACAATACAAGAAATTTTATATACCTTGGTCGTTTGATTATCGTGGACGTGCTTACCCTATCCCTGCATTCTTGACACCTCAAGACACAGATTTCGGTAAGTCACTACTCAAGTTTCATGAGATGTCGTTTATGACACCTGAAGCTGAGGATTGGTTAGCCTTTCAAGTTGCTACAACGTATGGACTTGACAAGTCTTCCATGTCTGAACGACTAGCCTGGGTACGTGACAACGTCACAATCATCAGCAAGGTCGCAACAGATCCCATCGGTAACCTTCCTGAATGGGAGGTCGCAGATGAGCCGTGGCAGTTCCTGGCAGCATGTGAGGAGTATCATGCATGTGTGATATCATGTAAGAGACAATGCACATCCCTGCCTGTGGCTACAGACGCTACATGTAGTGGTCTCCAGATACTGGCAGGTCTTGCCAGGGACGCATCTACTGCTAAGCTGGTTAACGTACTGCCTTCTGATAAACCTCAGGATGCATACAAGGTTGTCGCAGAAGCGGCTGCACCTCATGTACCAGCAGCGGTCAAGCCTCATTTAGACAGGAAAACTGTCAAAAGGGTAGTGATGACCGTACCTTACAATGCAAAGCCCTTCTCAAACCGTGGGTACATACGTGAGGCATTGAAGGAAAAGGGTGTCGAAGTTGACAAAGATGATTTAACTGAGACTGTCAAAGCTGTACGGGCTGCAATGGATCACATTGTGCCTGGACCTATGGCTGTGATGTCTTGGATTGAGTCTGAAGTCAGCAATGCCATTGATCGTGGTCTTAGTAAACTTACATGGACTACACCTTCTGGCTTTTCTGTTACTCAACGGCTAATGAAACCACAGGTCAGACAAATTGACTTGCAGTTACTTGGTCGTTGTCAAGTACGTGTAGCTACAGGTGCGAGTGACAAGGTAGATAAGAACCACCACAAGAACGCAACAGCGCCTAATCTTATCCACTCCCTTGATGCATCACTCCTGCACCTATCTGCATTACGTTTCGACTCTCCAATCTCACTAATACACGACTCGGTTCTTTGTCGTGCTACTGACATGTCTGTACTTTCAGCCATTGTCCGTGAAACATACATGCACCTCTTTGCAGAGCATGATTACCTAACATCCTTTGCTCAACAAATTGGAGCAGAGACTGACCCACCGATGATTGACGACTTAGAACCGTCATCGGTTATCGAATCCACCTATTTCTTCTGTTAAATGGCACGCACCATCATCAAAACTGAACAGCCTGTTATCCTTGAAGGTTATCAAGCTGTACTGCAACCCGGTAAGTTCGGCTACAAGCTCATGGCTGTAGTCAGTCAAGATATCGTGGATCAGCTTGAGTCTGACCGCGTTGAGTCCCTTAAGTGGGCTGAGTCTAAGCTCAAGAACCCCAAGCGTTCGGTCATGAAGCCCGAGCCCTGGGAAGAAGTTGCTGAAGGCAAGTACCAAGTCAAGTTCACCTGGAACGACGAAACCAGGCCGCCTGTGGTAGACACCGAAGGCACGCTGATCACTGACGAAAGCACACCGCTGTACAGTGGTTCCAAGGTAAAGCTGGCTTTCTTCCAAAAGCCCTACATCCTGAAGGATGGCGTCACCTACGGCACTAGCCTGAAGCTCAAGGCCGTACAGGTCATCTCTCTTGCATCCTCTGCTGGTGTTGACACCGGTGACATGGACGAAGCTGACGTGGCTGAGCTGTTCGGCAAGACCGAAGGCTTCAAGGTCGGTGACCCAAACGTGTCCAACGAAGCAGGAGAACCTGAAGACGACTTCTGATGGCTTTCCGCTCCCGACTCGAAGAGAAGGTTGCTGATCTCCTCGTCGAGCTGGGTGTCAAGTATCAATACGAAACCGAAAAGATTTCCTATGTAATCGAACACAAGTACAACCCGGACTTTATACTTCCGAATGGCGTGTACCTGGAGTGCAAAGGTTACTGGGACTCTCCAGACCGGCGTAAGATCAAAGCAGTCAAAACTCAACATCCTGACCTTGATCTACGCATGGTCTTTCAGGCACCCTACAACACTATCTCTAAAAAAAGTAAAACGACCTACGCCAAGTACTGCGAGAAGCTCGACATACCTTGGTGCTCGTTTGCAAATATCCCATTCAACTGGCTACTATGACCAGTGAGTTTGTCAGGCACATGGCCTGTCCACACTGCGGGTCGTCGGATGCAGCTAGCCTGTACGACGACGGCCACATTTTTTGTTTCAGATGCTACACTCATACATTGGGTGATAGCACCGAGAATTTCCACAATCATCACATGCGAGATGTCCACCTACAAGGCTCAGCCGGAAGGCTGCAGAAACGAAGGATCTCAGAACGAACCTGTGAGTTGTTCAAAGCCTATAAAGACGGAGAACAATTACGCTTCCATTATTACAACAGCTCTGGCTCACTACTTGGCGCAAAGATCAAGACAAAAGACAAAGAGTTTCGTTGTGAAGGTGAGGTAAAAACTTTGTTCGGGATGCAAAACTTCCGACACAAGACAACTAAAAAAGAGCAGAAGCTAGTAATCTGCGAGGGAGAGATGGATGCGCTATCTATCTGGGAGGCACAACCTAACTGGGACGTGGTCTCTATCCCGAACGGTGCACCTGCTGCAAAGAAAGCGATCCAGCATAACTATGAATGGATCAACTACTACGACAAGATCGTACTCTTCTTCGACAGCGATGAAGCCGGCCAGAAGGCCGCAAAAGACGCCGCTGGTGTGTTACCACCTGGTAAGGTATTCATCGGCTTTCTAGAGGACCACAAGGATGCCTCAGACGCTTTACAGGCTGGTGATACAGAAGCTATCAGAGCTGTATGTAATTACGAACATACAAAGTATCAACCAGATGGAATTGTCGATGCAAAGACACTCCTTGACTTAATCACTACACCAACACCACCATCTGATCATGACTACCCCTTTCAAGGATTACAAGGAAAGTTACACGGGATCAGGTATGGGGAGCTTATCACAATTACTGCGGGGTCTGGCATCGGAAAATCGTCCTTCTGTCGTGCAATCGCAACTGACCTTCTTGCTAAAGGAGAACGGGTTGGTTACTTGGCACTTGAAGAGTCCATGCGTAATACATCTCTCGGACTTATGTCCAACGCCTGCGGTAAACCTTTGCACCTTGGTGAACAACAACGAAGCGAGCTAGTCGAGATCTTTGACAACACCATAGCTAAATGGAATCTACATCTCTTTGATGGGTTTGGTAGCTATGACCCTGATCACATCTACGAACGGATTGAGTATATGGCATCTGGTCTTGAAACCCGTGTTATATTCCTTGATCACCTATCTATTCTGCTCAGTGGCCTTGAAGGTGACGAGCGGAAGATGATCGATCAAACGATGACAAAACTTAGATCGTTAGTTGAGCGCACAGGTATTTCATTATTTCTTGTATCACATCTACGGAGAACTACATCCGATGTCAACCATGAAGAGGGAGCTAGAGTTACACTTGGACAACTCAGAGGATCCGCTGCTATTGCTCAACTCAGCGATGGCTGCATTGCGCTCGAACGAGATCAGCAGAGTGGATCTAAATCAAGCTCTACAACTGTGCGAGTACTTAAAAATAGATATTCAGGCGAAGTTGGTGTTGCCTGCCAATTAAGTTATGACCTTTCTACCTGTAAATTCAATGAAACCCAAGCAGAAGCAGAGTTTGACCCAACAACAGATTTCTAAACCTAATCCTCCCACGCCCGAGATGGTAGAGCGTGCACAATTTGTAGACAAAACTTACCACTGGAAAAATGTTGGTCTTCGACCTGGAAAGCAACGGTCTTCTCAATGATGTTAGCAGGATTCACTGTATTGTCATCTATGATTCAGAGGCTGACGAAACCCTCGTTTACAATGACGAAGGCAATGCTGAGCCGATTACACGCGGCGTTCAACGTTTGGAGGACGCTGAGGTCATCGCGGGACACAACATCATCGGGTATGATATCCCCTGTCTTCGCAAGATTTACCCGTGGTTCACACCAACCTCCTTGGTTGTAGACACATTACTACTCTCACGCCTGTACCACACGGACCTACGTGACACGGACATGAAACATAAGTGGAAGAACATGCCGTTACAACTGTACGGACGTCATTCACTTGAGTCTTATGGTCACCGTCTTGGTGAATACAAAGGTGAGTTTGGTAAAGACACTGACTGGTCTGAATGGTCACAAGAAATGCAAGACTATTGCATACAAGATGTAAACGTAACAAAAAAATTATGCGATCACTTCCACCCATACCTGAGTGGGTCGCGCTAGAACACCAAGTTGCACAAGTACTCACCCAACAAGAACTTCATGGATGGAATTTTGACTCAGAGGCTGCATGGAAACTTGCATCTTCTCTCAGAACAGAACTTGAAGAAACTTATCAGCTACTACGCGACAAACACCCTTACGTCTTCGGATCGGAATTTACTCCTAAAAGAAATAACAAAACATCTGGATACGTAGAGGGATGTCCATTCACAAAACTCAAGGAACTAAATCCTACTTCACGAGACCATATTTCATGGATCCTGCAAACATTTCATGGTTGGAAACCAACGGAGCTGACACCTACTGGCAAGCCCATCATCGACGAAGTGATTCTGAAGGATATTGGGACAGATGTAGCCCTGGCTTTTCTGAAATGTCTAGATATTACGAAGAAGCTGGGGATGATCTCGGAAGGCGGGAACGCATGGCTGAAGCTATGTACGACTGCTAATCGAATTCATCACCATTGTTCTGTTGCTACAAACACACATAGATGTGCACACCGAAGACCAAACCTAGCTCAAGTACCTAGTGAACATGACTACAGACAACTTTTTAAAGCATCCCCTGGTCAAGTTATGGTGGGTGCCGATCTTAGCGGCATCGAGTTACGGATGCTCGCTCATTACCTCGCTCGATACGATGCGGGACGCTATGCGGACATTCTCCTCAACGGAGACATCCATCAAGTCAACGCAGACAAAATTGGAATCTCTCGGAGACAAGTCAAAACAGTTACCTATGCCTTCCTCTACGGTGCAGGTGATGCCAAAATTGGACACTCCTTTGACTCTTCCTTAAATGATAGCAGCGCTAAACGTAAAGGCAAGGAGATCAGATCCGCTTTTGTTTCTGCTATTGATGGACTTGCAGAGCTTCTGGCGTCAATTAAGGCGGCGGCTGAGAAGGGTTTTATTCTATCAATAGACAAACGAAAGATTGCTGTTGACAGCCCTCACAAATCTTTAAATTACTTGCTTCAATCAGGAGCTGGTGTAATTGCAAAGAGATGGATGTTAATTAACCACGAAACTACTAAAGAGTTGTGCTGTTCACAACTTGCTTTTATACATGACGAATTACAATTCGAATGCGAACCAACCGACGCAGTCGCGCTATCAGCATCCCTGGTACAAAGCGCTGAAGAGGCTGGAAAATACTATTCACTACGCCTCCCTATCAGTGCAGAAGCAAAGCAAGGGAGGGACTGGTCGGAGGTCCACTGATGAAACTACTCATTGACGCCGACTATATCGTTTACAAGTCTTGCGCCGGAGCTGAAGATGAAATTAACTTTGGAGATGATGTCATCTTGGTTGTTAGTAAGTTTTCAGAGGCACTATCTAATGTACAGCGTGAGCTGAGCAAGATTAAAAACAACTTTATGTGGGATGTACCAGAGATGGTATTATTCTTCAGTGACTCTGTAAATTTCAGGAAAAAAATCTTACCAAGTTACAAGGGTCATCGAAACAGAAAGAAGCCCTGCGGTTACCGCCGCGTAATCACAGAACTAAGTAAGAGATACAAGGTTATCAGGATTCCTGAGCTTGAAGCTGACGATGCCATGGGTATCTACGCTACAGCTAACCCTGGTAATATCATTGTCTCTCCTGACAAAGACATGCGCCAAATCCCTGGCAAGCTTTACAATCTTGACGAAGTGGTAGACATCACTCCGGAAGAAGGTTATCGATGGCATCTAATTCAGACGATGGCCGGTGATCAAACTGACGGCTACTCAGGCGTACCCGGAATTGGAATCAAACGTGCTGTTGCTTTGTTTGATGAGCATGGATACACGTGGGACACCGTTGTCAAAGCCTTCACAGATAAAGACATGACTGAAGAGGACGCCCTTATCAATGCCCGACTCGCAAAGATTCTCACCACTAACGAATATGACGGACAAGTCATACCCTGGACTCCCACCAATGCCGGTGACTGAGTTAACGATGGAGCAGGACTTAAAGCTTCGTAGGCTTGATGACCTGCTACCTGAGGCAGATAAGAAGGACATCATCACGTTGTTACTTGCACTCCAACACCAAAACTTCTGCCTCTGCAATACTGTTTCTAACCTAGTAACAAATTGGCCCAATCACCCGAACACTACACCCGCGGACACATAGAAGTCTGGGACTTCATCCGTGATCAAAAACTAAATTATCACCTAGGCAATGCTATTAAATATATTTGCAGAGCCGGTTACGAGTCTTCTGAATCGAAAGAGAAAGATCTAAAAAAGGCTATCCACTACCTTGAAAATGAACTCAAAC
>VMHT01070187.1_pt1 | contig 14702 bp, 24 predicted proteins | sample 4693611 | NCBI WGS metagenome assembly VMHT01 (sample SAMN12280063, study PRJNA550983) | marine metagenome | isolation source: seawater sampled from same location over 5 years 0.02-0.2 micron viral filtrate | place: USA: collected off the coast of southern California halfway between the port... ... | reverse complement strand
GAAACCCCCATAGACAGTCGCACGGCCAGCCTTACGGCTGGCCATGACGACTGCGGGGGTCGGGCTTCGCCCGAACCCTGGATGCCGATAGCGAGCCTATGAAGGGGTCTATCTCGGCGTTGTTTGCTTCCAGGGTCTATGAGGTGCGGTGAGGTAAAAGAGGGGCAGGAAGGGGCGTTTATTTGATTGTTTTCTCCATCCCTATCATGATAGGTCTTCCATTCCGTCCAAGGGGATGCGAGGACTATTCATTCCACTTGTCCTCCCAATTCTCACCCCATCGTTGAGAAGCATACTTGTCAATTCTCGTCGCCTTTGCGATACCTTGATTCATTTTCTTCTTGTTTCGTGGAAACGCTCCTCCAGTATCACGGAAAAACATTTTCAAGCGAAACACCTCCATAATTGTTCGGGAAGGTGCGAAGATGTATTCTTTGAGTTCTTTGATTTTCATGCTATCACTTCTTGAGTCGGTACACCGGGCGATTCATGAAGAATCCTTGCTTCGTGGTGTTCTTGTTGAACTTGTAATCTCGCTTTACGTCTCGCTCACGAATGGAAGCGTTGAACTTGACCCGGCGATAACCAAGACGTTCTAATTCTTCTTGATGCTTTGGCTCGGCGTTGAAAAATCCTCGGCGTATTTTGGTTTTAGGGTCTGTAAATCCAATGAACGAAAATCCCTTTGATTCTGAGATTCCTCCACCACCTCTCGCCCACGTTGTACCTTCACCGTCTCGGATTGCTTTACCCATCGGGCGGCGAGTCTGTGAACGTTGAGTCCAATGCTTCCGAGCCATCACTTCATCCCCATTCTTTTCAATAAATCAAAAATCTGTTTGAGTGTTGATTTCGCTTCTCTACGCGATGTGCCAGCGAATCCATCATCATACCACCATCCCTTAATTCCGCCGTCCCAAGCCGCATCGTAATATGCTTCTCTTCCCGAAGGAATGTGTCTGATGGTGCTACGGGTTTCCTCCCATATCCGCCTTCGTCCCATATTCATACCACCTCGGACACGGTATTTGAATGGTCGTACAAGTCGTCAATGAGATTCAGGACGATATTTTGAGAATGCAAGGCGAGGTTCCATGAGAAGTCAAGACCCATCGGGACATCAGATTCCAATTGAGCCTTCAAGGTTCCGAGCATGGATTCAAGACGAATCAAAGCGGGCATGTGTAAGGGTTTCATTGAATCATCTCCTTCATCAGTTCAGCCACGTACCGGCAGAGAATGAACATCTCTGATGGTTCGTAAGGGGGTAGTCCATACGCTTCAACCATACCCGCCTTCATGTGCGGTAGGTGAATGAGGCAGGGAATGTCATGTCCTTTGGATTGGAGCATTTCGTACGCAAAGGACGAGAGGGGAATGAACGTAGGCTTCATAGAATCCCCTCGCAAATGGCCTCAGCGATAGGTGGACAAACCATGTTCGCCACCATCAATTTCTTTTGCTGAAACGAAAGGGAAGGGTTGAACTTCATCCCGCACCATCCTTGAAGTACGCACATTTCTTCTATGTCCATACCTCGTACAACCTCCCACCCAACGGTTTTACGTCCTGTCCATGTGAGACGTTCAATCATGTGCCGAACTTGGGTGATTGTGTGTGCAGGCTCGTTTGTTCGGTAGAAGGTTGGTTCTTGACCCCTTTTGTGCCTACGTGATACGATTCTTACAAAATCGCCGTATTGGTTGGCGATGGTGTGGTAGTGGTTCATTCGGTATGTTTGAGGTTGTGGCTTCACCTTCCAACCCTCACCGGCAAAAATCCTCTTCCGGTTCTGCGGTACTCCAAAGTCTGCGGCATTGAGTTCCACGTAGGGTGTTCCTTCGGGGAGTCTCTTCGCAACAGGTACGACGTTCTCCATGCTCCATGAATCGGGCTTCATGTGTTCAACCAATTCAAGAAACCAAAGTACCAAGAACATTCCATCATCGGCCTTAACGTTTGAAGCATTGGAAGCGTTTGAAATGGCTTGACATGGTGGCGAACCGTGAAGGTGGAAGTGGAAGTCTTCGTCAATCGGTAGATACCCACGAAGGACTTCTGCTGTTTTTTCAATGTCTCCGCCCAACGTCATTTTACGAACTTCAACGGACGGGTGGTTGTAGTGGTGGTTCAGCAAAGCCTCCGCCCAACAATCAACAGCCAGCACGACTTCACCACCACCTTCAATCCAACCGTGGCTGAATCCGCCGGAGCAAGAGAAGAGGTCAATGCAGATTTTCCTCATTCTTCTTCACCTCTGTGATAGGCGATAATTGAGTTCAATCGGTGAGGGATGATTACGGTGAAATTGCAGTTCACACAACACCGACCCTTCTTGATTGGTTCGGCGTTGTGGCCGTGGCCGATACCACCGATTCCACAAATTACGCAACGGTTCAAAGTTCCTCACCCTCCATCTCGTCAAAGAGTTCGGATTGCTTCGCCTTGAGGAAGGCTCGGACTGCTCCGAGTTCAGCAAGACGTACACGGTCTTTCGTTGTACGAATCTCGTCTGCAACGTCTTGAAGCATCTCGTCAATGAATTGAATGCTCAATATCCCACCTCCGAGATGATGAGGGCGTACAGAGCGGCCTTCTGCGATTTGTTCATGCACCACGAAGCCTCCTTCAAATCACGAATGGTCATGTTTTGAATGCTCTCTGCATCCAATTTCTTCTTTGCTGATGCGAGGGAACGGTTCTTCTTCTGTATAGCATCGTTGATGATGTAGTTCGCAACCTCGTCGGGGTCTTGGCTTGTACCGTCAAAGTCCAACGTGTCCCACGCAACGGTCAAGGTTTTGTCCTCCAATTTTGATTCAATCGTGAAGTTCGTACCGACTGCGATATGTCCGAATCGTGCGTTGGTGAACTTGTTCTTCTTCCAAAACCATTCCTTGCCTTCAATGACGAGGACGTGGTGTTTTCCATCTTTGCAGATTCCTCCGTAGAATGTTGCGCTCATGTTTCTTCATCTCCTTTTGCCCGGTTGGGTCTGATACGTCCTAACAGCAGGGGGTTATTAAACCTACCGGGGTTTATATATGAATGTAAAAGATTAGGATAAACGCCAAATCTCGCACTTGGGCGATTTGTGGTATGTCATATACACCCGAAAAAGTTCCGGGAAAAAGAAGACTGCGAGCCTGTTTTTTGAACTTTAGCGCAGTCAAGCGTTTGGGGATTTGACGAAGTGTTGGACGAAGAAATAGGCTATGAGGGCGACTGTGATGGTGGCTGTGATTTCAACACCATGTCCTTTAGCCTCTTCACGAACGGCACGTACCATTCCTTGAACACCACGAACAAGTCCAACCCCGATAACAGCAAATGATTCTTCTACAACCTCACCCGCTACATCTACGGCTTGTTCACCTGCACGTCCACCGAGTAGAGATAGTCCAGCACCGCCTCCAATAAGTCCGAGCAACAAAGGAGCGACCATTAACGCTTCCCCCTTTTTCCGAAGGTAAAGACTCTCCGATAACCAATTATTGACTTGCCGAATCTATCCTCAGCCTTGCTCAAGATTGGAACTTTTCCTCTGTACCATTTTCTCATCAGCGACCACCTCGCAGTAGGTCTTGGTCGTAGCCTGCACGTCTCTTCAACCTCGCCAATTTATTGACTCTCGCACATGCCCATTGCTGAGCAGACATCTTCGTACCACCGGCATATTTCTTCCCTTGCAGGTTTCGTACGCTTGCTCTATTTGTACGGTGTGCGCCTACGCCTCTCTTGTACGAGCGGAGAAGATTTGCTTTACTGATGCCCGATTTCTTGGAGGCATTGACCACACATGACGGATAACGAGTCATTAGTCCACCACCCGCATGAAAAGTTCATTCGTCAATTTCAAACCAACGGCCATAAGAACCACCGGAACGATTGAAACGAGGATTCCAAGACCGATACCGGCGGCCACCGTTGGAACGGTTTTCACACCTGCAAATCCGACTTCTTCCACCTGTTCAGCCAACGTCATTCAGCATCACCCCTCGCCAAAACCATGTAGAGAATCGTCAATATCAGCGCACCTCCGATGAGGATGGGAATAGCATTCCCGGTGAACGTTGTATCTCCTCCACCGTTCCCACCGCTTCCGCCGCCTTGTTGTGATGGGGCGAAACGTTCAACCTCAATAACTGCGAGGAATGTTTCATCATTGATGGTAGCCCCACCGCCGGACGTGATTTGATTTCCGTTCTGCGTGATGTAAAACTTCTTGACTTCGGGTGAACCGCTAATCCCGTCAATGTTGATTTCTATTTCATCTCCGCCGAAGAGGTCTATTTTTACCTTCTCGGTATCCGTGTAATTTGTTGATTGACCAAGCACTTTTGCTTCGGTTATTTTGTAGGTTTCAAAATCCATCCCCACGTCGTCAAGGTTGGGTATGTTATCTTCCAAGAATCCTCGGTTTTGTGTCATCACCTTGAGACGTACCCTGTACCCATCTTTCACTTTCAATTTGACCAATCCTGATTCAAAACCTTGCGCTATGAAATCATCATCCGTCAAGCCGAGAATACGTCCGTTGGTTTCCGAGACGGTATAGACATTTTCAAGGTACACATCGGAGAACGGGCAGTTCGGGTCTTCGTTGTTGTCCCTGTACCATCCCCACGAATAGAGGGGGAGAATGCCGTACTGCTCTTGAGGAGGTCGGGGGTCTTCTCTTGGGTCTAACCGCTCGTCAATGTACGCTTCAAGAACCTGTAAGTCGGTTTCTTCATCACCTGTAATAGTGCCAAACTCTTGAAGACCGTATGAATCACGTAATGTAATTTCACTTCCGATTGGAAACTCTTCAACCACTTGTCCCGTCAAAAACACCGAATCCATACTCTGATTTGTGGTTTCGCTGATGAAATCAGACCCATCGGGCATGTTTGTATCTTGAAAGCGGATATTGACCCCTCGGTATTCTACTTCGTAAGCGGTTGAAGTTTGTGGTCGGGGGGTGTAAAAGTTCAGTTGGTAATCAAACAGTTCTTCCGCCTCTTCTTGAGTATCAAAAACGGCTGATGTAGAATCGGGAGATGTATTGCTCACGGTGTAAAACACTTTATCATCACCGCCTCGTAAGTCATACGAGTTCTCGGTGCGAGTCATGGTGATGATGATACCACCTACGGTTTCTTCACGAACAGTCGTGGTAATATCGGTTTCCTCAACCTCTGCTTCAACCTCTCCACCAAGATTACTCAAAGCGTCGTTGTATGCCTGTTCAATTTGACTTTCAATTGTTGAGCGACGAGCGACGTTTTGCTTACTGATTACCCCTTGAAACAGCGTACGTCTTGGACTTGCACCAATTTTTTCTGAGACTGTAAAAGTGTATGACCAATTAACCGAGGAGTTGATTTCAACGGTACATTCTACGAAATCAACACCCACAAAATCTCTTTGAACGACGTTTGAGTTCATAGACCCGTCAAACCATTCGCTCACAAATCCCATGACAACACCTCACCATCAAGGATAGTCTCTAAGAGCGCATAAAGGGGTCTATCTCCTCGTTGTTTGTCTTGGAGGCCCCGACCTACCACCGAAAGAAGAGAATGGCTGTTAGGGGTGTTTATTTGATTCATATCATCATCCCCTGTAAATCAAGACCAAGCATTGCACCAAGACCCACAGCAACCACCTTGAGCATTGATGTCGTAGTTTCCAATTTTCCAAGAAGCATGGAGACTTGATTCTCCAATTCGTTGATGCGCGTTTCCACATCACGGATTCTCCGATTCTGTTCGTTGTCAAGGTCGCTCATCAGTAGCGACCTCCAATTTTACCCGCTCTTGACTTGACCGACTTCTTACCAACACAGCCCCACATGCGACGAGCAAGTGCGTTAGGCGTGAAGCGTGAAGGTGTAGGAATACCGCTTGAACGAGCGCAGTACGAATCACCTCTTGACGTTCCGGGTGCGATGGTGTATTCTTTTGCCCCGGCGTGAATCATCCGACCTGATGGTGAACGAACCATCCACTTCTTCCCCTTTCGGGTACTCCGCATAATCCGACTCATTCACAACACCATGACAGAAACTACACAATCGGGAAGGAACCCTGCGGCTCCATTCGCTTGAAGGTAAATCGTGCCAAGTCCTTTTGGGTTAGGGATTACAAGGTTCGCCACACCTGCGGATAGGTAGAAGCGGCGGTAAGGATTGTCAAGGTCGTTTTCGTAGAACGCCAAGAAAACTTCTTGTTGAGGTACAGAAAATACGAGACGGTCAAAACCGGCAGGGATTGATATGGATTGAATGCCTAAATCCGTCCCGACAGCATCGGTAAGAACCGCAGTTTGAATGTTGCTTTGAATCACGAATAACGCCTCCGCTTTGCATTTGTTGAACGCTTACGCTTTGAACGTCGGTACGACGTCATAGCCCGACGCTGTGCGGCGGATTTGGTGGCGTAGGAACGTTTCAACAATTTGCCCGAAATGTAGGAGCGTACGAAGTAGCGGTTCCCTTTCTTCACGACCTTATGAGGCATCACTTCTTCCCCCTTGCAGGTCGGAACACGGCGAAAAGTTTTCCTTTCTGTTTGATTTGGAACCCTTTACCACCTGCGGCCTTGATGTTCTTCAAGGATGCTTGAGCATACCGCTTAGAAGTAAATGGTAGGTATTGTTCCATGCGGCCTTTCATTTTTCTCACCTTCGTTATCACTACATCAGGCCATCAGGACGAACCCTCACTTGGCCGGAGATGTGGTGAAAATCATTCAAGAGTCCGTTGAAGGATACTTGCCGTGGTGTTGGCGGGAGCGGCCAAGGTTGAAACCGTGTCTTGTCCGGTACGTCCGCTCAAAGGAGCAACCATGATAGGTTGGAACGTGAAGTTCTGCCCGTTAGCACCTGCGGCAAAGTCAATCTCTAACTGAATGTCTCCGCCTGCGGCCATGTAGGTAGGGATGAAAATTGCACCGGGAACCTGAATGGCGAACTGCTGTTCAGTAAGTGAAGTACCATCGGCGGCGAATTGTAGACCGTTGCTCAAATCGGAATTGAGGTATCGTAGCAACGACGGCTCAAGACCGAAGGCTCCGAGAAGATGAACTCGGATGCCTTGCGTTCCGAGATTGTCTCCCGCTTCGGTTTGATTGGAAACAAGAACACCTGCCACTTTTCCGGGGACGTTTTGAGGGACACGAACCACAACGGATTGAATACCCGTAGCGGCGGTAAAGGAAGTCGCCGGAACTGCGGTAGTTCGGGTTTGAGTGTCATCGTTGAGACGTAGCCACACTTCAAGAGTACCGGCGGTAGCGGAAGCAGTCATGGCGGCGAGGCCGATGACGAACTCCATACGTCCGACTCCTTGAGGAACGGTTGCACCCATTGGAATCTCTGCCCAGTAATCCTTAGCAGTATCGCCGGGAACCTCTACCGAGGTCGCAGAGCGACCAAGAGATTGAAGGAAGTACCCGAATCGTCCAAGACCGGCATTGGTTGGGTCGTTGATTGAAGTTCGGAAATCCGTAAAGACCTCACCGTTGAGAATCGCTCGGTAAGACGAAATCACGTTGTCAAATGAACCTGCAATCATTCCACCTGCGACGTTGGATTGTTGGAAGTGAAGGATGACAGACTCAACAACTCGCCCACTTGGGACGTTTTCGCCAAAGGTAATGGTTTGAGCCGCATCAGTCATGACGAGGTTTTGGTCATTGATTTTGTAGAATTGAACACCTTTTGACATACTTCTTCACCTCACTTACGACGGAAAGCGTTTTCCAAAGAATCCATTGGTGGTTTGAAGATGGCGAAACCAACTGCAAGACCGGCGGCGAGGGCCATGTAATCAAGAACTCCGGTAAAGGACATACGAGGAAGTGGAATCATCAGACCACCGCCGCAGTATTAAGACCCGTCCGAGCGTCAATCACTTCTTGAAGCGTACCTTTAGACGGGGTGATGTAAGTCGTAAGTGTGTTGGCAACCGTGAGGATTGCCAAAATGCCGAATGCGGTAGCCATGCCGCCACCGATGTTTCCGAGAACCATGCTCTACCCCGTGTCCACGGCCGCCTATAAAGAGTATAGTTCGCTAAACGTGGTACTGCTAAGAGGTACAAAAAACAGGCTCGCAGTCTTCTTTTCTTAGGAACTTTTGTGGGTGGTCTGTATCTACCACTAACCTTTTGTGGACGTTTTAGACCCCTTAACACGCTTAATTTTGACAATTATATAAAGAGGCGAAATGTTCATAAACCGTCAAGTCCCGTAGCAAAACAGCGCAGGGAGCGCAGAAGGAGCATGATTGACATGAGCAAAAAGCAGAGCAAAATTGACGAATTGAAGAGTAAGGTTGAGTCCTTGAAGCAGAAGGGAACCATCCTTAAGGTGAGCGCACTTGAAGGACAGGCTTTCATCATTGACGTGAAAGCAACCTCCACGGTGAGCGGTCAATACGGTGAACAATTACTCATCGTGGGCGACTTCTCCGAAGGAACCATTGAGGCAGAAGGCGAAGTTCGCCTGTACCTCAACGGCGCACGACGTACCCGCTTTGAAGAAGCCTACGTCGGACTCGGCCGATACGCCTTCATCTTCGGTACATCGGTTGAACTCAAGAGCGGCCACTCGTACATTCCTCTTGAACTCGTTGAAATGGTTTGATTGAATGGCACGTCGCACGTACACTCCGTCAGAGGAGACGATTCGCACCCTCCGGGATATTTACGAATTGGAAGGGTCTTACGCCGCCACCGCTCGGTCTTTGAACCGTGGAAGGCAACGAAAGGACTTCACCGCTCGTCAAGTATCAAGGATGCTCGCACGTGAAAACGTAGGTGGTGAAGGGTCGGGCTACACGAAGGAAAATGCGCCGAAAGGAGTACGTCTTACACCCGCTCAACAACGAAGCCTTCAACGAAAGGCGAAGGAGACGAGCGGTACGTATCGCAGAGCCTACGAGACTTCCAAAGCCCCGAATGAAATCTACGATTCAATCAAGAAGAACATTCGGAATAAGCGTGATGAACTTAGAAAGGAGCAAGAGAAGGCTTTGAGTTATGGACAACGGAAGAAGGCTGATTCGCTCGCTAAGGAGATTCAACGGCTGAATCAATTTGATGATGAACTAAAAGGTATGGCGGATAAGGCGAAGACGTACAAGGATTGGAAGGGGATGCAAGATGCCAACACTCCTTGAACTCCCCGAAATCAGGGAGCAGAAACGCCCTCGGTACATACCTAAGGACTTCGCCGCTTCGTCAATCCAACCTCAACACGCAAGAGGGATTGATACCGAGACGTTGGACGGTAGAGCCTACCTCATCACGTTTGAGATGGCGAGGCAGAATCGGAAGACGAAGGTTTGGGAACTGTACCCTGTCGCTCACTACGTAGAGTCGTTCTCTGATGTGATGAACGCTCTTTTGAGCGGTGGTCGTACATGGTTCAAAGGTGGACAATACGGATTCACCCACCCCGACTATTTCTTTTGGAATCTCGCTTTTGATGCGCAAGCCCTAACGAAACACCTACCAAACCGAATCATTGACCTCATCTACCTTAACAAAACCGTTCACATCAATTACGAAACATGCGAAGTGGTAGACCCCGAAGAAGAAATTGACCATTCAAAGACAGTAGAGATTTTTTACCTCCCGAAAAAGTGTCTTCGCTTTTCATTCCACAAACAACATTCTTACACCCCTCCCGCTTCTCAAAAATCGGTGAACGGTGGAGTCATTGAAATGTGGGATGCGATGCAGTTCTACGGTGGTTCCTTGAACAAAAACGCCAAGAAGTTCTTCAACGATGAGAAGACTGAATCATGCTTTGACGGTTCGTCTATGGACGTTTCAAAATTAGGCCAAGAAGTCATGGTGAAGGTCAAGGATGGTCATACGTTTCGCTTTGAACGGGTGATTTACCACGAATACTACCGAGAAGACATTGAATACTACGCACTCAAAGACGCTGTTCTTGCAGGGCGTTTGATTCGTAAGAAATTGACCGAGTTTGTAAAAGAAAATGTTCAGTTCAGAAATCCTTACTCAATCGCTTCAATCGCTCAAACCGACTTGTTGTTCAAGGGGTATAGAGAAATCATCCCCGACCCGGAGAAGTACGAGATGGAACTACAAATCGCACGTACCGCTTATCATGGAGGATGGTTTGAAGCCTCCCAAGTGGGGAAGGTTAAGGATGCCATGTATATTGATTTGAAGTCGGCATATCTCTACTCGCAGTACCACCTACCCTCAATGACACGGTGGAAACCTGTTTTGACCAAGAAAGGTAAGCAACGTATCAAGAAAGGCGTCCCACTACACGAACCCGAACTACGTGGTGAGTTCGTGTATCAAGACGGTGAGTTCGGATTTGACCCGAAGGGGTACGAAGAACAATTGCTCAAAATCGCTGAACCACGCACCGACCATTCTCCAATTTTCCTTCATGTTGATGCCGTATTCAAAGAAGGTATGCGGTGGAACCCTTTGTGCTACGTAGGAAAATACGGCGCACCATTGACCACACCCCGCATTTTTCAAGGATGGATAACGTACGATGAGTTCAAAGAGGCTAAGAGATGGCCGCATGAGTTCATCAACGTGAACTGCTTCTCTGCATGGGTGGATGATGAGGACGTAAGCGATTATCCCTTCCGACCCTTCATTGATTATTGGTTTGACGTCAAAGAGTCTCACCAACCATCCGACCCTGCCTACGGCATTTCAAAGAGCCTTGCCGTATCGCCTTACGGGAAGACCATTCAAGACATTGAAGGTAGGTCGGGTCAATTGTACCACCCACACTACGCCGCCATGACTACCGGGATATGTAGAGCCTCAATCGCACGTTTCATTCGGAAGAACGATTTCAAAGCGGTGATGGTCGCTACCGATGGAGTTTTGATTCGGAAAGCAGATGTGAAGTGCATACCGAAACGATACCTTGACGCTCGGAGCAACCTTGGAGAATGGGAGATTGAGGATGAAGGCGTAGATGCCGTCGTTCTCATGTCGGGGGTGTACGGCTTCGTTGAGAGAGAAGCGACGGGGCGACGTGCATCATTCGTACCGAACTTGGAAACCGGACTACCGGAAATCCTTGAAGAAACCTACTTCAAGACCAAATCAAAGGAGCGTGGAAGTGCGGCCTATTTCAGAGACAAAGCAACGTCGCAGTCATGGTTTGATTTCTTAACCGAACACGCTCAAAAAGAGTCGGTGTCCACAATCATAAAGAGGCCGTACAGTCTCGGAGAGGCAAGGCGTATTGTTGAAGAAAATGGTGAAAAGGTGGCTACGTTCACGCTGATGAACATTTTTGACGAGAGGGAGTTCACAATGAAAGCAAGAGGAGATTCAACGAAGCGAAGGTATCGTAAAGAGCAACAACCGGAAACCTTCGGCTGTTTGTTGGAAGGAACGTATGACCTTGATTCATGGGACTCTTGGTATGATGTGGATTTTGTTTTGAGTGGTGGTAAATCATGAGTGGTGCAAGTCGTAGAAAAAAGCGTAGAGAGAGAATCACGAAGGCTATCCGATTTTACCTCTCCGTTTATCGGTACGGTGAATGGACGTCCAACACCGACATTATCCTTCACTTAGAAGAGTCGTCAAGAGGTTCAAAATCATACAATTCTATTTCACGGGAGACGTTGGGGAACTACATGAAATCCTTCCCCAACGCAGAACGTAGAGAAAAATACACCGATGGAAAACGAACCACGCAATACCGAATCCCGGTACAGGAGGAAGAATGATGAAATGTCGGGTGTGCGAGGCACGTTTGTTTTCGCATACTACCCTCGGCCTCGTTTGTCCGAATGTACGTTGCTCCCTGTTCAAAAAACCGGGGGTACAAAAAACAGGCTCGCAGTCTTCTTTTTCTCGGAAGAATTGAGGGTGGTCTGTACCTACCTTATAGTGATGAGGTGCGAAAATCGGCGTTTATCGGAAACTTTTGCATTTGTATATAAAGGCCGGTAGGTTTAATAACCCCCAACACTACGTAGGTTCATGGCGAACCAAGTCGTACACCTCCTCGCAGAACACAACGGAAAACCCATTTGTGGCACAACCGAGCAAGGTAAGTTCAAGGGTTTTACAACGAACCTTCTTTCAGCGTACGAAGAGAACTTCCTTGACCCTATGTATCATCGGGATTGGCGACGTTGTTTCAAGTGCTGTGCAAAAATTGGAGCGGACGTTCCATTCCTCCCTTACAAGCCGGAGCGACATTTCAAAATCCCATTCGCCAAGAAAGACGAAGCCAAGAAAGCAGGTATGTGGTGGAGTCCCGAAAGCAAAACGTGGTTCTTCCCTGCAAGCAAGAACCACTATCACACTCCCGGTTGGGCTACGAAGTACCACGCCTACAACCGAGAAGCATGAAAGGAGATGAAGAAATGAAATACCAAAAGCAGACGAAAGAAGAAGCAGGCCACGCCGAACTCATGGAAGAAGAGGTGATGGAATGACGGAACAGGAAATCACGTTGAAGGACGGCGACCACCTCACCATCAAGACCTCTACCGGAGAAATCACGATTTTCCACGGTTCGCAGTATCGTACCCTCACCTGCTATGCGAAGAACTTTGAAGTTCTCGCATTCTACGACGTAGGAGCAACGAAGAAGACACGTAAGCCCTTCATGGAAGGTTCGCCTCGTCTCGTCTCGTTGAAGCCAAAGGAGGAATGAAGGGAAAGGCTCAAGTGGACTGATGGAGTGGACTACACATGGACGGTATGAGAGCAGACCCGAAAGTGATGGCCTCGCTTGAACGTCTGATGAGTGGACTTTACGAACCTCTGGATGATTTCTTGAACCACCTCCACGAAGGAGGACACTTGGACGGTTCACCGATGAGTCTCCTGCTCTACACGCTCGGAGTCGGTGTGAAAGCATGGAACGAATTGGAGGGTGCTGATGAACCGTTTGACCGAATGGTACAGGCAGTCTCCAAGTCTCCGGCTCTTTCCCAACTCATGATGATGAGCGGACGTGGGGTGAGCGAATGAGAATCCCGTGGATGAGAGAGACAACGTGCCGCACGTTCTTCAAAGAATGTGTGTGCGGTAAGTGTGATGCGAAGGAGGAAGAGGAATGAGCGCAACTTACACGAAGACAGAGGACGGCCAATATCAATGCGACGTATGCGGATGGACGGGTTCTCGTAGTGGATTTTACAAGCATCGGAAAATCCACGAAGAAGAAAATGTCAAAGAGTCTTGGATTGAAGAAGACTCTACGGAATCTTCGGAAGAGATTACGCTTACTGAAAGCGATTCTACACAATCCACGGAAGAAGAAGTGGGCGGTTCATGGATGGATTGGGGAGATTTATCTACCGATGAATCCGCCACCGACCACATGCCGACTCCTCTCAAAGCCTTGAACAAAAAAGCAGGGAGTCCACGACGAGCAAAGCGTACGAAAGCAGAACTTGAATCAGCCCGCACTACTTCAAAATCTCTAATCACGCTCGGACTTACTTTCACCGATACTCTCCTTTCCATTTGGGGACGTGGACAATTACTTGACCCCGACTTCAAGGTACAACACGCAGACCGAGACAAAGAGATAACGTCTGATGCAGTAGTAGGAGCAATGGAGGAGAAGGGTTTGTACCTCTCCGATGCAATCTCCCGAACTGCTGTGGCTTCCGTGATGCTTACATGGTACGTGGGCGCACCCGTCTACCGAATCCAAAAGAAGTCCCAACGCGGACTCTTCAAGGGTGGTCGGGGAAGTGGTCTACTCTCCCGCATTCCCCTCATTGGACGTCTGTTTAAGCGCAAGAAGAAGACAGGACTTACGATTCCACAAGTGGAGGCGATGAACAATGAAGGATGAAAAGACGCTCGTACGTAATATTTTCCTCCCCTCTCGTACAGGTTCTCGCTCCCTCTCTACCGCCCTCGCCGCTCGTACGGGTAGTGGTAAGACAGAACTCCTCTCACACCTCATTAGAGAAGCACGTAAGGATGAAGCGTTCAAAGAAACTCGCTTTGTCTATATCTCCATCAAACAAGAACAGAGATTCGGAGAGAAGTCTCCTATCGTAGACAATATTCCCGATATGCTCAAAGCCATGTCAAAAGAACCGATTATCTCCTACTATCCCAAAGACCCGGAGTTTTACGAAGTGGATTTAGATGAAATCATTGAAACAATTTTCTCAATCGCTGATGATGTGGAGGGTGGTATCGTTCTTGTCATTGATGATGCAAACGTGATTAAGGGATTTGATTCAAGAGCGCAACCCTCACCAGCCGTGAAGAAATTAACCATAGCCGGAAGGTCAAAGGGGATTCGTGGAATGTTCATCACCCACCGAATCGCCAACCTTCCCCGGTTGATGAATGGAAACCTTTCAGGAATCCTCCTCATGAGCATCTCAAGTATGGATTTGGACTATGGTAAGAAAATCTTCGGCCAAGACTTTGAACCTCTCCTTCCCGAATTGGTAGACTACCGATGGGCCTACGTGGATTTGATAGACGAACAGACCTACCGATTCAACCCCGTTCCACTCAAAAAGCCGTAGAACGCTCTCTATGACCTTCCTTTTCCTCGGTGCTACCCCAAGACCCCCAACGCAAACAACGCAGAGATAGACCCCTTTCTACGCCCTTAGAGGGCAATCTCGCATCGGGGCGCAAGCCCCGCCACCATGAGTCGTACGAAGGCCGCAGGCCGCACGTGCGACTCTCTATGGGGGCTCTTCCT
>VMHT01173205.1_pt1 | contig 14704 bp, 15 predicted proteins | sample 4693611 | NCBI WGS metagenome assembly VMHT01 (sample SAMN12280063, study PRJNA550983) | marine metagenome | isolation source: seawater sampled from same location over 5 years 0.02-0.2 micron viral filtrate | place: USA: collected off the coast of southern California halfway between the port... ... | reverse complement strand
GTCTTCGCTGAAGGTAAGCACAAAACGTCCAGCCGATTGGCTTCCCGTAAATTTGTCTGTTAAACTTTGTTCTATTTGAAATCGTTCCTCTTGTGTAGGTACACCATTCGCAAAAGATATAAAATAAGAACCACTAAACCCATTTGTTATATTATTAAGATGATATTCAGATACTTTTTGATCTATTAAACTCCAATTATTACCTGCTAAATAATCAGGTGTGAAATAACTATTCATATTAGGTGAATACAAACCACTATATAAAATTTGATTTGCTGATGTTCTATCCTTAGAATTAAAAGCTGGTACTCTATAAGGTTTGTTAGTTCTTGTATTACTCCAATCTGCACTAACATAATATGCACATACTTTACCCATTTCATCAGGTTTTTCACATCTAATTTTTTCAACAGGAACGTGATATATTTCTGCTATTTGTGTTCTATCTCTTGACCATACAATGTTAAGTGCAAATGCACCTTGTAGTTTAAAATCAAATGCTACCTTTTTAATTAACTCATGTAAAGTTTCATTAGAATTAGGTTCAGCCATAAATTGTTTTAACTTAACAATAGCGTCTAAATTACGTTCATCTTCATCATCTATTACTATATCTGAACCTGCGATTAGTTCGCTTGTAGCGTTTATAATAGCTGCATTTGTAGAACTATTGTAATACAAATCTATTAGGAATTGTGGGTATAAGTTTTTCCAATTATCAGTACCATATTCTATATAGTCCTTACCACGTACTTCTTGTACTTGCGGTGCAGTTTCTGTACCTAAATTAATGTTAATAATTTCTTTCATAATTAATCTTCATGTGTCCAATCAGGACTGTTAAGTATTTCCATTATACCATCATAATCATATAATGTTTTACCTTCTAAAAAACTAGGTGTATTACCTTCAAATTTAAGCAAAAATTCTGTTTTTGCGTTATTGTATCTTAAAGAATTTGCTGATGTTTCTAAAATTTGATTAAAATCAACGCTTTCTAATTCTTCTGTATTTAATATTGTATAATTCATTTTTTTAAACTATTGGTACTTGACTACTCCATGTAGGAGTATTTATTAAACTTGCGTTGTTATTTCTACTACTACCATCGAATCCTATTGTTCCATTACCTTCATCTAATTTATAATAAGCTACTAAATTATCTAAATTAGTTAAATCTATTGGTTCTTGTCCTGAAATATAAACATCACTTATAACTTTTACTGCTGTAAATAAACCTATATGTGCTACTTTGCCATTTAAATAATTACCACCTAATGTGTTCTGCCCTATCATTGAATTAACAAAAGTGCCACTAAAAGTACCACTAAAATTAACTGTATCTACTAATGTACCATCAATATATAAATTTATTTTTGATGTAGTCCAAGTTGCTAATACATGATGGAAAAAACCATCATTTTCAAAATCTACTGTATGTGAAGCTAATTTTGTTGAGCCACCTATTCTATATGCAAATCTTATTTCAGTTAAACTATTATTATAGTGTATATTAACATAATTACTACTATTTACTCTTGCTTGCCAAATTGTACCGTTACCACCTGTACTATCAAGTTTAAACCATACACTACATGATCCTGCTTGTCCATTTACTAAGGTTTTACTTTCTGCTAAATCAATATATTCATCTGTTCCATCTAAATCAACTGAATATATATTATATCCTGTTTTTGTATTATTTATGCTATTACCTAATTTTAATCCTAACATATCTTATGTTGTAGTACCTTCATAATAACCTATACCAATACCTGATGTTAAAGTGATTGCAGTTATATTCATAAATAAAGTAGTACCTGCGGGTAATGTAGTTTGTAATGCACTTTCACCACTAGCATCTGCTACTGTTATAGCACTAACTACTGATGTTACAGGAAAATATACACAATACCAATCTTTACTTGTTTGTGCAGCAGTAGTAAATATTTCTGTACTACCATTTTTACCTAATTGTTCTTTTAAAAGTTGTTGTACGTTTTCTATCATTTTTTTATTTTTTTATTGTCCATAATATATATAATTTGTTTCTGCTGGTTCTTCATGTTCTTTATATGTTACTTCTTTTAATGCAGTATCTTTTTGTGATATATACATTTTACCTTCTGTGACTTGACCCTGTAATACATAAAATTGTGGATTAGTTGTTACAGAAGACGCACCATATATAGCTGAAATAAATGCATTACCTGTTTGTAATGCTGTACCTCCTGTACTATTTAAAGGATTGTTAGAAGCTAATACAATAGCTACACCATAGTAATCTGAAGGATTTTTTAAAGGTCTTATATTTAATGTTGTACCAACTACTGCACCACCCCCTGCTGTTCCATTTGTTTGATTGTATTGTTTACACTCTATTAAATTTGCTGCTAATGTAGGATTACCAATTTGTGCAAAAGAATGTGATGTAGTTTGTGGTACTGATGTTATATTAGTAACTTGTGTTTGTGCTGCACTACCTACTGAAAAGCTATAAGAATGTCCAACAGGCATTTTAGATACAATATCAAATGTTATACCTGTTGTTGTTTGTACTACATTTTGTACTTCTACAAATCTTGTATCATTAGCTTGTGCAGTATCTGTACCTAATATAAATCCACCATCAAAAATAACATCATTACAAGTATTTATAATATCTAAATTATATGTACCTGCTGGTAAAGTTGTTAATTCTTCTGTATAGACATCATTTTTACCTGTTAATTCTCTTATAATTTTTTCTACACCTAATGGATTATCTAATTTAACTTTACCTAAAATACCTGCACTTGTAGGTGGTAATGTGTTACAATTATAAGATACACTACCTGCTGAATATTGTGTTGTAAGTTCAAATACGTTATAATCATAATAACCAACAGGTAATGCTATAAATTGTCCTGAAAACATATCAGGACTTGTATTTTTAGGTGTTAATGTACCTGTTGTATATCTATCATCTACATTTATTTTTAATAGATAAGTATATACTACACTACCTGACATATCATTAGTTATTTCAAATAGTAAAGCTACTTGTGTACTTGCTACACTTGTATCAATTCTATTATCTTCTGTTGATATATATACACTTTGTTCTGTATTTGGTGTAGTGTAATCTAATTGTATCATATTATAATATAGAAAATTATAAAATTTATTTGTATTCTAAAAAAAAAGGTGGTATAAAACCACCTTAATTAAGAAAATATATAAAAACACTAATGTTAGAGTTTATGATATTACAATACTGTTTATTGTAAATGCAGTATTATCAAATGGTGATGTAGTGTAATCTGCAACAGTACTCATTGGTGATTCTTCCATACCATCAAAAGTCCATGAATAACCATTATGATCTCCAAATGCTGCACCACTTAAATTAGTACCTGAATTTAATCTCATTCCATTTTTAACACCCATGCAAAGTATAACATTTTTACCTGAACTGTTTAATTGATTTAGTTCAGCAAATATAACTAATTTACTTAATGCTAATAATCTTACTTGATTTTGGTCAGCAGTAGATAAATGATTTAGTTTTATTGTTATCTGTGGTGTATAATGTATAGTACCATTTTCTGTTGAACCTACAATAGTTTCTGTTAAACTACTTTCACCTCTTGGTAATGTATATCTATATAAGTCATTACCACCCATTTCAATATCTGTAACAGAACCAGCCGATATAACTATTCCTGTACCTAATATTTCACCTGTTGTTGCATTTGCATTAAAATCATCATAAACTCCAAAATAAACATTCTTTATACCACCTGCGATTCTATCACATTGTAGTTCCCTTCCTTTTGTTAAACTTGTACAAGCCATATTTATTTATTTTTAAGTTAAGGTAAGGGTTTTTACACCCCTACCATATTATAATTTATTAATGTTGCATTCTTAAAATATCAGCACCTACACCTGATTGTACACCAGCAGAATATCTAGCAACACATCTAATGTTATCTGAACCATCAAGGTTAGCCATATCCATTAACTGTATTCTTGTATGATCTGATAATAAATCAGTACCAAAGAATAGATTAGATTTTTGTGCAATAACTAAACCATTATCTCTCATAGCAGGACAAACCGCAATTTTATATCCTTCAAAAACAGGCTCATAATCAGCGTTCATATTATAAGCATTTACATAACCTAATGTAGATACTGCTGAAATATATAAGCTATAAGTTTTTGGTGACATATAAATATGTAAATCTTCTTTTGTTAATATTGTAGAAATATTATCAGCTAAATCAGAAGTTGCAGTTTGTAAGTTAGCAATAATATTATCAACAGTAAATGCACCTGATGCTGATGATTGTACAACTGTTGCATCTTGTGCTGGTAATAATAAACCAGTTGTTGCAGTCATAAAACCAAGAAATCTACCAGCCCCATTGTCTCCAGCCCAAATATCATTTTCTACTCCATTTGCAATAATATCACCAAGATAAGATATTACATAATCTTCAAATGCTGGTGGTGGCGGCGAACCTGCACCTGCTCTCATTTGTAGAGCTTCCCATGAATCTAATAAATCTTTTTTACATAAATCTATGTTAATCATTAGATTTTTAGGTTCTAATACTTTTTCTGTTAATGCTAATGTACCACTTTCATTAAAATTACAAGCAGCATTTTGTATAACTGCACCTGTATTATCCATTCTTTGGATATTGCTTTTAAATTTAATGTTTTCAATTGTCGTTAGATATTCTAACGATTTTGCTTCTTTTAGTGCTGCTGAGATATAAAAACCTGCTGCTTTTCCACTAAAATTACTTGTTGTTGTTAAAGCCATTTTTTAAATTTTTTTATTATTATTTATTTAAGTTGTATAAAAATCTTTCTTGTTTAGAAAGTTTGTTATATTGTTTTGTTGTAAGTACAAGTCTATCTGCACTAAATTTATTTGTATTAACAGGTGCTTCTGCTGGACTTTCTGCTAATTCAGTTTTAAGTTTTTTGTTTTCTTCTTTTAACTTTTTAATTTCATCTTCTGCTGAAAACTCAACTACTTCAGTTGTTTTAGTTGTAACTGTCTTAGGACTATCACCTCTTACCTCTTCTACTACATCTTCAGTAGTTTCTTCTGACATTTCTTCTTTGTCCTTACCTAATTCATTTACAAGCTCTTCAACTGCTTTTTCTAACTTAGTCATTCTCTCTTCTATCTCCTCGTACTTATGATTTGGTTTGTGCTTTAATTCTTCTTCTGATGCTTCTACTTCTTCAACTTCTTCTTCTGTTTCTTCAGCTTCACCTTCCATAATTTCAGCTACTTTACCTTCTTCTTCTACTTTAACCTTAGTACCATCTTCCATTACGTATAATCCAACAGGTAATGGTATTGTACTGCCATCTTCAGTTAATACTGAGATGTCTACACCTACTTCTAATGTATCTGATTCTGATACAATAATTGTACCATCTTCTGTTTTAGCCTGAAAACCTAATTTTACTTCTTCTTCAGTTTCAAGACCTAATGCTATTTTAATTTGCTTTTTTAAATCCATAATGTGTTCTCTTTAATTAAAGTTTATACTATATGATAGAATAATTATATATTTATTTGATTTTTAGATTATTTAACTTTCATTTTGCTAAATATTGATTTCATCATTGATAAATCTTTTTCTGATATTTCTAAAAGACTTTGTGTTGTATCATCTTTTAGTTCTTTTGGTAAATCAACTCCTAATTCTTTTGCTTGTTTTTGAATATTTTTTAACATTGGTGCAGCTTTATTTAATATTTTAACTGCTTTTTCTGCATCTTTTATAGCAGTAGATAAGTAACCTTTTGACGTGTCCATTGAATCTACATATTTTTCATAGGAATTACCTGCTGATTTTCTTAACTTTTTATAATCATCTATTGCACCTAACTCTACTTTTTGTGGTTTATTAGTTTCTCTTATAATCTCATTAAAAGCACTAATTATATCTTGATCTGTTACTTTCTTTTTCATATTAATTTTTTATTTTAATCTCATTGTTAAAATACTTTTTACATCATCCTCTCTACTAGATAACAACAAATTTGATAATATTTCTTCATTTATTTTAAAAGCAGGACTATCTTTATCATTTATACCTAAATCTTTAGCTGCTCTTTTAAACTCATTGTATGTTTTTTTAGCATTATCTTCAGTTTTAATTAGTTTTTTATCTAAAGATTCTTGTTTTTGTAATATTTGTAAAGATTGTTTATTGATACTTTCTGCTTGTTTTATATTCTCTTTACTTTCTTTATTATATTTTTCTGCTAATTTTAAAATTGTTTTTAAGTCATCTACTAATCCTAATTCAATTTTATTAGCTTTACTAAGTTTAGGACTTATTATTTCTCTTAATGCTTGTCTTATTTCTTCATTTGTAGGTTTATTATCTGACATCTTTTGCATTTTATCTACAAAGTACCCTTCTATACTAAGTCCTTTTAATTCACCTTCTTTTATCTTATTCCATAAATCATCATTATCAATACGCATTTTAACAAACCAAGTGCCATTAGGTAAATCAAAACCATACATTTTAGATTTGTCCATATCACCTTCTTTTATCCAACTTTCAGTTGTTAATACACCTGATACTCTATCTTGATGTTCATACGTTGCTTTATGGTGATTGTTATGCTTTAAATATAGTTCTGCTGCTTGTCTTACAGTATCTTTACTAAAGTACACATAATACTCACTATCTGTTTGTGGATTGTATCTAAATATTTGTTTATTAGGTATTAATGCAGGACTTACTAACATACGCTTATCTTCATCTACTTTTGCAAATGTAAGATTGTGTTTTTCTTTACCAAAATATACAAAGTTTTCTTCTATTGCAGGTGCTGATACTAAACTAATAGCATCTATTGCTAACATTTCGTTGTTTTCTTCTATAACTAATTCAACTATTTTTGTTGGTTTTTTTTTCATATTATCTTCTTGTTACTTTGCTGATTGCACTTAACATATCACTATTTATTTCATCTAATACTGCTGCTACTTTGGCATATTCACTAAAAATAGGCACTTCTGTAATTTTCAAACCTAAATCTTTTATATTTTGTATAAAAGGTCTTACAACTTTTGCACCTTCATTTCTTAATTTATATCCATCATCATTTAATCTTTTTGCTTTTTCTACAATTTTTGTAGCTTGTTCTAATTCAGTTAATAGTTTTTTGTATGGTTTTATAAATTTTTGATATTTTTGTATTTCTTTTTCCATTTCTTTTTTAGAACTTAATTCAATTTTTTCTACTGCACTTAAATTAAACTCTTTTAATTCTTTAGCATATTCATCATAGGTCTTTTTACCTAATGGTGTAGGATATTCTTTCATTTTATTGTATTTATTAGGATTAGCTTTATAACATTCTTCTTTTGTATCGTATTTACATTCTCCTGTATTACCATACTTATATTTTCCATCTTTGCATTTTTTACACGGCATATTTATATATAGACAATTTTAATATTTGTTTGATTTTAAATTGTTGCCCTTCTTCTTATTGTTGCTAATTTATCTTGACTATTAGTCATATCATCTGTTACTACAAACGCTTGTACAGGTTCAGGTGCTTGTACTCCACCTAAATCAAATGCACCACTTAACATTTGAGGTGCTGGTGCTTGTGCTGATGCACTTGGTGTTGATCCACCACCACTACCTACGTCTTGTTCCATCATTTTTCTAACATTAGCTAATCCTGAAGCTATTATGGATGCACCTGTAATAAAACCAGCTGGACCTCCTGCTGCAAACGCTTTATTTGCACCTGCATAAGTATCAATTATTGCACCTGCTACTGCTAATGCTTTGTTTTCTCCTGCTAAACCACTTAATGCACCTGCTAATTGTCCATACGCTTCTAATTGTGCTTGTGCGTTATCTTTAGCAACTTGTGTAGCTTCTTTATCTGCTTCTTCTTTTTCTTTTAATAATGATACTTGATTAGTTAATTGTTCTGATTGAAACCCTGTTATTTGTGCTTCTACACCCTTTTTTTCGTTTAATGCAGTTTGTAATGCTATTTGATTTTCTAAACTATTATTTTTGGCTAAATCAACTTCTGCTGCTTTAATTTGTATATCTACTAATTTAACCATTTCCTCTTCTTGTTCTTTTAATACTCTACCTAATTCTTCATTAGCTGCAATTCTTTCTTCAAATGTTTTAGTTTCATCATCTCTAACTTGTCTTAATTTTTCAGCTTGTCTATCATATTCTTCTATTAAACCCTGTACTTTTACTGCTGCTAATTCACTATCTTTTCTTAATTGTACTTGTGTTTTTGCATTTTCTAATGTAGATTTACTATATTCTTTTATTTTATCAGTAACTTTAGTAATTTGTTCTTCCATTTTTACAGTTTCAGCAGTATTACCTTTTACTGCATCACTTAAATTTACAACTGCATCTGTTGCTACGTTACCTGCTTCTTCAAAATCACCTTTAAATACTAAAGATACTGCCTTACCTAAACCACCTATACCTTGTATAAGGTTTTTAACTCTTGTTATTACTTCAAGTCCTAGCATTTTACCAAACTCTATAACATTTTGTACTACTTCATTACCAAATATTTTATCCATAAAACCAGATGCAGTATCTATATTGGAAGATAAAAATTTAAAAAAGTCATTGAATGTAATGCTTAAAAACTCCATAGCAGTATTGAATATATCTACTACTTTTTGATTTTGTCTAAATACATCAGCTAATTTTACAAATAAACCTACTACTAAACCTATACCTGCTGCTTTTAATGCATTACCTATACCTTTTACTGCTTTACCTACTCTACCAAAACCTTTATCAGCATCTTTTGTACTATCTGCTAATTCTTTAGTGCTTTTTTTAGCTTTATCAAGTCCTTCAGCTACTTCACCTATATTTGATTTTACTATTGCTTCTACTATTTCTTGCTTTGCCATATTTTAAAATGTTGTTTCACTTATTACTTCATGAAGTACAACATTTGCACTCCATAAATTATGTATTGTATTTCTATCTTGTACGTTTACTGTTATTGATGGTACACCACCTGTTGTACTGTCTACCATAGTACACGTTCCATTTTGCCCTATTTTAGCTATATTACGTTCAAAACCAATATCAAAAGTCATATTATAACTGTTATCTATTTTTACTGCACCTCTAATATTCCTATAAGAATAATTACCAGCTACACCTCGTGTACCGCCTAATTCAAGCCTAGTAACATAAATATCAAAACCTATAATAGAATTATTTTGAACATTTATAAAGCTTTCTCCATCTCCTTGTATTGTCATATTAGTTGCAGTATTATCTATTGTAACACAACTAAGTTCTAATGTTGATGTTTGTCTTTTACTATTAAAAGATACTGTAACTTCATCACCTGTTTTTGATAATGTTCTTTGTCCACCACCTAATACTATTTCGCTTTGTCTAGATACTGTACCTCTAGAGCCACCTAAAATGTTTGAATTATTAAAATCTCTTTCTACTGTATGTTCTGATCCTAGTACGTTTATGTTATTATTTTGACCTCTAACAAGATTTTGTGTACCTGTTACTATTGCGTTTTGTACTCTTTGTCTTATTACGTTTCTTGTACCTGTCTGTTTTACACTTTGTGTATCAAAAGTAGTAATTAAATTAGAATTAAAATTAAATGCCATACAAACACCAAGTGCTTCATCATATTTAAAACCATAAGCTTCACAAGTTTGTTTATTAGCTAAAAGTCCTGTATTTGTACCATCTGTAAAAAATACTTGACCTGAAGGTGCTATATTTTCAGGTCTTACTGTATATCCATTTAATATTTGGTTTGTTTTTGCCATTAGTTAAGTAATATAAATTCAACAGTTGATAAAGCGTTTGGTTTATAATCTATTTTGTTTACTCTAAATTGTCTATTTTTTACAGTTACAATATCATAAAATTTAAAAGTGTTTATATCTGCTGGTGTTAAATTAACTTTAGCAGTTAAAATTCTAGTATTAGCATTGTACAAATGTTCATAATAAGCAGCATAATATGTACCAAACAAATTATCAGTAGGACTAAAGCCTATAAATAATTGACATATACCAAAATTAATATCAGTATCATTACTATTTGATGGTACTGAATCTGTATGCGACATTAACAAATATGTAGTTCTTGCACTACCTTCTAATTCATAATCTTCTGTTTTTACACCATTATCTATTAATATACGTGGCATATTATTAAAACCTTCAAAATTACCTTCATCATTACCTGAATATATTACAGGTACATAAAAATTAGAAAAATTACTTTGTATAGGTTTTATTACTGTTGCTGCAAAACTTTCTGCTACTATTTCTTCTTCACCTGTTAATAATGTGTAAGCACCTTGTATAAATGTTTGACTACCATATAAAAAACCACTAGAAGCATTTTTATATCTATTAAATGCAAAATCATCTTCATCTTCAGCATATTTAAATATAGTTTTCCTAACTAATTCTAAAGGTTTTAGATTTGTATTTTTTATATCTAATTTGTAAGTCCAATCTAATTGACTTGGTGTAACAACAGTAGGATTAAATCCAAATATATCTTCATAAGGTTCAATAAGTATATTATTAGGATTATCAGGATCAGCAATAGTAACTAAGTTAAACATTGTCATTACACTTTTAAAGAAATCCCATTGACTTAAATCACCTCGCAAAGTATTTAATAAGATTCCAGATGTCAAATTAGATGTAGTTACTGAAGATGAATATTGTACATAAGTTCCTTGTGTAAATGAAAACACTTCACTTTGTCTAACTTTATTAGTAACATCAGATTTGAATTGTATTTCTATAAGTTCTGTATTGTTTAATGTTACTTGTACTTGACCTGTCATTATTTGTTGTGGTAAAGGTCCTGATCCTGAATAAGCAGGTATTGTAAATGATTGTAAATCTACTTGTAAACCTGCTGCTAACACTTGCACATCTAAAGTTCTTGCACCTGTTATATCTGTATTTTCGAAATATATTGAATATCCAAAAGTAACTAAATTGTTATTTGCAGTTGAAATATATTGATGTGTTGTTGTATTGTACAAAGCAGGTAAAATACCTATAAGAGGAAAACTATAAAACTCTAAGTTACTAAAACTTGTAGTAGCAAAATTTGATACAGGTGATGCAATATCTTCAGGAAAACTACCTGCACCACTAGCAGTTGCACTAGTAACATTGTTCGGTGCATTTTCATTTCCCCAATTAAAATCCATAAATAATTTACTAAAAAATGAACTGTCTATAAATGTACTTGTATATTCATAACCAGCTTGATTAATTATGTTTCTTATTATGTATTGCAACTTAATGAAAGGTCTATAAACATCAGTTATGTTAGATATTACAGGTTTTGTTCCTATACAATCTATATTACCTGTCCAATCACAAAATGGATATTTTAGTACATCAGTTGTTGTAGCACCTGATGAACCAGCAAAAGAACCTGATCCTAATGCAATATCTAATACTAAACCACCTGTAAAACTTGCTTCTACATTAGTGTAATTATATTGATGGTCTAATTCGGTAAATACATTTGTTAAATCTCTAAATGTTTTAGTTTTTAATAAATCTGCTAATGCTACTGTTTCTGAATAAAGATTTACATTGTAACTTATTTCATTATCTTTTTCTACTATCTCTATTAATCGTAAAGAACCTTCAAATATTAATACACCATTTTCTTTTAAAGCTGCCCTAGTTTGTACATATGGGTTGAAATCATAAACATTAGATATGCTTTTTGTTATTTCAAATATATGTGTAAATATTCTATTATTTCTTTTTGTATTAGGTAAATCAAAGTCTTTAGAATAGCTTTGTGTTTTTTCTGCTACATTAGTAAAATCATCAACACTTAATGTTAAAGGTATATCTTGTTCTTGATACAAATCACAAATAACTTGTCCATCTGATAAATCAACAGGTGTTAAAGGTACTGCTAATGGGCTTTCACTTACTGATATACTTTTTACAACAAAATTTGCATTTATATTATCTAAATAAGCTATTATTAATGGCATATTTATTGCAGTTGCAGTAAAATCTTGTATACTTACACCACTTGCTGATGGTGTTAATGCAGTAGGTGATGTACCACCACCATTACCTACATAATTATTAGTTCCTAAACCTGTACCACCTATACTAAATATACCTGCTAGTGTATACCCTGTATGGTCTATTGTAATTCTATAAAGTTGTCCTATTGTCAAATTAGTGAGCATTTGACCTACACCACAAATACTGTTTCTACTTGCATTTGGTGTAGCTGATGAATATAAAGTTAATTGTCCACTACTAAATAAGGGTTGATTAGTTTGGTTGTTATATCCTGCTGCAACAGTTGCAAATCCTACCCAATTACCTGTATTAAAAAGTAAACCATTAGCTACTGTTGTAGCATAAGTATATGAAGAAGAAGAAGCTGCTGCATTTACATCTTGAAAACCTGTTAATGGACTACTGAATTGAAAGTTACTCACATATTCACTAAATACAGGTACATTATTGTAAGAATAACCATTTACATTTTGTGGATATAATATTAGTTGTGTACTCATTATCCTACTTGTAATCTATTTGTTTTGTTTCTTTCAATCTCTATTGTATATTGTATTAGTTTATCGTTTGCTCTTGTTTTTCTTGTATAACTTGAACTTGTTACTAATACAGATTCTACATATTTGTTTATTTTTGATGTAGTTCCTGATCCTGCATCATTTGCATCAAAATCTTTTATTATATATACTTCGGGACTTGTAAATAATTGTTCTAACCAAATACTATCTAAATCACCTAAAAAATCAGTATTTAATTGTAGTCTTTCTTTTGCATTTACTCTAAAGTTTTTCATCCCTCCTTTATAAGAATAAGGTTTATATGTTGTTTCATTCCATGTGCCTCCTAGTTGTGTATATGTAGTTTTATTAGTTGTAACACTTGTTGTGTTTTTCATAGTAAACGTAAAGTAATCCCATGCACCATGTTTATTTAACCATGCTAATCTTGTAGTTTCATATCCAAAATTACTGTCACATATTATATTAACTGTATATAGTTGTGTTACTGCATTACTACTATCATCAAAAGCTTGTAAAGTATAATAAGATATGTTTGCTAAGTTACTTTGAAAAGCAGTATTCCAATTTCGTAAATTACCAGGATAAGCACCAAAAAATACTAATTTAGTATCTGCAAATTGTGTTCCTAAATTACCTGTACCACCTTCATTACCAACTGCATTATTAATGTTTTGTGTAACACCTAATTGTACACCTGAACTATTATACATTTTTAATTCTACTAAATTTACTACATTATTAGATGCACTTGTACCATTTGGTGATGTTTCAAAACTTGTTGATGCTGAATTTAATTGATTGAACATAGCAAGTGTACCATAATCTACTGTCCTTGCATTTAGTGTTGTAGGACAATCAGTTAAGAATTTAGATGTATTAGAATTAGGTATATATTTAAAATTATCTAAATCATATCCAAAATTATTAGTTAATGCACCTGTTTGTAATTCATCAGTAGGAAATAAAACACCATTGTATATTAGATATTGATTTTCCCATACTAATTGACCACTATCTATTATAGTATTTGTTGTTGTATCTAAATATTCTACATAAAAATATACTGCTAAAAATTTAGTAGAATTTTCACCTAAACTAAATCTATCTTGTATATGTATAGGAAATTTATTAAACGTTCCTAATTGATTACCTTTAAATGAAGAACTTGTAGCTAAACCTATATTTTGTTCTGTTGCTAAATTATCTGAACTAACATAGCTTTCTACTATTGGTCTAAAATCAAATATACCTGAACCTGCATCATTAGGTGTTGTTTTTAATGTAGCTGCTAATGGTGATATTGTACCTGCATCATCATATAATACTACTTCTGCTTTATATTTAACTCTTGATTGTGCAGCTACTATAACAGGATCAGAAACTGCAAATATTATTTCTTGTCCTGCTGATAATAATTTATATAATGGTTTTTGTACTATTGTTAATGCCATAATTATACTGTTGTTTTATACATATCTGAAAATGCAGTTGTTACATCTTCTTTAATTGCACCTAAAAGACCTACACCAAATCTATCCATACCTAACCCTAATGGTCTTTGAAAAAAGCTAGTGCTTTTAATTCCATCTCTTTTTATTTTTGCACTTATAAAATAAGCTAAACCTGAAATAAATTGACCTGTTTTTTTTGACCTACCTCTTTGTATTCCTTTAGGTTTTATACCTCTTGCTTTTATCCATTTAGAAAGTATATCGACAGGGGGTCCTTTACTTGTATATTTAAAAGGACTTTCTACTCTTCTACCATCATAAGTTGTAAATTCTTGTATCTTTTTATTACCACTTACACCTTTATCTACAAACGTACCATAATCTAACATATAAAACTCTACATTATAATTACTACCTTCTTGTTGTAATTTAAACTTAACAGAGTTGTATAAATCCTTAGATACGTTTTTTCTAGCTTTAGTTAAATTTGTACGTGCTTGTTTTACTACATATTTACCAAAACTTTCTAAATATCTTTCTATATTATCAAAAGATTGTGCCATTAAACAAGCCCTGCAAATATTTCTACTTGTACATCTGTTGATGCTGCTGGTCTT
>VMHT01098660.1_pt1 | contig 14707 bp, 36 predicted proteins | sample 4693611 | NCBI WGS metagenome assembly VMHT01 (sample SAMN12280063, study PRJNA550983) | marine metagenome | isolation source: seawater sampled from same location over 5 years 0.02-0.2 micron viral filtrate | place: USA: collected off the coast of southern California halfway between the port... ... | reverse complement strand
TATTTTTTTCTAAATTGTTTTGCATGAAATTCTGACCAGTATGCTTCTCCAGTTACTTCATCATTATCCCATTCAGTATCTGTATATTCTACAAAAACAACTTTATCTAAAACTTCAGAATAGTTATCCAAAAAATCCCAAAAGCAAAAACCTAAATCCTCATTAGTAAAAGTTTTTGTTCTGTGGTCACTTAATATAAAGTTACATGTTATCATTTTTTTTCTCCTTTTAGTTATAAGGAAAGGATACCATATCCACTCTAGGTGTCAATAGTTTATATTAGTTAATATTAGTAAGTAATAGAGGGTTTATTTACTATGTTTTATCATTAATGATTTTTCTAGCTGAAGATTCCTCTGTAATTCGTAAATCTTTTAAAATCTTCATATGTTCATATTTATCTCTAGCTTGTTCATATTCTATTTCAGCTATCAATAAACCCTGAACATGTTTTTCATATTCAGGACTAGCAAGTGCATTTGTTTTAGCATCAGCATGACTTAAACCTTGATCTCTAAATCTTTTTAATAATCTATTAACAACAATTGGTTCAAGATATTTTAATTTTTTATATAGCTTTGATTTGCTTACTTTGTTTTCACTAGCAGATTCTAGTTCAGCATAAGTTCTTTCAGTATCAAGAACATATGTAGTGTTTTGTTTTTCCATTTTTTGTTACTCCTTTTTTAGTTAAGACACAGATACCCTATACTAATAACATTAGTTTTTAATAACATCTATGTTTTTTTAATTAAGACTAATACTTATTCTTTTTAATTACTATATCCGTCTTAATTATTTCTCGTTGAATATCCTTATAAGCTCTACCCAACTTACTCGCTTCTAAACTAACACCTCCATGATTATGTATTTCATTTATATAATCATTGTTAGTCTTGTTAAGAGTATCAACGAGCTTTCGCATTTCCTCGTTCAACATTTTCTATTGTTACCCTAACTCCTTTTGGAATAGATTTTGAGATAGTTTCAAATAAATCTTTCTCATCATCAGATTCCCATTGCAAGTCTTTGATTAATGAATCTCCAAACCAAATTCTTATCAAATACTTGTTCATCCATATTATATATGCAATTTTTAAGTAAATGACAACCCTTTGAGGTAGGGGTAGATATATAAGACATGATTCGACTAAAAAAAGACTCTACCCCTGATATGACCACCTCTAAAATGGAGTATCATCATTTCCACCCTGCTTGTCAATACTTTGATTAGTATTTTGACCTTTTGGTTTCCAAGGATTGTCTATCTTCAAATGTGGATTTGGTTTTCCACTTTTATTGTTGATAGAGTTTCCCCAAAAAGTTAAATCATAAGTTCCTGCTGGAATTACGATTGTTTCTTTTATTTCAACATTTGATGCTTTAAATGTAGGAGCTCTTGAATTATCGCTCTCATTTTTATAAACATTGAAATATATAGGTTTATTCAACATATTTTCCTCCTTTCTTAATTAAAATCTGATTGATTTTTTCTTACAATATCCCAGCAATCTACAGAAAACTTTTTAAATTTACCATTATCTGTAACTTCACAAGGAACATAAGTATTTTTTAAATCATATAAATATCTACCAATACCCCAAGCAACTCCTGCTCTTTTTAATGAATCTGATAAAGCACCTTTGTCAGCTTCAAAGTTAGTATCACCAGCACCATCTGATCTCCATATCCATTCACCATCTAATTTTAGACCAAGTAAACAAACAGTCTTTGAACCATAGACAGTATGATTACATTGCCAGTTATGTCCCATAACCTCTGTTAATCTATCCTGTACTTGTCTTACTGATAAATAAGCTAATGCTAAAGCATACCATTTTTTATCTTTGTAAGATTGGAAAACTCTTTGTGTCCTCCAACTAACTTCACTATGTGGAAAGTGTTTTGCTAGATCAACCATAATTTGACCTACATCTTGTTTATTATTTTCTGCCATTGTTTCCTCGCTTCCAGTTTCATGTTATTATTAAAATAGTAATCATCAGTATTTAATGGTGTGATCATTACTGCTTTTTCAAGAGTATCACATACTTTTAAATAATTTTCAATATTTTTAAATGTGTTAATACATTCTTGAAATCCTTGTTCAACTTCACCCTGTAGTATATCAACAAAATTATATTTTTTTGGTGTAGCATACAAAATAGAAGTTGGTGTATCGTAAAGTTTAGAATACAAACATTGTTGTCTAATATGACTTGTTTTAGGATTAGTTGGACATTTTAAAGTAGCTTTTGTATCTACAATACGATCATCAAATCCAAAGTCAGTATAACAAACAATAGGATATTCTAATCCATAATCTTTTCCATCTACAACAATCTTTTTTTGATAATGGTTTATTTTTGTTAATTGTCTTTCCTGTAGAGCTTTTTTAAATTGTTTTGATATTTTAATAGAGTTATCTACTTCATCAACATCATAAGCAAACTTGTTTCTTTTAAAATGCCAATCAGTAATAGATTCAATAGGTTTATGTTCTTTAAATTGATTTTCTCTTTTCATTACATAATAAGTAATAAACTCTGAAGTCAATCCTCTTTGCATAGCACCATTAGTGGGCTGTCTTTGTTTAAAACCATATTGATATAACCAAGCTGATTGATTAATCATAAATTTTTGACCACCTGAAAAACTATGACAATATTCTTCTTTAATCCAATTATTCATATTCAAAAAACTCCACAGTGCATTTAATTTTAGCACCTCTATGTTTATGAATTGTATCATCATAAGATTCTATAAGATTTACAAAATCTTTAAATTGAATACCATCATCTGTATAAAAATGTGACTTAACTTGTTTTTTTTTTGATTTACCTTTATCCCATTTAGTTCCAATTGAAACTATTTCTGCTTCTTCTATATATATTGACATGTTTACTCCATTTCCTTGTTATCATTAAAAGTATCTTTGTTTACATGAGTATATTCATAACCCTCATCATCCAGGTATTGTTTTAACTCAAATTTCTTATCATCAGGAACATAAGTTAATTTTACTATAAATAATTCATTGACCACTAGATTCTCCATTTTTGTTAATTTCAGTATCATAGTCTAATAAAAGAGATTTATCAAATCTATAAATACCTTTATTAATATTCTCCATGTTCTTTGTTGTTTCTTTAGTATCAGGAGTATATTTAATTTGAAGTAAACTAATAAGTTCTGAATAATGATGCATATCAATCTGCATTTTACTTAACCTACCAATAAGTTCATTTAGATTTTTTTCTAATACAACTAAATCATCACCTTTTATTTCTTTTTCACCTGTTTCATTTTCATTACATATTAAGGTAATACATTTTTCTAAATGTTCTATTACACCAATAGTAAACTCATCACCTTTAATCCTACTTGACATTTTAAGGACCATTGATTTCATATCTGCTAATCTATCTATCATATTAACCCCAAACTTTTTTTATATTCAGTAATAACTTTTAATGTAGGTTCATCATCAGGTTTTACACCTAACACTTCAACACAATCTAAAAATTTACCAATAATGTTTATTTGATTTTCAATGTTTTGTATTTGCTGGTCATAGTTGTTGAGCAATACTTTTAATACCCCATTATGTTCCTTTACTAATTCAGGTTTAGATTTTTCTAGTTCTTTCATTAGTTTTAGAACCTTAATGCTCATCTTATGATATTTAGCAACTTCATCAGTAGAAAAGTATTTACTATGACTTTCAAATGTTTTTCTTACATCTTCTATAGTAGTTGGTAGTTTCACATTTACCTCCAATATAAAAGTTTATAACCAAAATCTTGCATACACTTTCTAGTAAAAGCACCTTGTCTTTTTATAAGACTCCAATTAGTATTTTTTTCCCACATATCTTCGCATGTCGCTAAATAATAATAATATTTTCCAGCTATATTATTACCTGTATGAGGATCTCTACTTGCTTCAGGATTAATTTTTGGCTTGTATGCACAATTAGTCAACATCAAGAATAAAATCAGCGATATTATCTTTTTCATATTTTTCTCCATTTTTGTTTTTGTTATAAAGTCCAGGAAACTCTGATTGATATTCCTGGATATATTCTTCTACCTTACCACTCGGTATAGAATTTTGTCCATGCTTTCTGTTTTCTTTAATTAACCAGTTAAGTTTTTCTATTAGTTTAATCGTTCTCATTTTTTTCTATTTCAAATATGTTTACTGGTTTACTTTTTACAGGCATAGTTTCTGTAGCAACTTGTATCTTACCCTCTTCTATCAATTGTTCAGGTAAATACATATTATCTAATGCTTGTGAAATAACCATTCCTGGATTGACATCAAACTTTTTACAATAAACAACAAAGTTCCATAATCCTAAATCATTAGAATTTTTCTCATACTTTTGTATTTGTTGAAATGTAACATTAAGCCAATCAGCTACAAATGATTGTGTTTTTTTCTTTTCTAGTCTTTTTTCTCTTACAAATGCACTAATGTTTTTCATAAACATTCTTTCTGCATTACTTTCTGTTCTCTTACCCATAACCACCTTTCTTACTTTTTTGTTTTTAAAGTATATATATTTTTTTTATCTTCTTTGTTTTTAGTAACTTTTACAAGTTCTTTTTCTAACAATACTATATGTCTTGATAATTCTTTAATATCCATAAAATATTGTTTATCTTTTTTTAATAAAGAATGATATTTATCTTCATATAGTTTTAACCTGTATTCATTCATTAAATTAATTCTCTTATCTACTTCATGTTTAAAGTAAAAAAGAAAACCAAATCCAACTAATAATGTTAATAGTTCTATCATTTTTTAAATAAAGTTTTTAACATCATTTTTATTTGAGCTGGAATACTTCTACTTTCTTTACTAGCAAGTTCCATTATTCTATCGTACTCATCTTTAGTTACAGGTATCTGTAACATCTTGTATGGTTTTGACATTGTTGTTTCCTTTCTGATTTTTTTGTATTTGTATAATTGGTTTTGTAACTTTTGGCATTAATTGTAATTCACCAAAACCTATGAACCCAAACATCTTTCTACCTTTATAAGTTTTAGAAAAAAGTTTGTATGTATCTATGTCTTTTGCTTTCATGTTTCCTCCATTTTTGTTTCTGTTAATTTACTCAATCTATTAATAATAGTCAATACAAAATAATAATAATTATTTAATGGGGCAGGAGCTAACAAAGTATGGAGAGAGGCACGAATGTGCTTTCTTTCGATAAACTTCTGGGTCATTACTGATACCCAACTCCCACCCTCAAATAAGTGAGAGGACTTTTTCGCTCTCAATAAAGTGTATAATTCCATAATATATCTATTGTCAAGTCTTAATGTAAAGTGCCTATAGGTATTCTGATCAAGGAGCTATAGACACCCTACTATTCATGTACTCTTCGAGGGAGTTACTTGAATTTTATAAACCTGCACTTTCTAATTCATATTCAATATTATCTTTGTCTTCAGGTAAATCTTCGTCTATTTTTCTTTTAACAATAACATCACCTGTTTCAGTTTCTTTTTCATCTTGTGTTCCCCAGTTTTTAATTGATATATCATAACATTGACCTGCTGAATCTGTATCAATTTCTAATGGTGTACCAAGAAGATTCATTTTTTTCTCAATTAAATCCATCTTGTCTTTTGCAATTACTTTGTATTTGACTGTAAAAACAACATCTACTTCTACTTCATATTCTTTATAACCTAGATGTTTTTCCTCTATGTTGTCAGGTTTTGTATTACAATTAACACCATCACCTGTAAAATTATCCCATCCCATTTTAGTTCTCCTTTTTTTGTTTATCTTCTATTTCTTTTCTTCTTGCTCTTATCTCACTTATTTCATTTTGTAGATTAACAACTGTATTCAATAAAGCAATCTCATAACAATACAATTCTTTAGTATCTGCATGTTTCAAATCAATTTTTACTGACATTATCCCTCCCTATGTTTTGTTATCATTTCATCATAATGTGTATCAAAGTGATCTCTACACACATCTTCTACTTTTCTAGCAAGTTCTTCAGGAAGATGCTCTTTGTATAGAGTCAATTCATTACCATCAGTCATTTGTATTTTTATTTTCCAACCATCAAATAATAATGGTGTCATATCTGTACTCATAAGTTTCTGCACTCCTCTAATGTTAATTTATTTGAATCAAAATATTTATCTCTTTCAATACCTAATCCAAATCTACCTTTGAAATTTTGTATCTCATCCATACTTACATCACCTAATTCTTTTTCTTGTAAGCAAGATAATCCAAAAGCTAATTTTGTTTCAGGATCATACTCTGTCAAATACCAAGTTCCAAGTCCTGTAGGATTAAAAAGTTTTACAACTGCTTTATGCTCAACAGTTTTTTCTTTTCCTTTATTAATCTCAAAGTTCTTGATAAGTCTTTTTTCTATTTGTTTTGTAAACAGTTTCATTACTTATCTCCTTTTTGCATTGCATTATATTTTTCTCTAGCTATTTCTTTATTCCAAAGATTTTCAAACTTCTCATTAAAAGAATGAAAGTTAGCATCTTCAAATGCACTATATGCAGTATCAAAAATAGTTTGACCATCCCACTTCATATATTGTGAAATCATCACACCAACTGTTTCTGCATCAGTTGCAGTATTTGGTTCAATGTAAGTAAGTTCTTTTTGCATTTTGATTGCAGTTTGAAACATACTTTTTATTAACTCTTTTTTCTTGTCCATGTTTTCCATTTCCAAGTCAGTTATTTGTTTTCCTAGTTTCATTTGTTTCTCCTTTTTTGTTATAAGGAAACGATACCAAATCAGATACTTTAGTCAATACATATTATTATTAATTATTATTATTTATTACCAGTACAGGTTGTACTACTTTTGTTCCTCTATATGGGTTATAATATAAAGTATTAATAACTATTGACAGGTATTGGTGCGATAGAGTAAAGTATCAGAATAACAAAATGGAGAAAACAATGACAAAAAAAATAAAACAAGAAATACTAAAAATGGATATGGAACAAATCAATGATCTTGTTGATACTATCCAATTTAGAAGAAAACAAATTCATGCTGAAAAAGGTTCTAAATTTCAAGTTGGAATTACTGTTCAGTTTGGAAGACCAAATGGTAGAAAAAGAACAGGAACAGTTGAGAAGATGAATGTAACTAAAGCAGTTGTTAATGTTGATGGTCAAAAATGGAGAGTACCATTTGGAATGATGGAGGCACTTTAAGGATGTTAAAAAAATATAATATTCTTAAAGATGGAAAAGTCCAATTTGTAACTGTTACAGATTTTAATTCAGCGAAGATTGGACTTTCTCATGCTTTTGGAAAGATACCGAACAGAAACCAAATACTTAAAGTTATGGAATTAGCTATTGGAAGTAAGATGAGTATGTTCGGTTTTTCTATTGTTGTTAGAAGTCAAAACAAAAGCTGGAAAGAAATGAGAGATGAGGCAAATGGTTGAAGACAAACAAAGAGCATACAGGCAAAAAGTCTTACAAGAAATAGAACAAAAAAATATTGAGAGAAGATTGAATTTAAAAGAAAAAGCTAAAGCTAATTATAAGTATGTAAGATTAGAACATGAACAAAAAGTAAAAGAGTTTAAGAAACTTCATCCAGAAAAAGAACTTGTTAAAAGATTTATGATGATAGATGGTGAATATAAGAAAGTAGAAATATGTCAGTTGGTAGAGGAAAACACAATTATGATAGCAAAATTAAATAATAAAAAGAAATGGGATAGAATAAATGATTGGAGAGATAAGTTAAAAAAAGCTAAAATTGTACCAAAGAAAAAAAGGTATCACAAAGAACCATCAGATTTATCAATAACATTAAGAAGTAAATGTAAGGTGCCAGTATGGAAGAAATAATTAGACATAAAAAAATAGAAAGAGATTGTGGGGATTGTAGTCTTTGTTGCAAATTACCTAGAACAGATTTTAAAGAAGAATATCAATGGTGTAAAAGTTGTGATGTAGGAAATGGTTGTAAGATATATAGTACAAGACCTCAAGTGTGCAAAGACTTCAAATGTTTGTGGAAACTAGGAATGTGTGAGGAAAGACTTAAACCTAACAAAGTTGGATTTTATATTGTTCCTGAAAGAGAAGAGTCTTGGGAAGATGCAGTTTTTACAATATATGCTGAAACACATAGAGTAGATAATATTCCAAAAGTTATGGGTGATATAAGATTGGTAGATCATATTGGCAGAACATGGTCTTATGTCATTAGATATAACCCTGATGACAATGATCTAGCAATTTACAATAAAGATAGATTTGGAAATGTTTTAAAATATGTTAAAAGAGGAGACAAGATATGAATAACAAAAAAGGAGAATATATTATGAGAGATCCAGCTAAAAGTGAAGAATTTAAACAAATGATATTGGAAAGAATGTTAGACGATTTATGTAAACTAGCAGAAAGAGATATTTTTGTTATGTTACCTGAAAACTCTGATGAAAGAATACCTTATATAAAAAAAGAAATAATTAAAACATTGGAAAAATTATAATGCAAGATGAATTTGATTTTGATAAATATCCAAATGTTGCTGGACACAGGGGTGTAAGGACCAGTATTCAATCAGCAGAAGAAATAAATCCACATATAAGCAGGATTAAAAAAATGATTGCTATAGAGTTAGAATCAGTATTTCCTAATGGTCTTACAGGTACAGAATTAGCATTAAGATTAAAAAAAAATATACTTACAATTAGACCGAGAACTACAGAAATGAAGTTATTAGGTATAATTATGGATACAGAAAAAACAAAAAAAAATGATGCTGGTAAGCCAGAAATAATTTATAAGTTAAGAGGATTAGAAGTTATGAATTATTATGGGATTAAAAAACAAGATAAGAAGTAGAATACATTTACAATTTGTTTCTCAACATGGTTGCACAATTTGTGGCAGAACTGATGTTCAATCAGCACATATAAGATATACTGGAGCTGGAATGGGAATGAAACCTTGTGATAGTTTTGTAGTACCCCTTTGTATAGAACACCATCAAGAACAACACTCAATGAATGAAAGAATGTTTTGGCATTTATATAAAATAAATCCAGTAGCAAAAGCATTAGCACTTTGTGCAGAAAGTCCTGATAAAAAAATAAGGAAAGGTTTATTTGAAAAGTTTAAAAGTCATTTTGACTGGTAAGATATTTTTTATATTAATGTTAATTGTTTCATTTGTTTATGGAACATTTAATCCTAATTTTTGGATAATTAATAAAATAGAACATAAAGTATCTACAAAATATATTAATGAAGCAAAGAACATTGGTCTTTATGAACCTGAATTTATATATGAAAACAAGAAACAATTTATTAATTCATTAGAAACTTGTATAAATTACTTAAATTTTTCTTTACACAAAGAAGAAAGAATACCAAAAGAAATAATTATTGCACAAGCAGTATTGGAGTCAGCTTATGGAAAATCAAGATTTGCAGTTGAAGGAAACAATTTATTTGGTATTAGAACATGGGATTTAACAGAAGATCATATAAAACCATTTAACAATAAAGATTCAACATTTGGTGTTAAAGTATTTAAAACAAAATGTGATTGTGTAAAATATTATATAAAAATATTAAATAATCATTCAGCATTTTTAGATTTTAGAAGAACAAGAACTACGATGATTTTAAATAATAACATTGATTCTTTAAAACTTGCTGAAAAATTAACAAAATTTGCTACAGATGTTGAATATGTTTTAAAAGTAAAGGCAACAATTTTAAATTTAAGAAATGAAAGAGTACAAAACACAGATTGAAGTATGCAAATTCTTATACTATCTCCAGGATAAATATCAGTTTAGATATTTTCATATTCCTAATGGAGGACAGAGATCTCTACAAAATAAAATGTTATTAATTAAAATGGGATTAAAACCAGGATGTCCTGATTTAATATTAGAGTTTTCAGCAGGTAGAATAATTTATATAGAACTTAAATCAAAAATAGGCAGATTATCAGATACACAGAAAACTTGGCATGAAAATAGTGTTAAATTAAGAACACCACACTATATATTGAAAGGCGACTTTGGGGATATTAAAGATGAGTTATATTCAATTGTAAGGAAACATGGTAGGTTCATAGAAACACAACCAAAAAGCGAAGTTGTAAAATGAATATAATTACTATAAGAACATAAATGGTGGAGCAAGAAAAATTTATAATTTTACCTGAAAAATATATTTTTGATTACAAATTAACTGGCAATCAAATAAAAGTATTATGTTTCTTTATAAAATATAACAATATGTATAAAGAGTTATTTTTTTCTGTAGATTACATATCAAAGCACCTTAACCTTTCTAAAAGAACTATATCCAAGATTTTACAAAAATTCAAGAAATGGAAGTTTATTTCTTGGGTTAAGAGAACGCACAACTCCAACTTGTACACAGTTTATATACAGAAGCCAGTCAAGTGGTCAAATGAGGGTAAAACACCGAGCAAAAATTACTCACTAATAAATACATATAATAAAACTAATAAAGAGAAAGAAGAGGGTAAGAAATATGTTAATATAAATATTGTTCAAAATACATTGAATAAAGTAATTAAAAGAACTAATATATTTTACAGGACTAAAGTTAATGAAAATAACAAGTTATCACCGAGAGCTCAATTAGAAAAAAGAGCATGGGAAATGATAGGTAAAATGGATAAATACGACAGAGAACTATTAATTAATGGATTCGATAACAATCAAAAAAAATGGGAAGATTTTTTACAAACTATAAAAGATAAAAATTTTGTGTTTTACAAACCATATAAAAAAATATAGAAAGGCGTGGGGTTATCAAGCGAGAGTGGAAGTAACCCCTTATTATGAATATTGAAACAATAAACATAACAGAAATAAAACCATACGAAAATAATCCACGAAAAATTTCTGAAAAAGCAATTGATAAAGTTGCTTTAAGTTTAAAAGAATTTGGGTGGCAACAACCAATCGTAGTTGATGAAAAAAATATAATTATTGCTGGACACACAAGACATAAGGCAGCTGAAAAACTTGGATATAGGGAAGTACCAATTTTAAAAGCAATTGGATTATCAGAAGAAAAAGTAAAAGCATATAGATTCATGGATAATAGAAGTCATGAAGAAACTGCTTGGGATTGGGATTTAGCAGTAAAAGAAATATCAGAACTTATAGATCAAAATCAAATAGATGAAAAGTTACTTGGATTTGATGAGGGTGAATTTGATTATATTAAATTAAGGTTTCAAGAAATGGAAACTGATAAAAATATTAAAAATAATCAAGAAGAAGATGGTGATGAAACTGTTAGAACATCAAATACATTTTCTAATCCATCAGATGAAAATCAAAAATTTGTAGAGTTTTCTATCCTACTTACAGAAGAAGACAGGAAAGAATTATACAAAGTATTAAACAACATAAAAGAAACAAACAATTTAAAAACATTTGCAGAATCTGTGATGTTTTTAGTAAGGAAATAAAATGGAAACACTATTAAGTACTTCAACAGGTTATATTCTTTTAATTAGTTATGGATTATTCATGTTCGGATTATCTTACTTCTACTTAAAAGAATCTAAAACACATACAAATTTTTTAGTAGCAGATAGAAAAGTTGGTTTTATGAGATCAGGATTTTCAACTGCCGCTACTTGGATATGGGCTCCAGCTCTATTCATAGCATCACAGAAAGCATATCAACAGGGATTGCCTGGTGTCTTTTGGTTTACAGTACCAAATATAATTTGCTTATGTATCTTTGCATACTTTGCACAATATTTAAGAAATAAATTTAAAAATGGATTTACACTTGCTCAATACATGAATGTAAGGCATTCAAGACGAGTACAAATTTTATATATTATTAGTCTATCTGCTCTTTCTATTTGTCAGTTTGCTGTTCAACTACTTGCTGGTGGTGCAGTCGTTACTTACTTAACAGGAATAGACTATACAATCGTAACAGTCATACTTACAGCAATCGCTTTATCCTATTCATTCGTATCAGGGATAAGAGCATCAATAATGACAGATGTTTGGCAGATGATAATAATACTTATAGTGGTGTTAGTAGTAGTGCCTCTAGTTTATGTAAAAGGAGGTGGTTATGATGTAATGGTCAAAGGCATTGGTGGTATCTCTGGCGAGTATTCTAATGTCTTTGATCCAACTGTTGCTTGGTCATTTGGTGTCGTTGTAACAATTGGATTGTTAGCAGGACCATTTGGTGACCAATCCTTCTGGCAAAGAGCATTTACTACAAAACAAAACGAAGTCAAGAAGTCATTTTTGCTTTCAGCTTTAGTATTTGGAGTTGTTCCAATATTTACAGCAGTCATAGGATTTATGGGTGCCGGTCTAGGTATAGATGCAGGAAGTAATGCACAATTAATCAATGTAATAACTGTTAGTGAATTGTTGCCTAAAATAATTCTTATACCTTTTGTTTGGATGTTATTATCAGGTCTAGTATCAACTTTGGATTCAGGACTTTGTTCTATATCTTCAATTGCTAGTACAGATATTAATCCAAATGCTACAAATAAATTAACCAAAGCTAGAGTGGGAATGTTCTTACTTGCTATTGGTGGGATTGTAATTTCTAATATTCCTGACATGAAAATATTATATTTATTTATTTTCTATGGAACATTAAGAGCATCAACATTAATTCCAACAATTTATACAATAATTAATAAAAAAGTATCAGAACCAGGAATGTTCTATGGTATTTCTACATCTTTAGTTATTGGTGTTCCAATGTTTGCTTTCGCTAAATTTAATGGTCTAACTGATTTAGCAGTTTGGTCTTCTATATTTACTGTGTCAGCTAGTGGAATTATTGTCTATTACTTTACAAATTATGGTAGTATTAAAAAAAAAAGAAATTGAAACTAATGTTTATCAATCAGCTTTAGATAGATTTAGATATTTATTTGATAGCTTTGATAAAGTAGTCGTATCTTTTTCAGGTGGTAAGGACTCTACTGTTTGTTTAAATTTAGCATTAAAGATTGCAAGAGAAAAAAATAAATTACCATTAGATGTATATTTTTGGGATGAGGAAGTAATCATGCCTGAAACTGTAGAGTATATGATGAGAGTAAAAAATCATCCTGATGTTAGATTAAAATGGTTATGTATTCCAGTTAAACATAGAAATGGTGGTAGTCGTAGAGATCCATTTTGGTATCCTTTTGACCCTAACTGCAAAGATAAGTGGGTAAGACAAATACCTGACTTTGCTATAACTCATATTCCAGGTTTTCAATTTGGACATACAATTCCTGAAGTATCGCATTTGGTTTATAGTCATACGAATGGTAGAGTTGCTGATGTTAGAGGTTTGAGAGCGCAAGAAAGTTTAACAAGGTTTAGAGCAGTATCACATAGGGTAAAAGATAACTGGATAACAAATGCAAGAAGTGGATATTCATATGGAGTATCACCTATCTATGATTGGACATCTTCTGATGTTTGGTTAGCACCAAAAATTTATAACTGGGATTATAATAAAGTTTATGATGTTCTTGATAAAATGGGTGTAGGTAAGAATGAACAAAGAGTATGCGTTCCTTTTGGGGAAGAACCAATGAGAGGACTATGGCAATATAAAGTTGGGTGGCCACATCTTTGGGCATTAATGACACAAAGAGTGCCTGGAGCTTCAACTGCTGAAAAATATTCTAGAACACAATTGTATGGATTTGGTGGCATAAAACTTCCAAAAGATAAAAGCTGGAAAGATTGGTTTTATGATAATGTTGCTTTGTATGATAATGAACAACAAAAGTTTATTCTACAAAATGTAAGAAGTGCAGTTGGTAATCATATCAATATTGCTAAAAGACCAGTGCCTGATATAACTCCTGATGATATTACAGGTTTATCCTGGAAAGGTCTTTGCATGATAGCTTTAAGAGGTGATATGAAAGGTAGAAGATTAAGAACAATGTCAAGTCATGCTGATCCTGAAAAGAAAAAACTAATAGATCAAATGAGGTTAAAAGATGAAACAAGGTATTGATAATCAACCAGTCGGAAAAGTCCAATGGGTTGATAGAAACAGTTTAAATGCAAATGATTATAATCCAAATTTTGTAGCACCACCTGAATTGGAGTTGTTAAAAACTTCTATTATAGAGGATGGATGGACTCAACCAATAGTAATACTATCAGATAATACAATCGTTGATGGATTCCATAGATGGACACTATCTAAAGACCCCGAAGTATCACAAATGACAGATGGAAAAGTGCCTGTTGTTATAGTAGATTTTGATAAAGACCACCGAATGATGTCCACAATAAGACACAATAGAGCTAGAGGAACTCATGCTGTTCTTAAAATGTCAGAAATAGTAAGAAAAATGAAAGAAGATAATCTTCCTGATAAAGAAATCATGGAAAGACTATCTATGGAAGAAGAAGAATTGGAAAGACTATTAGATAATGCAGGAATGACTATCAGAGGTACAAAAGAAGTAGATGGTTTTGGAAAATCGTGGGTGCCTACGAAGAATAAGTAACATTGTAAAGTGTATAGGTCAAAGTCAATTCATCACCAGCTTTTATAGAGTTTTTAGTTAATAAATAAAACTTATCATCAATTAAAAGTTTTTTAAGATTAGAATCTTCTGAATGATTAACAAACCCTCCCAATGGTGTTCTTATATATTCTT
>VMHT01024738.1_pt1 | contig 14715 bp, 9 predicted proteins | sample 4693611 | NCBI WGS metagenome assembly VMHT01 (sample SAMN12280063, study PRJNA550983) | marine metagenome | isolation source: seawater sampled from same location over 5 years 0.02-0.2 micron viral filtrate | place: USA: collected off the coast of southern California halfway between the port... ... | reverse complement strand
ATATTACAGTTGAATTCCAGAAAGGTCCAGATAACCTTAACGATAGAGGTGATTTTGAAGATCCTGCGGGCCCATCAGATGGTGTCTCTAGTCTTGATATCCCTTCAATCGATGTTAAACTGAACAGTGATACTGTTACAGCGAAAACTCGTAAGTTAAAGGCTCAATGGACACCAGAATTCGCTCAGGATTTGAATGCTTACCATAGCATTGATGCTGAAGCAGAATTGACGTCTATCCTTTCTGAGTACATCTCAATGGAAATCGATCTCGAAATCCTTGATATGTTAATTAGAAATGCTGATACTACTGAAAGATGGAGTGCTAAAGTTGGCCGTGAAGTAGATTCAAATGGTGTCTTTAATGCTGCCGCTGAAAACGAATACTACACTAAGATGTCTTGGTTCCAAACTTTAGGTATTAAGCTTCAGTCTGTTAGTAACACCATTCACCAGAAAACTCTTCGTGGAGGTGCTAACTTTATGGTAGTTTCTCCAAAGGTAAGCACAGTCTTGGAATCAATTCCTGGATTCGCTGCTGACTCACCTGGTGATTCTAACAAGTATGCGATGGGTGTTCAGAAAATTGGTGCTATTAACTCACGTTACACCGTTTACAAGAACCCATACATGACTGAAAACGTAATCTTAATGGGTTACAAAGGAAACCAGTTCCTCGAAACAGGTGCTGTATTCGCTCCTTACATTCCATTAATTATGACTCCTCTTGTATATGATCCAGTATCCTTTACTCCACGTAAAGGAATCATGACACGTTACGCGAAGAAGATGGTCCGTCCAGACTTCTACGGTAAAGTATTGTGTGCTGATCTTAACCTCGTGTAATAGAGGTTATTTTATAACTTTAGAAAGGGCCGCAGTTTTGCGGCCCTTTTTTATATGTATTAATGTTGAACGTTTAACCCCTTTAAAAAATTAATTAACCATGGCTAAAACAAACACTTCTAATCTTATTAGTAATCATATAACTAATAAGTCATTAAACCCCGTTGTTAGAGATATTATTGATAGTTCAGTAAATCATGAAACTGATACTGGAAATTTATTAGCTAAAAACTATACTAATGCTGTAACATTAACTGGAGATACTACTTTAGGAGCAACCCACTATGCTCACCCCGTAGTAGTAACAGCTGATGCTACTTTAACACTCCCCGCTACCGCCGCGGGTCTTCACCTTCATATTATTTGTGGAGCTGATGGAAAATTATTAACAGTATCCCCTAATGCAAGTGATAAATTTGTAATTGATGTAGCTGGTGCAGCTGGTACTGACAATAAAGATGCTATTTTAGCAGCAGCAACCTCTAAAGCAGGTGATTATATTAAATTACAAGCAGATGGTTCCGCTGGATGGAATATCCTGGAACTAGGAGGAACATGGGTAGACCAAGCGTAATAGCTAATATCTATTTAATTATTTCTTATAGAAAGGGCCGCGAAAGCGGCCCTTTTTTATATGTATTATCGTAAAAATTGTTTTCAATGGCTAAGCAAAATATCGAAAAGGCGCCTCCTAAAGGGCCTATTAAGTTTTCAATCTCCCTTTCTGGGGAACAAAAAAGCGCGAAAGAACGAATTCTTCGTCGCCCCTTTAACTTTATTATTGGTAAAGCAGGTAGTGGTAAAACATTACTAGCTGTACAAGTAGCATTAGATATGTTTTTTAAACGAAGCGTAAATAAAATTGTTATTACGCGACCTACTGTATCAAATGAAGATAATGGATTTTTACCAGGTTCGCTTGAAGAAAAATTAGAACCATGGTTAATTCCTATTCGTTCTAATATGCGAAAGGTATACAATAAACCTGATATTCTTCAAAAATTAGAAAGCGAAGAAAGTATTGAGTTAGTATCACTTACTCACTTCCGCGGCAGAACATTTGAAGATTCCGTGTGTATTATCGATGAATTTCAAAACCTATCCAAACAGCAACTAAGTATGTGCTTATCGCGTTTAGGTAAAAATTCAACAATGATATTCACAGGTGACAGTCAACAAATTGACCTAAAATTTAAAAATGACTCAGCTATACATGAAGTAGCTAAAGTACAAGGTTCACAATTTGTTAATAAGATTATATTAAAAGAAAACCACCGTCACGAAGCTTTAGACGAAATATTTGAATTGTTAAAAGACTATAACTAATTTAAAGTCTTACTGGGGTTTTTTATATTTATAATCAAACCCCCTATACGTGGCAAATCTTACAATTAATATTCGCGAATCTGTAGATTTAGGAAATGGACGTGAAAGAACTAATATAACCACAGTAATCCCTGATGTTAATCAGGTAGTACGTCGAGTAGATACCATAAGTAACGTTAGTGACGATACTGATGCTATTCCTATAATTACTTTTTCAAATAGTGAGGAATCACAAACTGCGGGGTCATTTGTTAATACTGATGTAAAATACATTAGAATAACAAATTTAGATAAAACAAACGACGTTGAAATTTTTATAATCCCTGATATAGATAATAATATTATTTATACTATTAATCCGGGACGTAGTTTATTGTTATCTTCAGCACAAAGTCGCGTAGACGATTTTAGTAATTATGTTGATAACGATTATGTAGAAACTACGTTTTTTATAAACATTACGGAATTAACTGCTATAAAAGCAAAAGCTAAAAACGCCCCATCACAAATTGAATATTTTGTAGCATCTTCTTAATATTTATATTAGACCCCCCATACCATACTATCGATACAACACAACAACCATGGCACTAACATTTAGATCAAATCAATCGGACGCCCTAAGTATTAATGAGTTAGATAATAACTTTAGACACTTTACAGGATCCCACGAAATTTCAGGATCAATTACCTTAACTGAAGGTGGTAACTCTTCTACTCTATCATCAACCGATATTGCTGCGTTTAAAGAAGGTAAATTTGCTGTAGGATCCTCTAAATCTAGAGGAGGAAGTACTAACTATGCTATATTAAACTCCGTATTTAATGAAGCTGATTCTAATACTAAAATGGATTTAGCTACTAGTGGTGTTATTAGTTTTGTAGCTAATAGTTTAGAAGTATTAGATATTGATTCTACTACAAAAATAATTACTATTGGTGATGAGAGTACAAGTAAGCCTTCCTCAAGATTTAGAACAGTTGTTGCTGGTCACTTGTTTGTAAAAGGTCTTGCAAAATTCGGTAGTTCTAGTGTTGCTATTGATGGTGAACAAAACTTAATAAAAGCTAGTATTCTTAGTGCCGCTGGTAATGACGATGGAATTGATCCTGGAGATCCCATAGAGAATAATCCTAGCAGTTTACTAATTGATTCTACTAGAATTATCTTAAGGTCAGATAACGAGCATGGTGATATAACAGGAGCCGGTGGTTTAACATTTAACCAAGAACATTCTATAGATTTTCAAACTGAAGAAACTACTCGTCTAAAAATAGGCACCACTGGTGGATTTATTAGTACTTCATTACCTTTAAAATTTGAAAATAGTGTTTTAACGTCTGATACAGCTGATACTCTAAATGTATTAGTAATTGGTTCAGATGGTATTGTTAAACAAGGTGCTGTAGTTTCGTCCTTAGGTGGTGGTGATAGTTCCGGAGAAAGTAACCAAAACGCAATTGGTGGTATTCGCTTTGGATTAGATGGTGATCAATCAGCTCAATTAGCTCCACCTGACGTAGGTATAGCTAATGCTGTTGCAACTTCAGCAACCTCTTCACTTTTAATCCACGGTGGTGATATAATTAGACTTCAAGGAGTAGCATCAGAGGATGCTGGTGCTTCTACCTTACTTACAAATAACACAGTAGTTAGCCAAATCCGTATTACAACGGGTAGTGGATTCCGAAGCGTACCTAGCTCATCATTTGCTGCTACCGCTTCTTACGTATTAAATGCTGTAAGTGCTTCTTATGTATTAAACGCTGTAAGCTCTTCTTACGCATCAAATGCCGCAGTAACTTTACAACAAGCTACTGATAATGGTAATATAAGCACAAATGGTATAATAATAGATTCTAATGCTGATGGTTTACAATTAGGAGATGGTGGAGGTACTAGAGGTAAAGTTTTCCAAAATAGTTCCCAAGATCTCTTTATTCAAGGGGGTGGCGCGGGCACTAATAACGTAGTTATAACATCTAATAATAATATTGGTTTAGGTGTAGTTAGTCCTACATCTACAATACATTTAGGAAGTGCCCCTAGAATTGACAGTTTACCTACTACTTCTTCAACCTCAATTGCTGTATTCCACGCAATTGATGGTACAAGCGCTAAAATCGGTTTAAACGATACGTTTATTCCAGATATTAGTGGCGCAATTGATTTAGCCACTGGTTCATTATTAAACGCTTATACTTTCTTTAGTAGTTCGACTCAATTTGAATCAGAAATCAGTGGTGCTATAGATGCTGCTACTGGATCGTTGTTAGGAGCATTTACATTTGTAAGTAGCTCTACTCAAATAGCTTCTGATGTTACAGGTGCTATAAACGCTGCTATAAGTACGGGTTCGTTAATATCAAATATTACTAGTACAGTACAGGGTACTGTAACTGGATCCCAAGCAGATGGTACATTTGTATTTGCATCACTTGGTTTAAAAACTACTGATAACGTTACATTTAACGATGTTACAATTACCCGTGCGCTTGCTGTAAATAATATTACTGCATCTTCACTCCCAACATTAGGATCAGAAAGAACTCCTCTTGTAATTGATAGTTCTGGTAGAATATTTAAGGGTGATGATTATGCAGCTGCCGCTAGCTCAGGTTCTTTTGTTTTAAAACTTACAGGATCAAATGCAGGTGGTGAACAAGTTAAGTTTAATATATCTGAAGGTCAGCCACTTGAACTTGACTTTAAGAGCCCACTTTCGGCATCATTAGGTGCTGGAACTAATGTTCTAGAAATAGACTTAATTGATTCAGAAATTAGTGGTGCTATAGATGCTGCTACTGGATCGTTGTTAGGAGCATTTACATTTGTAAGTAGTTCTAACCAAATCGCAGGAAATATTAGTGGTGCTATAGACGCAGCTACTAGTTCACTATTAAGTGCCTATACTTTCTTAAGCAGCTCTAATCAAATTGCTGGAAATGTTAGTGGTGCAATTGTAGCAGCTACTCAATCATTATTAAACGCCTTTACATTCTTAAGCAGTTCCGCTCAAATAGCTGCTGACATTAGTGGTGCCTTTAATAGCGTTTCAGGTACACTTAGTAGCCAAGTAGACTTACTTGAAACTAGTGCCTCAGCGGGTATAGTATTTGTTAATGGTGAAGGTGATGCTGCAAGTGTTCCTTTAAATAGATCTGCTTCATTTGTTGTAGGCAATGCTCAAGGTACTGTATTTGATTTAGAGGTTACTTCTTTAGCAGCAGGAGCTGGTGCTCAAGTTACATTAACTGCACCTTCAAACCTATTGAGTAGTTCATTACAAATAGCTTCTGAAGTTAGTGGCGCTATTAATTTAGCAACCGGTTCACTACAAACTCAAATTAATAATGTTACTTCAGTTACTGGCTCAGTATTAACATTTACGGGTTCAATTCAAGCCCAAGTAGATAGTTTAATGGTTGGAACTGGATCTATTAATAATGTATTAGAAGCTCTTAACACATATACTGGATCTATTAACACTAGCTCATTATTAACAAGCATGAGCTCAGCAGCACAAGGTGCTGTAACAGGTGTATTTGCAAACGACACAGAAACTAAAGTAGATATTCCAAATCTTGGAACTGGTGGTACACCTACATTCGCTGGTGTTGAATTTACTGGAGCTAGTGTAAAAGCTACTGGATTAGACAATTCCGCAGTAGTAACACCACTTGTAGTTGATTCTACCGGTAAAATTATGACAGGTAGTTCATACGCTACTTTAGCTCAATTAACAGATGCCCAAGTTGAAGCAGGTTCCGGTATTACTAACTTTACAGTTAGTGATGGAACAACAAATACTAGTATAACATTAGCGGGTACTGTTGTTTCAATTACAGGTAGTAGCCCAGGTATTGATACTACATTAACTGATACAGAATATGTCTTAACATTAATTGACATATTAAGTGGTTCAGCACAAATTGCAACCGATATTAGTGGTGCATTTGATTCTGCATCCAATTCAGCTAATGTTACTATAACAAGCATATCTACTTCGTTTGCTGATACTACAACTGAATTAGCAACTGATATAACAGCTCTTATTACAGATGTATCAGGAGCTATTGACGCTGATGTAGCTGCTTTATCGTCTTCTGTATCTGTTACTAATACTGAACAATCAAACGATATTATTGAACTCCAAACCAGTGCTTCTGCTGGTATTTATCTTAAACAAGATGGTCTTGATTTAGGATTTAGTGTATTACCACTTAATACTGCTTCATTTGCCGCAGGAGGTGGTGCTGGTTTAGGTGTTAACGTAGCTAATGATAAAATAACATACACATTACAAAATGTATTATCATCTTCAGCACAGATAGCAACAGATATTAGTGGTGCTATTGATGCGGCTACTGGATCATCTATAACAACTATATTAAATAATAATGGTTTACTTAGTAGTTCAGTACAAATTGCCACAGACATTACAGGCGCTATTAATAGCCTTACTGGCAGTATAATTGGATCAAATGCATTTGCTACTGCCTCTATTTTCAATGGCGGAAGTATACTCGCTGCAAGTTCATTAGCTGCACTTACCTTTGAAGCAGGTAACAACATTACGCTTGTTACTTCTTCAGGAAGAGTCTTAATATCCGCTACTACTAGTAGTGGTGGTGGTGGTGGTTCAGATGATGGGTACATTGGTGATGCTCAAGACCACACAGCTGGAGGTAATTTAGCTTTCAACGCATTTAGTATTACTTCAATTGCTGATATTACTTCTAAAGGAAATATTACATTAGGTGGTAATCCATCTAATGGTAAAGGTAAAGTAATCTTTGGTGATACTAATAACACATATATTTCAGCTAATTCTATTAATGATAACCCAGTAGAAGATTTAGAAATCCATGCTGATCAAGATATTTTATTATTAGCTGACAATTTTGTTGGTATTGGTACTAGTACTCCTTCTAATAAATTAGATGTAAGTGGTGATATCAGATCAACTAACGATGTTATAGCAGATGCTGATGTATGTGTAGGAGATAAAGTACACCATATTGGCGATCCAGGAACCCATGTAGCATTTGGGTCTGATACTATTAATATTAAAACCAATAACTTCAGTATGGGTGAATTCTCAACTGAACAAATAGTCTTTAATAGAGGAAATGTTGCTAATATGACAAACGGTATTAGATTTTCTACTACAATTAATTCACATTCATTATTTATCAATTCTAATGATGGAAGCTCACATAACGGTAATGTTGGTATCCATACCTCAGACCCACAGCGCGGTTTAGATGTAAACGTTGACGCTAGATTTAGAACTGGCAGTGGTAATATTGACGTTAGAATGGTTAACTTACCTACTAGCCCATCAGGTGCAATGGTAGTGACTGTAGATTCTGCTGGTAGATTATACAGAACTTCATCCGAAGCCCTTGGAGGAGGTAGTGGTGGATCATCAAATAGTGAAGTAATTTCTTCAAACACAGTAGCTAATTACAATAATACCTTAACTACTGCAACCTTCCCAGCCTTAACAGATCCAGATGGAGGTAGTTTAGCACTGTCATCTAGTTACACCTACTTAAGAGCAGAATTCTTTGCTAGAAGTGGTAGTGGTGCAAGTACAATGGTACAAGCAGCGCGCAGTGTATTTGTTTGGGATTCGGGATCCGGAGATGCTTTAATAGCTTCCACAGTCGAAGATATTAGAACTGACGAAACTGTAACATTATTTGATATGAATTCAGTTACGGGTAGTTGGAATTCATCAGGTGATTTAGTTGTATCTGTAACACAGTATACAAGTCAAGAAGTAGATTATAAGCTTAGATACATTACTATATAATTTTATAAAATAAAAAAAATATGTCAGCACCCCAAACATTCCCCAAAGCTAGTAAAAAAAACAACCATGATGTTTTTACAGGTGGGGTACATGTAGTCCCTAGAACTTTTCAATTAGGATCAGAAGGTGGACCTTCAGTTTTACTAGTATCACCTACATCATCCCCTATTGATTATACTCGACAACATTTTGTAACTCAATCTAGTAGTCCTTTTATGCCTACTGCGGGTCAATTAACTGGTCAACCTATAGGAACTTCTCATAGTGGGACTAATACTTATGGATACAGAAGAATCCCATTTGTACATAAGTTAGGTGGTGCTCATATTCAAGCTTCTATAGGTAATACAAATAACATATGTGAGATTCTAAGGCTTAATTTAGGAAAATCATTTGCTAATACTATGAATCCATATAATCATATAGAATTAACCTATACAACATTTCCCTTTGGTAGAACTGTACCTCTTCAAGAAGAAAACTCTCAAACAGCAGCAGATAACTTTGTGCATGCCTTAGGAAACCAAAAATCAACTAGATTATATAGACAAAGCATTACATGGAACCCTAGACACCCCGCAGATGATCCCGTTGTTTGGACTATATATGAAAGCGATAGTGTTAGTGGAAACATAACAGCCTCTTATACACCTATAGAAGTAAATGATACTAAATCTGCATGGAACAGTTGGATGATGAATACTACCCAATGTGTTTTTGATAATAATGTAGGGATATTTAGTGAAGTAGCTAACAACCAACATTTTAACTACCATAGCGAAAACCATGGCCTTATAGGCAATACTATGTGGATCCACCCTCTTTTATTTGATCCCCATTATTATATTTTAACCCCTTATGCTCCAGGAGGTGCCGCAGATAATAATGGACCAATAGATGTTGGGTCTAATACTTTATTAGGTAACCAATTTGTATATCCCTTTAACCCTGTTTTAGGGATAAATACTATTGAAGATGCAACCTCACAATGGCAAGCTAACTATCCTGCGCTTTATGCTCAATTTAGAGATATATTCCCTAATGGTACACAAGGACATGGTGGTGACGGGGGAGCCGGAAAACCACTTGACAGTGATGTATTTTTTAAAGGAACTAAAGAACGAGGAGGAATAATAATAAAAGGACTAATAGAAATATACTAATATGGCAAGTACAACCCCTAATACAGCTAGAATTAAAAGCAAATTTGTTAATGAAATTAGATTAACTCCTGATTTCGATAATGAATTTTCTAATGTATCTCCTGCCCCAACCCAACCCCAAAATGGTCCATACTATAGCTCAATTCCTAGGAATGGAAAAGACTATTATAGTAGTCTTATGGGTTCATTTTTTATAGATTGTAGTAATTTAACATCATCAGGTAATGGAGTTTGGAATAACCCAGCAAGGGTTCAAGTTCCATTAATTAAAGATGGGTTTGGTTTAACTGCTAATACTCAATTTACTCCTGAAAATCTTGGAATTAGTAGTTCTGTTCCACAACAACAAGGATATAATGTTTTTGATAAGAGTAATAAAGGAAGATTTATGTGCAATAGTGTTGAGTTAAGATATACTACTCTAATAAACAGATCTACAAAGGATTACAATACTAGCCCTACGGGCATTGCTCGTTTACAACCCAGACATAAAACTATAGTAAGTACTTGGATGCCCTTCGCTATGTCTGATACTTATGTTCCTGATGGTTCTGGTGAAGAATTTTTACCCGAAACCGTTGAAAATTTTCATATTTTTAGTAATAGTACTATACATTCTAGTACCGATATAGTAGGAGCAACTAATATTGGTACTAATTATGAATTAGCAATAAATGATGACCAAACTAATGATCCTTATTTAAACCTAGGGGGTTTAAATGATCCTTATGGTACACTTCCTACTTTTAACAATGATGAAGATTATTTAATAGTTAGAGGAGGTATATTAGATATACATACTCTAGATGATGGTCCCTACCCAAAAGTAAGTGAATATTATAACCAACAAGTTGGAAATGGGGGTTATCACTCACCCCAAGTTAAAGCAAGAAGCTTTATCGATTATAATACTGGAGATGGAATACAAAGAATAAATTTTAAAGCCCCTACCCCGGTATTTGAATTTTTTGTAGTTCAGCCTTTTACTATTGTTAAAGGTACTTATAAAATATATTAAAAATTAAACTATGCCAGGACCTAATATTAACCATAAACCTAAATCACAGCTTAGAAAAGCACTTGCTCAACAATGCTTACCCTCAGGCCCTGCTTCTGCTAGACAAAGTAGTACATTTACAAGTAATCCTGCAGATTTACAAGACTCACATAACCAACCCTTAACACTTGCTTTAAATAATAAAGAAGTTATGCCTGATTGGGGTGCACAGTATGGGGATAGACAAGTAGGGGGCCCGGGCCATAATGGTCAAGTAGATTCACAAAGAGCAAACAGGGGTGATGGGCCCCAACCCCATGTTGTAACTGAAAAAGCTTTCTTTACAGAAATTCAACCTACTTTTTTACAAAATGGGCCCGCAGGAGGTTTACCTAATATTGCTAATGATTTAGAAGATATATCTGTCCAAGAAACCTATTTAAGAGTAGATTTAACTCAGGGAGGCACTGCTTTTAGAGCAAACTGTGTAATAGTAAAAGGAACTATATCTGTTATAAATCAACCCATAGCGGGTTTAGCTGGAAGATTTAATGCAGCAAGTAGTACTGGTATAAATGTTAGTACAAATGCAGCACTAGGAGGATCTAGTGGAGATTCTAATTTCATAATGCCTACATTAGATTTTGAACATACTTTTTTATGTCAACCTATAGCTTCTCAAACTACTACTAGTAATACTTCTTCAATTACCGCTGCCCTAGCAAATGACAACTATACTTTAGCTGATAACAATACCCCTGTACCACCAGGACAAGCCCCAAATAATTATTTTCCCCAAGGAGTTATGCAATATAACCCCATGTCTAGTATAGGTAGAGTATCTACTAAAAATAGTAATTATTTATTATTTAGAAATAGAGCATGGGAATCTGACCACCCCCTCACTGATCAATCTACTGTTAATAATTTTACATCAAATAATTATCAAACTCCTCTAGCAACCGTATTAAATACCCCTGATACTAATTATGCTATGTTTTCAAATAGACCTAATCCTCCTAGCTCACCCCCTGTTGGTGATGGTCAACCTTTAAACCAAGGAAATGGGAGCCCTAGTGATGATATGTCATGGGCTACGGGTCAGGCTCTTGGGGATGGTTCATTCAGAACTAACCCTTTGCAAGGAGCTTCAACATATAATAAAGGTATAAACCTTAATTGGGTAGATTTCAAATTCAGATTAAGAACAATATTCCCTCAATTATTATTTGATTCAAACACAGCAAATAATTTTTATAATGGACTATCTAATAATCAACAATTAGATTTTGCTCCACGTGTAGTTATAAAGGGAACATATTTATTAATATAAAATAACAAACAACGCCATGCCAAATACTTTAGCATTTAATCCATTCGGAATATTCGCTTATCCTTTTAGTGGATCTGCAAAAACAGGTTCATCATTTACTTTAATTTCTTTTGAAAATGTATCAGCTATTTTTAGCTCATCAAACCAAGGAGATTTAGGAGGAATAGGGTTTGAATATACTAATATAAAAACCTCAGGTAGCAATACTGCAGGAGTTTCAGGAGACATAATATTTAAGGTAGCAGGAACCTCTGCTACTCAATCTGCTGCACGTGAAGTATTAAGATTATCCGCAGTAGGGAGTGATAATAACCCAAGGATAGGTATAGGTAATTTTAGTGGCTCTTCTGTTAGTGCTCCTTTACACGTTAAAGGTAATACTGTTATTGAAGATGGAACTATTAAATTTATTAGAGGTGGAGAATCCGATGTAGATGTAACAAAGGATGAAATCCAACAGTTATTAGCAGGTACTCCTATTTCTACCATATCTAAAAACGCTGCTCGTGGAGGTATAACCCAAACTGCAGCTGCTAATGCGTTTGTTAATTTAAATGATTCTACTACTCTTATAAAAGCAAACGAAACAGGTAAAATAGCTTTACAAGCTAATAATACTACTCTTGTAGAAATAGATAACTCAGTAAAACCAAAAATATTCTTAGGAGATGCCGCTGCTGGTACTGAAATACAAATTACAGGTTCAACTACAGTATCAGGTTCGTTTACAGTAACTGATTTATTAACCGTACTAGCTGACTTTGGCCAAACAGGTAGCTTTAGTGTTACTGGTTCAACTTCATTAGCAGGTGATGTTAATATGGATGGAGCAGTTACAGTAACAGATTTATTAACTGTAATAGCCGGAATTAATGCTAGCGGCAGTAACAGTATTACTGGTTCACTAGTAGTTGATGGTGATGATGGAGTAGGAGGAAAATCACTAATAGTAACTGGTTCAACTGAGTTTTCTGGTTCAAGCTTCTTTACAACAACCGACCTTCTTACCCTATTAGGTAATTTTGGGCAAACAGGTAGTTTTGCAGTCAGCGGTTCTTCAGCCTTTACAGGCGACACTAATTTTGATGGTGCCGTTACTACTACTGATTTACTAAATGTAATAGCTGGATTTGGTGCTAGCGGCAGTAACAGTATTACTGGAAGTTTAATAGTTGACGGAGATGATGGGATAGGAGGAAAATCACTAATAGTAACTGGTTCAACAGAAATTTCAGGATCAACTACAGTATCAGGTTCATTTACAGTAACTGACTTATTAACAGTGTTAGCCGATTATGGTCAAACAGGTAGCTTTGGAGTTCAAGGTGATGTTAATTTAGATGGTGTAGTTAATGTCCAAGATGTATTAACTATATTAGCAGGATTTGGTGCTAGTGGTAGTAATACTATTACTGGTAGTTTAACAGTTAGTGCTAGTGGTAATTTACCTGCTTTTGGTGTAACTGGATCTACAGATTTAACTGGTTCATTATTACTAGATGGTCCCGCTATTGTAAGCGGAACTCTTGATTTAACAGGTGCTACTACTATAAATGATGTATTAACAGTAATAGCTGGATTTAATGCTAGTGGTAGCACAAATATATCAGGTAGTGTAGTTATGAGAGATGTTAGCTCTCAAGGAGCGGGTGCTTACTTTGAACATAGCGGATTATCTTCTGGAGGTTCTTTATCATTAAAATTAGGGGATATAGACTCCCTGGGTACAGGAAATGGAACTAAAATAATAATTGACGATGCTAATGAAAATGTCACAATCACAGGTTCATTAGATGTTACTGGTAACCAAATTGACTTTACTAACTTACCAACAGCAGATCCTGGTGTATCAGGTAGACTTTATACTCAAAGTGGGTCTCAATTACCCCTTTCGGGTTCAGTTGTTGAACTAAATGCCATATCAGGTAGTAAATTTGTACTTATTTCATAATAAATTTAACTAAATATATACTATAAAGGGCTCCTTCGTGGAGCCTTTTATATTTATAATCAAACACTGTATCTATGGCATCAATTCCTATATGGCCCGGCTCTAGTTCATTTTTTCCTGGTGATACACCTTTTGGATTTTATGATGAAGACACAGCATTCCAAACGGATGCTGATAAAGTATCTACATGGTGTGCTAGACGACTAGGATACCCTATAGTTGATATTGAATTACAAGCAGTTAACTTCTTTACTTGTTTTGAAGAAGCAGTAACTACATACGCCCAATATGTTTATCAATATAAGATAGTAGAAAATATTGGATCATTAGAAGGAAGCCAAACGGGTAGCGATTTAAATAACCAGTATATTCAACCTAATTTAGGAAACGCAATTGCGATTGCTGAACAATATGGTACTGAAGCAGGAACGGGCGGTAATGTATCTTATAAATCGGGATCTATAGATATAGTTCAGGGACAACAAGTATATTCTTTACAAGACTTATATGCCAACACAGAAGAATCGGGTAGTTCGCTCCAAATACAAAAAATATACCATTATGCCCCACCAGCGATTACAAGATATTTTGATCCATATGCTGGCACAGGTACAGGTATTCAATCGTTAATGGAAACCTTTGGATTTGGTAACTATTCTCCTGGTGTAAACTTTATGTTAATGCCTATTTATTATGATGCATTAAAAATCCAAGCTATTGAATTTAACGATCAAATCCGTAAATCGGCATATAGTTTTGAACTTACTAATAACGATAGGTTAAAAATATTCCCAAGACCATTAAGAAGTGAAAAATTATATTTTGACTATATGGTTGAAAACGATAGAAATAACCCCGTTAGAAACACAAATACAGGTTTAGTTACTAATGTATCAAATGTTCCATACGATAATATTGCTTACAACACAGTAAATTCACCAGCTAAAAACTGGATTTTCCGTTATACATTAGCAGTTTCAAAAGAAATGTTATCTAGTGTAAGGGGTAAATATTCATCAGTCCCTATCCCGGGTGCTGAAGTTACAACAAATGCTTCAGAATTAAGAAGTGAAGCATCCGCTGAAAAAACCGCACTTATTGAAGAATTAAAAGCTATGCTTGAAGAATCTTCACGAGTAAAATATCTTGAAAGAGAAGCAAATATTGCACAAAATACTCAAGATGTTCTTACAAAGGTGCCATATCCTATTTATGTAGCATGATTAAGTTACGCGATATATTAAACGAAGAAATTAGCCTCACATCAGTCGATGTAGT
>VMHT01164717.1_pt1 | contig 14716 bp, 31 predicted proteins | sample 4693611 | NCBI WGS metagenome assembly VMHT01 (sample SAMN12280063, study PRJNA550983) | marine metagenome | isolation source: seawater sampled from same location over 5 years 0.02-0.2 micron viral filtrate | place: USA: collected off the coast of southern California halfway between the port... ... | reverse complement strand
GAACTTACAATCGAAGAATTGATTGAAGAAACATCAACTGGTGAGGGTTACACACTTGAAGAATTTATGGAGAATTGGGTATAAAAGTATGATGACTACTACACACAAACTCATCTTCATTGGATCATTCATGTGGTTCATGCATTGGGGAACTAGGGTGATATATACCCTAATAAATCAAATATAATATGCAAATACTTTGCGATGCCAACCCTACTTCCCTATCCTGTGATCTTGGATATGGTAGTAGGGTTATTGCTTGGGCAGAAGCGCAAATTATTACAAAGAACTTTGGAGGAGTTGTTGTTATCCCTGAAGATGAGTGGATAGAACACATCTTTCTAGAACTTCCAAACACTCAGGTAATGAGTCGGGATGATATAAACAAATTGGAGTGGACTGATATTGATAAAGAGAATGGACAAGAAGATTGGAGTGTCACTGATAATTGGAGGATCAATAGATCAATTAGTTCATATATCTGGAATACCTATGAGTTTGATATTAAGTATGATGATCCAATAAAGCACATAAAGTTCAAAATACCAGAGTTAAACCAATTCATTGAACGAATTGGTTTTGATATCACATTCCAGTTGAGGAGATGGTCTGGAGTTCCTATACTCAAAAAAGATCTAAAAACAGTACATGCTGCACTACCTAGACACGTCAGGAATAAGTATTTTAGTTGGATGTATAAGAATAACATGATAGTCAATGATTATGCTGACATTACACCCAATACAGAATATCCCCCATTTATACCTGATAAGCAATACTATGAGGTTATTGAATATGTCATGAAGGAATTACCAGACTATGATTGGTATCTCATGTCAGATATGCCACCAGAGTTATATGATTATTATCTGGATAAGTATAATTTTAGTTCAAAAGAAGAGGATATGTCTAAATGGTTGCAACTACTGAGTAAGCATTATGATCTAAAAAAGATGACGCAACTGGGTGGATTAACGCATAGAGATTTAATGCAGCGTCAAGTGCGATATGGTCATGCACTGATAGATCTGCTTGATTGGTTTGTGTGTTCAAAATCAAAACTAATATTATCATCATATACCTCACAGTTTACTGATACTGCTGCAAGACTGGGAGGTTGTGAATGTTACCAAATTGGATACCATGATATGGATCGATTGAGATACATTGTGTTGAATGTCTTGACAAAAGATGGTCAAAAGTATTAAAATGTGCTTGTCGCCTTTGATTCATGTTCTATTGGGAAATATCAGGGTATGGTGCTCACAAGTATCTCTGTGAGGACATTCTCTGTTGGTTCTACAACTCATTCTATCCAAAGCACACGATTGATATTACTGTCAATCATCGTGGATTAAAGCGTGAGGGTGTTTATGGTTGGTGTGACATCTCATCAGATAATACTTACAAACCTCGTGGTTTTTTGATTGAGATCCAATCTCACATGCCGAAGCGTCTGTACGCTGAGACACTGGTGCATGAGTTGATTCATGTGAAGCAATGGATTGATGGTGACATGAAGTACCGACGTGGTGTCAGATACTACAAGGGTATAGAAGCACCACAGTTTGATGATGCACCACATGAATTGGAAGCATATGAAGGTGAGAGAGATTATCTCCTACAATTCTTGTGCGACAGTGGCAGGATATGGACAGGTCTATAAGTGTCCATTGCACTTGGCCGCGGCGATCAATTCATGTATATTTGATGTGTGGAGGGGAGACCTGACACAATACACAGAGAGGTAAATCAAACGTGTTCCCTTACGCGGAACCGCCTCTCACACTCAAATTCTTTTTATTGTCATGGACACCCAGCAATTTGATCAATTCGTTGACGAAATGATTGACAAAGAGCAATGTGATGAGGCACAGGATCTTGGTTCATTCCAGGACTACCACGACTACATGCTCAAGGTGGCACTCGAAGGACCAAACTTTGATTCCCACACTGACAACTCTCTGTCTGATTATTGACAGGGGTTCCCTTCTATTGTAAACTTCAAAAGGACTACCACGGAGAGTAATGAAGTATCTGTATGTTGTTGAGCACTATGTTCCCTTCCCTCAGTCAGAATATGGTGGACTGTGGAATGTAATTGCTCGTGATAATGAGGAGTGTTTTGACCTCATTACCGACGAAGATCCACAGCATTTTAATGAGATGTTTTATGGGAATCTTCGTGAGAACATCACCAAAGCACAGGTATTTGAACTAGCATCTGAAGAGATCAAACCCCAAATCGTTGAGGAGTTTACCACATGAGTGTCATGATTCAAGACCAGCAGTTCATCTCTGCACAGGAGAAGCGCATGCTGCATCTCCAGGATGAACTTGCTAAAATTGTGACAGAAATGAACACTATTCAGGAATTTTTAAATGGGTATCAAACAAGAGATCGTTCATGAACTCTGTGTTCGGAACGTTGAAGACTACTTCATGGATCGAGTGACTGACCTTGTTGGTGAGGGTAACATCGATTATGCAGATGCAATCCATGAAGAATTTGTTGTCGATGGTATAGAACCTGAAGATTGGTTGTTTACCTCTGATTTAACAAATGTATGAACCTCAATTGAACGACTACTGCAAGTGGCGTAATGTTGAGGGTTGGGTCTACTTTGTAGACCCTTCTTACTATCTTACGTTAGAGATGTCTGTCAAAGACAAACCTCCTTGCGAGTATACAAAAAGGCATAAACATAAAAAAGTTCATTGCTGTTTGGTGGTTTATTGCCAGCATTGGGATGAATTGACATACTGCTACAGTAGGAAGTATACTGATGGTGGTATAGAGATATATACAAGACCTATAGAATAAGAAATATGATTACATCTGGACTTATTGACGTTCTAAATCAAGAAGGTATTGATAATACACTACAACGTGTAAACCTTCTTAGTGAATGGTGGATCCCCAGGGGAATCTATGCTGGTAGTAGCAAAGGTTTTTCACCCAGTCAAGATAATCCTGTGGACTTCTACACTATTGGTGCTGCATCATATATTGATGATGGCATGATCTATAACATGCTCTGCGAAGATAACGTAGACATGATGGATGAATGGTTTGAATGGTTATATGAATGTGTGGTGTATTCATTCTATAAAGAGGGTCTTCATTGTAAGATTACAGAGAGTCTTGCACGTCCTGGATTCCATGTCTTTGCTGTTCCACCAGGAGAAAAACCAAAGAATAAAACTAAGGACTATCTTGAGGACTTGAGTGCAACTATTCATTTTGATGAACAGCAATGGGCACATAAAGGATATTGGGCAGAACTGCAAGGTGCTGAAGATATGAAAGTTGACCTTGAGAACTGCTTATCATTTACTCTGTGTATTGCTGCACCAAAGAATGGATGTGGTCTGAGCACATGGGGTGAAGAGTCTCTCAAATGCTATGAGAATGATAGTGAATATACTAAATATGTGAAGTCTAAAAGTGGATATGATCGTTATGGTCCACCAGATGTAGTGGTTCCGTACAGTCCTGGTAAGATGTTCTACTTTATTGGTCCACTCCAACATCAAATGTCTCCTGGTTTGAACATTGGTGTTGATGATGCAAGGATCACACTTCAAGGGCATGGTGTGAAGGTTGATGATGTCTGGGAATTGTACTTCTGATGATTAAAGTAAAGCAAGCACATACTGATAGTGGATCTGGTTTAGGATATCAGATATCTTGTTATGTGATGATGAGAGCATTAGAAGAGAGAACTGGATTGAAGTGGGCAGTAGATAAGAGTCAGTTCTTGGCATTGAGGCATACATTCAAAGACCTTAAGTTGAATATAATTGACAATCGCGATGATCAACTCATCGACATGAATAAAGAATATAACATTCTAACAGTTGGTGATGAGGATGGATTTGAGTATATTGAAAAAACAATTATAGATGATACTATAATTGATACCTATCCAACACCATACAATTATATGCCAGTTGGTGATAATGGTGACCTATTTTTAGCATGTAAAAGAGAATTGGTATTCCGTGATGATATCAAAGACAAGTGTCAACAGTTTATCAAACAATTTGATGATGATGTAATATGCATGCATGTTCGTCGTGGTGATTTTAAGAACTTTGAGAATGGCATGTTTGTTTGTGGAACTGATTATTATGAGAATGCATTACGATTACTGCCAAAAGATCTACCAGTTCTGATCTTTACTAATGATAAGGATAGTGTAATTCAAGATACATCATTGATTGCCAGTAATCCTGGTAGATTTACATTTATTACAGATCTATATAATGATAACGAACTAATTGATTGTGATTTGGGACAAGAGTTAGATCGTAGAGTTGATTATAGTGGCGCACATCTGTTTAATTATAAGACAGCATTATCTAAGATCGTCAAGGAAGAATCCGTCACACCATTAGATAAGGAACAACTGGTTATTGAAATGTCTAAGAAGGTGAAGGAGTTGCATCCAACATATAAGAATAAGGTCAAGTCAAATTCTTACAATCATTCATTTGATTTTTGTTTGATGACCATGTGTAAATACTTTATCATGGCAAATAGTACATATAGTATATGGGCATCTGAATTGGCAGCACCAGACACTAGTCAGACAAGTGTAATCTATCCTATGTACTGGTTACAGGGACATGTTGGCACTGAGGCAACTCTACAAGCAATTAAATCAGATCTTGGTGAATTTAATCAAACAGAATATCTTGCAAGATCACTTGTAGGTCGTTCATACTATCAACCTTTAGCAAACCCAGACCCAAGAGCATTTGAGGTAATTTAAGATGTCTACAAGAGCAGAGAGACTTGAAGGAGAGTATTTAAAGACTCTTTATTTGTTAGGTAAAACCACAACAGATAAAAAGATGACGATTGGATCTAAATCATTAGCAGCATTTACACGCGCTATTGTAGATGAGTCACCAACTATGTCATTGAAGGTTGCAAAGGAATTATATGCAATTGCAGATGAATTGGATGCTCTACACAAATAATGTACTTAAAGACTATTGTAGGCGATTTTAGAGGGGTCTGACGTGACGATACCATATCAACACAGAGTGAAGACAATTAGATTTATCTATGAACACCAAAGATATAATGGTGTAAAGAAATCATGGGAGAACCCATTACATCATCCATACATTCCGACATTGATTGATGACAGTCATTGGAACGAAAGAATATTGTTCTGGCAACAATCCAGATATATTGGGCAGTTTTATGGTGAGAAGTACAAGTATGTCTTTTTGAAGTATCAGTATCCAGAATCTGAGGTATTGAGATTCCCTAATACATCTTTTGATACAAAGATCAACTTCATGAGTAAAGTGAAGGATGCTAAAGACCTTCCGTTTAATGATATTGGTTCCACATTAAAATCTGTCCTGCCATTAGATAAGTTACAAGAACGATATGGTGAAAAGTCATTCGTTGTTGAAGATGATTTAGTTTCTAATGACTATATTCAGAACTTTGATTATTATTGGGAGTGTGACAACATAAAGATGAAGGATATGTCAACGATTGTGTTGCCTGGTAAGATAGATCAGATGTTAGAGAAATTGATGAAGGGATATGTGGGTGTTAGTTTACACAGGAAGCGGGGTATTTGGTATAATAAAGAAGTTTTATGCAAAACTGGATGGGATGGTAAATTGCTAGAAGAATATAAGCAATTGACCGACTGGTGTTACGATAGGAATCATTCATATGAGAATAATAAGGATAAATTGCAATTTATTCATGATGATGCATATTTTGAAGAGATTGACAAGTCATCACAACTATTTGTGGTATCCGATCTTCCAAAGAAGTTTTGGTATAATAAATGGAAGAAGAGATTTGATGATGTCATAACCATTGATACTATCAGGAAGAAGGCATTCAAAATAGTGAAGGACGATTGTCCTGAAGCAACTGATGCGGTGATTCATAATCTTATTGAGTGGTTGTGTCTGTCATTCTGTGATAGAATTGTTGGACCACGTAACAAATACCATAGTTATGGTAAGGCAAATCTTAAAGATTATGTGGGTGGAAGAGCATGCATGACTGCTTATTCTGCATCAAAGTTCAGAAATCGTAACCTAACCTATGTCACCTGCGAAGAATGAAGATTGGCGCTACAGCGATGATCGTATGGATGTAAGGACTCAAGGTCTGAACATTCTATTAAAGAAGTTTGGTAGAGAATTGTCTTCTGATGGTTCGCCACGTTACAGCAATCAGGGCATTTATGAATGTATTCATGATTGGGTAAGTCAGGGCAATAAGAGGACAGACGGTATTGTGGCATACTACAAAGCATATTACGCTGATCAGTAGTGTTACACTAGTTGCATGTTCAACTCCACTGACATGCTTATTTTAATCAGCGAAGAGCACGGTTGTGCTTACAGCGTTGATGCTGAAGGCACCCTGTTCTATACGCCACAGATGGTTGGTGGTGCAATTGATGCTGAAGATTGGTCTGAGGTTGATCACATGGCAATGCTTGGTGAAGAGCAGCAGATCCAGGATCAAATCAATGAAGTTCATCAGCAATTGATCGTTGCAAATCAGGCACTGGGATGGTATTATACTGATGTACCGATCGCAGTCTGATGACCGCTCATTCCTACTACAAAGTGGCAGTTGACTTCCCTGAGTCACCTCAGCACCCGATCATCTACTTCCGCAAATGTCGCAAGTGTACCACTGCTAAGGGCATGGACCGTCAGCACAATCGCATGGTGAACGAGTCCTGCGAGCAATGGCGTGATTATCAATTCCGCCGTCTCACTGTGTCCCGTGTGCCACAAGATGTAGTAGTAAAGCATTGGTCAGTCTCGTAAACACTATTGATTTTTAACATGAACACCTCCAAAGTCAAACTTATCTTCCAAGACGGTAGTACACAGGATAAGACCCTGGACTATGGTTGCAGCATTGAAGAACTGCGTGAGATCCTACTAACCACTGTTCCCAACATTGACGATGTTGAGATTGGTGATGGTTCCCGTTGGCGTCAGATCAGTGTCAGTGAACTGGAGAGCATGATCGATCAGTTGCAAGATGCTTTGGACGCATGTGATGCAGCAAATAATGGTGGTTATGAGGATGATTATCGTAGCAGTTATCCATACGCTGCTGGATTTGCTGGTATGGCAATGAAGAGCATCTCAAGTCGATTGGAGTCATATTTGTGAATTACATTCTTGACTTGGATGAGGAGACATATCAATACTTTAAGGGTATTGTAACGTCTGATGATGGATTGCCTATGTTCTCCAATGCATTTGCAGATGAAGGATATAAACTTCGTCTTGCAATGAGGAGAGCAGAGGCAGAAGTTGCATGGGAGGAATATCTTGCTATTAGTAATGCTATGAGCACTCCACCTGCAAGTAGAGAGTATCGTACCAAAGAGGAATTCTTTGCCAATGAATTCTTTATCCCAGTATGATTTTGGTGGTAGTGAAGTAACACCAGTTCACCTTCTTAGACTTATATCAGAGATGGAGGGTACATCCCAACATCTCAAGTATATGGGATTTAAGGAGGACATGGATACAATCAATGAAATGAAGAAGCGGTATTATAAACTGTACTTCAAAACAAAAAAGGAGCAATCAAATGGTTAGTACCTCGCTACAAGTCAGTGATGATGGTGTTCTAACGATCCCAGATGCTATGCTAGAAGAACTAGGATGGAAGGAGGGTGATGAACTGGAATGGACTCCCAATGATGATGGTTCTTTTACTCTGAGTAAGAATGAAGGCACTTAGAGTCGATGTAAGAACCCAGGTCACTGTCCTCATCAACGAGGATGATGATTACTGGGCAATCAAACACAATGCAATGCAACAGGTGCATGATGACATCCATTGGCACTTAAAGGACAAATTCATTATTGAGTATGAAGAAGAAGCAAGTTGCTATTAAGCATACCAATTCAAAGAAGTTTGAATTGTTCCCATATTCATCGTTCTCATGGAGACTGGATGATCTGACTGATAAGAAGGTTTGTTGGTTCGAGTGTGAGGAACACGCAGTCAGGTATATCACACGCTATAATTGTAAGTACAAATTGCAGCACTACACAGGTGTCAAATCCAACTCTGATTCAACCAAATGATCCCATGTACTTCACACAGACGAGTAATGAGTCATATGACCGTCACTTTTATCGTGTTGTGCTTACTGATGGTCGTAGCGTCATGCTAGAAGATTATGAGCAGGTCAGATCAGTTTGGTTTGAGTATGCATCTAAATTACTAAGTCATGTTGAAGTCATTGATGCTTGTCAATATGATAAAGAGAGCAACAGCAGTAAGGGATTTAAATGAAGATCATACGTTGTCCAAAAATTAATTGTGAGTGGGTCAATAAAGAGTATCCATGGAATGGTCCAGAGTTCTTAGACTTTGCAGATCATATTGATCCAATATTTTATCCCGTTGCCCACAAAGTTGATGCTGCATTTGGTGATCGATTGATGTGGTGGAATGTTGGATATAATGTAGCAAAGTATTATGACTTCAATTGTAGGTTGCAATTCTTATATCAGGATCTACCAGAGTGTGAGATCTTCAGGTTCCCAAATACCGAGATTATAGGTCGTGATGAGTTCTTTGCTGATCTGAATGAATATAGGTATCTGACTGATGAAATACATCATGATATTGTAAGGAGTCGATATCTTCCCAAGTTCCCTGCAGAATTAAAATGGGCACCATCAGAACCACCATACAATAGTATATTACCTCCACATTACGTACAACTTGAGGGCACAGGTTATGTTGATGAGGATTATGCAAAGATTGAATTTGTGCATCCTGAATTAGAACAACGTTTAAGGGAGTATTTTAGTCAATTTAATGTTGTTCATGTTCGTCGTTGGACGGGCATACGATATTATGATGAATGTGACTTTGATGAATTAGGAGAAGAGAAGAAGAAGACATATATGGAGAATGCACCAGACTTAGAACATATCAGTCGTGATGAACAACCAGTTCCATGGATGTATTTTAAGGATAGTCATTATTTTAATGCATTGAAGGATGTAGAGGGACCAATCTATCTTGCAACAGATCTACCACACAAGTATTACCAGGATGTATGGTATGAAGAATATGGTGAGAGGTTATATTATCAGGATGTGATTGATAGGGACATAAAGAATATGTTTGCCGAGTATTATTCACATGACTGGATGATGCAGCATGTTTATTCACGTCAGGGACTCGTAGATCGATTAGTAGATTATTTTGCATTAGTATTTGCAGGTCATCTACACATTGTAACATCAACAAAATATGATGTATTGAGTTCATTCTCAGAGACTGCAAGACACTTAAGGAATGTACCATGCACAATATACAAAGTTGAGTTATAATAGAGATAAAGAACATCATCACAATTTTTGGAGGTTAGTACAGTGTCAGTCAGTAATGCGTATGTTGTTGGTTACGGAATGATTGATGCATTAGGGAGTCATCCTTCCCAGTGTTTTGAAGGATTGATTGATCATAAAGATTATGCAATGAAGTTAGACTTCATGGGTGATCATAAAATTCAGTACGGCATACCATGTCATCATGACACTGTGCTTCCCGAGGGGTTCGCGCCGAAAAAATTAAAGACCATGACACGGGCACAAGAACTAGCGATTCATGCTGTAGATCAGGCATTGAAGCATAGTAATCTACCACACAGTTCTAATGTCGCTGTGATCATCAGCAGTTGTTCAAACGACGTTGAGTCACTTGATGCAAACTTCCAACGCCTCAAAGATAATAAGCGCGTAAATCCGTTTACTGTTGTCAATCGTATTCCAGATATGATTGTGGGTCATATTTGTACTCAGTATCAATTCCATGGTGCATCATTAGCATTACAAGCATCATGTGCAACTGGAATGTATAGTATTGATTATGCAATGAGGATACTGGATGAGTATGACTATGTAATTGTCGGAGGTAGTGACGCAGGAGTATTTGAGATGGCATTAAAATACTTCTCAAGTATTGGCGCACTGGGTAATCGTAACATGCCTTTTGATGAAGAACGCGAAGGGTTTGTGATGGGTGAAGGTGCAGGTGTAATGATACTACAATCAATGGAGAAGGTACAAGAGTATGGATCAAAGATACATGCAAAGTTATTCCCTGTAGGAGCAGCAACTGATGGGTTTGATTTAACAAGTCCTGCAACAGATGGAAGAGGTGCAAAGATAGCAATGAATAAAGCAATATCAAAGTTACCAACAAAAAAGATTGATATGGTATCTGCACATGCTACCAGTACACCCGTAGGAGATATCATTGAATATCAGACTATCATTGATAAATTCGGAGATATTCCAATCTATGCACCAAAGTCTAAGATTGGTCATACATTAGGTGCATCAGGTATCTTAGAATGTATCTACAGCATAGAGAGTATGAAGAGAAGAATTATACCAAGATGTTTTAATTTACATAAGGCATCATATGATTTAACGAACAGTTTGGTAAGAGCATCAGTACCATTATCAGGGAAAATTGATACGTTACGTACAATGAATAATAGTTTTGGATTTGGTGGTAAATGTGCCTCACAGGTCATCGAAGTATCATGGTTTTATCCATAGAGATACTGGGGATATACTGGGGAGTATCTTGGCAGTAACTTCACAGTATATTGTATCAGTTTATACCGTTTTATTGTTTTTTTATATTATTAATGTTATTTTAAATGTATTTGTGTGTTTTGTTTCGTTTGATACATGTTTTTTCTGCTCCCCTAAATAAGACCTCTTTTAGTGCTTATTTGTGTCATTTTTAGTGCTCAGATCCTAGTGATCTTAGACCGCCTATTATAGCACGAGCACCAAAAAAATGTCAAGGGGCGCGAATAAAAACTATGAGGAGTCTCACAAATCTCGACGAGGGTATCACTTGACAATCTCGACGAGTCATGGTATCATAATGACAAGTACATTCACAGAATCTCGACGAGCATGTGCATCAATGTCAAGATATCATAATATATCATATATCATGTCTAAATATGCACATTGATACATTGACAATCACATTATCCCTTGTTATAATAAAACAGTCTGCACGGGGTTCTCATGGCATCAGTCTACTACGAATGCAAAACACGCAAGGTCCGCGTTACATTAGAGTTGGACGTGCTGCCTGACTTTGAGGCACGGCAGATCGATTGGGAGAAGAAGTTTGATCTGCAGTCTGGTGAATCCGTGACCGCATACGTAGAAGACTTTGATGATGACATCAAAGAATGGTCGTAGATCATTAAGAACTACTGTGCATCATATGTCCTTATGTGTCCTGGTGGGGGATACGTAAGGATTTTTTTATGATGTTTTTTTATTAAAAAAATATTGCAGGGGGAGTGTCGATGTGTTGATCAGGAAGTTACCCCACTCCCGTTGTTGCTGATTGTCTTTAAATTATAGCGAATTCTATCTGCAATGGGGATAGAGTGTGCCAGTTCTACAAGTGGATTTTGATGGTTGCCAGGGTGCCTTGGCAGGGTTATGTTGGTCACAAGTCAACCACCACAGACTCATGGGCACCAGATCACGCATCGGCATCGAACTCTCAGATCACAGCGTCGTCAGTTCCTATTGCCATTGGGATGGATATCCTTCGGGCAATGGCAGAACACTAGTAAAGCACTACCAGGACCGCGAAGCAGTCAAAGCATTGATTGATGGCGGGTCAATGTCATCAGTGCGAACACGTAACACCTGGAACAGTGGCAGTGCATTAAGAGATGAGAACGGGGAGTACATCCGTGACGCTGAAGGTTTTATGATGTCAGAAGGTGACAGAGAACCACAACCACAGTATCACTCTGAGCGTGGCGATGGTATGGAACCGATGCACTCATCGTTTGATCAGTTCACAAAAGACAACTGTGATGAGGAGTATGTCTATCTCTACAGTCTCAATGGTGAGTGGAAGTGCTGGGAGTTGGAGCGGGTCAAGTCATCCGCTGGAGTATGGTACAATAAAACCATACGCACGGAGATCCCTGCATGAACCTTCCCAACGACTATTGGTTGGACAATGCCTTCATGGCAGCACTTGAAGAGAGAGCAGCATTCTTTGAGGTAACGGTAGACTATTACCTTGAAGAGTTCTTCTGTTCAGATCTCGACGAGCACATGTCACACGTTCTCGACTAGCACACACGCAATCATTCATCATGAATTACACACTCAAGCAACTTCAAGACCGAGTATCAAGTATGATCAAGGAACAGGGAGAAGATGCAGAATGTGCCGCATGGATCTATACTAAGAATGATTGTCATCTAAAGGATGAAGATGGTGAGTTTGATTATGATAATGTTGTAGAAGATCCTGAGGTTCTTGCACGTATCTTTGATGATGTTGGCAACATTGATTACATCTATCAAGTGATTCAAGAGAGTGTAGATGAAGTCGTAGAAGAGCAACTTAAGGTGGCAGCATGACAAACTTTAAAACATACTTAGTCACTGCAATTGAACTTGATTGGGATGATGAACTGGATGAAGAAGGACCAATAGATGATAAGATAAAAAAAGATATTGTATCAGACTGTCTTGGAGAATGGTTTGCATACAGTGAAGACCACCTCATAGATGATTTGAGTGATCTTTGTGGATTTTGTATCAAATCGTTAGAATACAAATTCATAATGCCTTAAGGTTTGAATGGTTGGCAGGGCATCCCGCCGTGGTATTGTTTGGAGGTCAACCACCACATGACACCATGGACAACTGGAACACCAACGAAGGGATCGCTTTTGTGATCGATGATCGTTTGGCAAAGATCAACGACATGCTCGGAGACGAGCACTGCGGTTGGTGCTTTGACCTGCTGGAGGGCACCACATCCCACACCACCGATGCCATCCGCATGATGCTGGAGGGCAAGGGAGACCGTGAGATCGCTGATTCTGTGATGGGAGACTTTGACCCAACACCACAGGAGACATCCTTCGACATGTTCTAAAGAAATGTGACAGGGGGTTCACAACGCCCCCTGATCATGTATTGTAGACAAGTCAACCAAACCACCACGATGACATGTTCGCTTCCATCATTCGCACCGCAGTCCGCTCCCACCTTATCAACGGCGGACCTCAAACTTGCTCACAAGTGGTTGCTGCTATGGGACTCGATCCCAAGCGCCACAAAGGGACCATCCACGCCGTCATGTGTGACCTGGAATCCAGCGGAGTGCTTTGGGCGGAACTCCACCACAAGACACTGAAGCGCACCAAATGGCACATCGCCAACGGCATGATCCGCAAGCGTGACCGCCTCGCTGCATGCTTTATGTGATCTTAAGGTTTGGGGGGTGGCAACGCCTCCTGAACTGCTACAATTAAATCAGTTCACCACCACAGAACAATGTCAAGCACCGATTGGGAATCAGGACTCCGTGGATTCCGCGATGAGATGGAACCCTCACTCTATGAAGCAGTGGAGTGGGTTTGTGAAACTCATGACCTGCAAAGGACTGATACACTGGTTGAGGAGGTTGAAAAGGTTCTCTTAGAGGACGACTGGTTCAACGATCCCAACAGTGTCATGTCCTACCATCACTATTGATCAATTGGGGCATCCGCCCCTTTTTTTTAACATTCTGTAACTATCAATAGATTCTACCTTCAGTCTAGCACATCGGGGAAAGCACCTGTCAACACATTGAAATATATTGTTACTGACAATAGGCTCTACCCCAATTCTAGCATTTTTTTAAACCATAAAGCAACCAGTTCAACCAGTTTGCAAAGTGGCACAACCCCCCTAGGCAGGGTACGTAATCCGTCCTATATTGTATTCAACAAGCGGGGGTGATGCATCCCGCTCAAAACACATCAACATTCAATCGCTTTTTAATTATCATGATCAACGCTTTTACTTCTTCCGCCATCGAATCCATGAGCACCACCGCTGATGGTCAAGTACTCGTCACCTTCACTGGTGGTCGTCAGTACACCTATGGCGTCTCCGACCTGGAGCGTTTTGTGACCGCATTCAACGCCGCTACCTCCAAAGGTCGCTTCGTCAACCAGGAGATCAAAGCAGAGACCCTTACAAAGGTTGCTGCCTGAATCTCGACTAGATGTGCGCTCACAGGTCTCGACTAGATGGGCGCATTCACATACGAGATATTCTATCACATGAGCAACTAGTCCTCACACCTAGTACACATCATATGGTAGGATATCTCTAATTCAATCATTCTTCCTTCTTTGTCATGTCTGCCCCAATTACAATCGAAGGATCTGTGCTTGCTTCACCTAAGTCTAGTAAAGCAAAGAATCGATTCTGTAACTTAATGTCATGCGATCCCGTGTGCTTTGTGGAGCAGATTAGAGATGGAAGAATGTTCCTTAGAAGTGCTAATAACCGTTACCACTTCTGGGTTGATACGTCAAGCAGTGTAGATTGGTTTATAGATTAATGCTGATGAGAATCAGTCTCAAGGGTCTGTGGTGGGTTACTGCTACTGATTCTCATTAGAATTATGCCAGTTCTGGAATCGTCTTATGACAGTTCTGGAACTGGTATTTTGATTTGGAACGCTTATCACCCAATCGCCAAACGTCAACCCACCGTTAACAACACTTAACGCAACCCTTAATTAACATTTTGTAACCGCATTGTGAGCGTTACAGAACCTAGATTCTCTTAATGTTTGACCCGTTGCCAGGTCGGTTCAG
>VMHT01094497.1_pt1 | contig 14717 bp, 10 predicted proteins | sample 4693611 | NCBI WGS metagenome assembly VMHT01 (sample SAMN12280063, study PRJNA550983) | marine metagenome | isolation source: seawater sampled from same location over 5 years 0.02-0.2 micron viral filtrate | place: USA: collected off the coast of southern California halfway between the port... ... | reverse complement strand
GAGACATCGACCACCACTGACGGAGAAGGCTTCGCCAACTTCACCTACACCGTTCCCTACGACCATCCCTTGGGCCTGATCGTGGTTCAGATGATTTTCAACGGATCCACCGACCTTTTGGCGACCAACGCCAATTTGACAAGCATCACCGTGCGTTCACTGACGTTCTTGGTCGTGGACAGCATCACCGCCAACCCAGTGGCGGGTGATTCATTCAACATCAGCGGACAGATTGTGTCGGACAACGGCTCAGGACTGGTTGAGCGGGACAACAGCGTCCTTGCAAACGCCAACATTCTGTTCTCCATCGACGGGCAACCATCTGGCTTCACGGCAACCGGCGGTGCCGTGGGTGTGGACGGATTCTGGAACGCCACCGTTCGCCTGAGCGAAACCTTCGCAGCAGGCACCCACGTAATGGAAGCAACGTACATACCCAGTGTCAACTTTTACGTGGGCTCCCAAAACAACACAACCTTTGATTCACGTGGCTTTTCGGTCATGAATTTCATCCTGCCTTCCTTGGACGGCATTGGACAACCGTCCCTGAACGATCGTACCGAGCGTGGGACGCCCGTCGAGTTCTCCATCCTGCTCAGGGACAATCAAGGCGCCCCACTGGCTAACCAAAGCGTGATCGTTTCACTGACGGCCACCCTCGACGGGGACTCGCCCGTGCAGATCACGGTCTTGACCGCTGCTAACGGCTCGGCTTGGGGCAACCTCACGGTGCCGTCGAACACAACGGTGGGACCTGCGGACATCCACGCCGATTACGCCGGCGTGGCGGGAACCACTGGCATCGTCGGCACCAACGCTTCCTCTCGATTCGTTGTGCTCGGTCAAACGCAGGTCGTTATCTCCGAAGCACCAACGGTTCTGGTTGCAGGCGATACGCTGGTTGTGAACGGAACACTTCTGGACGACCTTGACTCGGTGTTGCAGGAAAACGGACAGTCTGCCACGGCCGTGGTTCACCTCCTCATTGACGGAGTACCGGTGGCAAGCATTGAAACCGACAACCAAACCGGCAGCTACGCTTTCACCTACATCCTGCCTGAAAACACCGCAGCCGGACCCCATCAAATCACGGTCGAATTCCGCGGTGGACGGGAGTGGGTTGACCCTGTAGGCTACGGCGATACAAACAACCCCGAGTATTACCTCCCAAGTTCAGACACGGTGGAGTTCAACGTCAGTGTGCCAACCAAGATTCTGCTCTTGACGGCGACCGGCGATGCCGATCGAGAAACCACGATGACCATCCAGGGCCGCCTGCTCGATGTGGTTGACAACCCTCTTGCCAACTTGACGATAGAAATTTGGCTGGGGGGACAGTGGCTTACCAACACCACCACCGATGACACCGGTGAATTCTCCGCGGTCCACCCTGTTCCCGCCGATGCGCCCCTTGGTCCCGTGGTTCTTGAGACTCGATTTACGGGAACGGTGGCCTATCTACCAAGCAATGCTTCGGGCCTGTGGGAAATCTTCAGCCCGGTGCTCGTAACCGTTGACATCTCTTCCCCAGTGGCCGTAAATCAGACCGTCTCCATCACCGGGTCCGTGGTTGACAATCAACTCGTTGGCGTCCCCGACCATGAGGTTCAACTCGTGGTCGAGGGCATCGTCATCGCCACGTTGACCACGGATGCCAGCGGCGACTTTGCGTTTGACTGGATTGTCCCTGACATCTTTGACTTTGGCAACCGAACGCTGGTGGCAGAAGTTGCGCCTCAAGGCTTCTATCGCAGCGGCGAGGGCAACGCTACGTTCTTCCTCTCCCATCGCTCTTGGGTGACGCTCTTGTTCGATGACGGCATTGACGCCACCCGCGGGGACACGTGGGAGCTCAGCGGTCGTCTTTACGACTTTGACACGGTTGACCGAGACGGACTGGTCGGGTTCGACCTCCTCGTCCAACTGGACGGCAACACGCTGCTAACGACCACCACAGGTACCGACGGAGCGTGGAGTGCAACCGTGCCTGCGACAATGGACCTCAGTCGAGGCGAGCACACCATCACCGTCGTGTTTGAGGGGACTCAAGCGCACTTGGGTGCACAGTCTCAGAACAGCGTTCGGGTGTGGGCGGACATCGTGATTCAACTGGACGCAGGAACGAACTCCAACGTTGTAACCCGGTCCGATGCCACCTTCCAGGCCGTGTTCTATTCGGGCTCGGTGAAGGAAGTGGGTGGATCAGGAGAGGTGTTCGAGAACCTTGTCCTCTCCATCGGCAACGGCTCAGATTGCCCGAGCGGTCGAGAGGGTGCACGATGCTTCGACACCAGCACGGTTCTCTGGAACAACGGAAATTTCTCCCTGAGTGCAACCGCACCGTACTGGCTTGAGGTTGGTTCGCAGTATTTCTTCCTCGATGTGTCTCGCAACGACACATACTATCTCAACGCCGTCAGCATCAGCCAAACGGTGTTTGTTCAAGTGGATGCGACCATTACGCCGGTTCTGCTCGAGGTCGTGGAAGACGAGCAGGAAGAGGTCGGTGGTTCAATCACCGTCATTGCCCAAGACACCAACGCAGGGCTGCCGGACATCGATGTCGTCGTTTACCTCTACGACGCCAACCAGTCGCAACTGGCCAACATCGGCGCCAAGACCGACGAAACGGGGAAGGCCGTGTTCGTCTTCAACGCCGATCCCCCCTACGGAGACGCCGACGTGTGGGGTCAGTTGACCATGGACATCATCATCAACGACCCGCGCCTCTCAGCACAGAGCATTCAGGCGTTCCAGGCGCTTCGCAACGACGGGTTCGCTCCACAGTATCAGTTTGCAGAAGAGCAAGCAGACACCCCGTGGTGGTCGTACCTTCTTGTCGTGGTGCTGGCTGCTTTCATCGCAGGATGCGTGGTCATGTACCGTCGAAAGCAAGCAGCTGACGACCTGCTCAAAGAGGCAGCAGAAGTCTTCGCCTACACCGCTGAGTTGCTTGCTGCGGGCGATGCCACCCGTGAAGCGATCTTCACGTGCTATCAGGATTTGTGCGGTCTGCTTCAGCAACGTGGCTTCCTGCGAAGAGACTTTGAGACGGTGCGGGAATTCGAGTTTGCCGTTCGCCAAGCGCTCCAGGGCGTTTCAGAGGATGCGTTGACCGCTTTGGACAACACCTTCGAGATGGCTCGATACAGTCGGGAGGAGATGGGCGCTCAACACCAGGACGTTGCGGTGCAGGCTTTGACCCGAATCAGTTCAGAAATCGCTCAAATTCAGTCGATTCCTCAACGTTGAGGCTCACCATCGGAGGGTAAGGCGGCCGTGGCTGAAATCAGCCGATAAGGAACCGGCCGCTTCGGTTGGCAGAGGGAACTCACGAACGAGGTTGGGGCCCTCCGGGTCGTGGACGTCCAACTTGACCAGCGTGGCCTCTTCGGTTTCTTTGACGTGGAGTTGGATGGCCTTCTCATCGGCACCCAGCAAGGGGATGGTGAGTCCGTCAGGACTCAATCGTCCATTGATGCCGTTCACGACCCATGCGAGCGCTCGCTCAGGGTGTTGTTCAGCGAGTCCGGTTTCGGGGAGCATGCCGGCCGTGACCAGAACTTCGGTGTGTCGGAGTCGAACTTCTTCGAGGTGATTTGCTGAGGTTTCGAAGTGGGCTTGAAGCGTGGCTGCATCGGTTTGGAGTCCTTCGTTGAAGGGTTGAGGTCGCTCTTCGGAAACGGGTTCGTCCGAGGCAATGTCCAGCGGCTTCCATTCTTCCATGCGAGTTGCACCAGCCGAGCCCACATGAACCTTCGGACGTGGGTCAATCCGACTCCATCGTATGGTCAGGATGGACTTTAGCAAAGAAGCGCCGAGCAAATCTGCGGGTGGTGTCCGCATCGCTTGCATCGTTCATGCGCAGGTCGCTTGGGAAACAGCCGCTGTAGGTTCGGTCGGTGACTCGTCGGTCCAAGAGGACGATCAAGGCCCGATCCCCGATGGAACGGATGGGTCGTCCCATCGCCTGGAGGATGGCGTTAATGGCGGGTTGCGAAACGGTGTATCGCCATGCAAGGTTCTTGCCAAAGCGTTCTTCGGCGTAGGTTTTGAGGGATTTCGACAACACCGACGGTGGTGAGTTGGGAATTCCAATGCAAGCGACGGCGTCCAAGGCACCGCTGTGGTAGTCCACGCCTTCGGAAAGACGGGCACCGAAGACACCGGCCAACAGGATCTTCCGGCCGTTCCGTTTTTCCTCAAGGAGCGTGTCAACGATTTGGTCCAGATCACCCTTGGTCCATTCACGGCTTTCGGCCACCAGTCGTGCCCCTTTGAAATGGCCTTCCAAAACAACTTCGTTCAACATGGCGTAGGAGGGGAGGAACACCCCAACGTTTCCAGGGGATGAATCAACAAGCGCCTGGATGTGTTCACGAATGGCTCGTGTGTTTTCTGGACTTCGCTCGGCGTACTTCGTGGTGACGTTCTTGGCCACCACAACCGGTCGTCGCATCGCAGCGAAGGGGGATGGATACGCCACCGATGTGGTTCTTGCCGCAGGCAGGGCCAGGATGTTGGCGTACATGCTTGGAGGGTACAGCGTTCCAGACATGAGCAGCGCTCCACCGGATTGTTCGAACACGGGTTTGGAGACGAGCCCCGGGTCGAGCAGGTGCGTGGTGATGCGCCCGTCCTTTCCTTTGGTGTCGTAAATCATCGTTAACGCAGGTGTGGAGCCAAATTTTAGGAGGCAATCAAGGATTTCAGCAACCTTGTGGGCGTTTGGTTCCATCGGACTTCCGTCGTCTCCAGCCTCCATGTCCACATCGACGCTTGCGAGCACGTCTCTGAGCTGGTGAATTCGAACCGCTACGTCCACCTCCGGGTGCTGGGAGGAACGGGCTTGCAACTGCTGCTGCCCGAACGTCCCTTGAACGGTGTCGCACGCACGATGGAACACGTTCAGCACATCATCAATGTTGACTTCCGCCTCTTCATCCTGGCCCGATAAATTTCGCATGTACCCGCTGAAGAGGGCGTCAAACCCACCACGGGATGCTTTCAGCACGTCAAACGCCCATGCAGCAAGACCGTGAGAAGGAGACAGTGCATCGCCACCCGGGGCCTTCATCGCTTGGGCAAGAACGCCGGCGTATTCCTCCAGTTCCATCTGCGTGTTCCGAATCATGGTTCGAGTCAGTCGTTTTTCCAGCGTCAAGCGAATGCGGTCAGGAAGATTGTGGGCTTCGTCCACCACGATGATGATGTCCTCCAGTGAAAGGTCCATGGCCTTGAGGCTTGACTCTCGGACGCCGTCATCGAACAGATGGTTGTAATCACCGACAAAAACATCGGCGTCTCCGACGGCCTCTCTCGCTGCTTTCCAAGGGCAGGTTTGGGCCGGCTCCCCGTGAACGGTGTGGGTCCGGCTGAGGTCAACCAGTTCGTCAACGTGGAGCGGCGAAGCAAGAATTCGTTCTTTCAATCCCGGGGCAGGTGTGATCCATGGTTTGCAGGACCGGGTTTTTCTCGCTTGGCTGCACAGGAGTGAAAACACGAGGGGGGATTCTTTGGCGAAGGGTTGGACGCACATACCCGCTTGGCCCACCATGTCCACCAGACGAACGGGCATCATCCCCTTACGCCGTTGGTTGATGCGTCGCACGGTGTCAACCACAATTCGATGTTGGGTTTGACGAGACGTCAGAAAAAACACCGTTTTCTTTTGAGAAGAGCGACCGGCCACTTCCAGCGCAGCAGCCAGCGAAGCTGCGGTTTTTCCGATGCCAGTTGGTGCTGCAGCGAGGTGAAAACCACCTTGAGACAGGGCTTTTATGCCGTCCTGAATCATTTCGAGTTGCCCTGGACGAGGTTTGGAGTGAGCGAGAAAAGGATGGGTGGACGAATCCACATCAACACCTTGCTCGTTCATGGAGCACATCCATTGGCGACCCTCCTAAAGGATTCGCATGCGAGTGACAGGGCTCGCTCAACCGAAGAAATGTGCCCAGAAATGTGGGGGCTGGGCACGGGAACCACCGCATCAACTGACGGGGGTGGAATCTGGGCCTCCCTGGCCGTCGTCCAGGGAGGCGTGTGGGGGTGTTTGGTTGTTGGAACCAAGGCCAAGGCGCGCACGACGGGCGCGCCGATACAGCGAGACAAAGCTTTGCAGGACAGGCCGGTCCTGCGAAACTCCAAGGGTGGCATCACCAAGGTTGTATCCTGAGTTTTGCCAATTCATCCCATCCCCTCCAGTCTCTCACCATTCATTCTTGGTATTCGCTGCGTGGTATCGTTGAAGCCCTGGACGCCTCCAAGGCTTCTTCGAGTGTGCTGTCGATCGGTTGCATTTCTGCAACGGCTCGCTTGATGTAGAGTTTGAGCCCCTCTTGGGCTGCATGTTCGGGCGTGATGCCGCCCAACTCGTACAACTGGCCAAGTCGCTGTTGGTCGGCTCGGCCCAACGGGATTCGAACGGATTTCATGTTCGCCAAAAGCGGTTGGTTGTGAAGGAATTCTTGGATGGCGAGGCGGACCACATCAGAGCGGCTGCGTGCTCCGTCCATGCCAATGCGTGCGTCAAGAAGAGCCAGGTCCTCCTCCGTGATTCTCAGCGAAACTGCACTGGTTGGCTGGGTCATTCTGGTTCCTCCTGTAGGTAAAGACTGGAACAGGCAGTATATCAATGTATTTGATACAATGACAATACGTAATTACCTGTCATATCTCGTAGGCTTTGCTCAACTGGAGACGGGTGGCGAAGTTTCAAGGACGAGCCGCACGCATGCCAGTTCATGACCCTCGTGCCGACCCGTGGTCTCTACCTGTACCTCGAAACCCTGCGTGTTGCGTTTGATGACGCCATCGTCACCGACGACGAAGCACAGATTCTTCGTGTCCTTGCTGGGGCGTTGGGTGTGGCACCGTCCGATACCGCAGAATGTCGGTCAGTGGTCTCCGGAGAGGTGGAATGGCCTTTCGAGGAAGAGAGTGAATTCATCGGCCACCAGGTCGGCGACGCCACGACCTACCAGTCGGCGCTTATTGCTGCGCTTGACGACGACGTGATCAGCGAAGAGGAATGGGCGATGCTCGATCATTTGCGTAAGATTGTGGGTCTTCAAGAGGGTGAACATGCGCTCATTGAAGAATCCATTCGAGCCATGTCGGATGTGGACCAAAACGGCCAACGCCGAATTGAACGTTTGGAGCGCTACCTGACGGTCTGCACGTTCTGAGCAATGATTTTTCAGAGCGTAAACTCTTGTCTGTGAGACGAGTTAGGGGCAACCATTAGAAAGGGACTGCATAAGGGCGTCGCAACGCACCAAGGGTGCGAGAAGGTATGCCGATGAGCCCCAGTGACGCAATCTATGCAAAAGTCGTAGCCCGAGACCCCGAACAAACTGAATTTCACCAAGCGGTGAAGGAAGTCCTCGAATCGCTTGAGCCCGTGCTCGAAGCCAACCCCGAATACATCTCCATTGTGGAGCGTGTTGTGGAACCCGAGCGACTCATTCATTTCCGAGTGCCTTGGGTGGACGACAAAGGCAACACGCAGGTGAACCGCGGCTTCCGAATTCAGTTCAACGGTGCCATTGGACCGTACAAGGGAGGGCTCCGGTTCCACCCAAGCGTGAACATGTCCATTCTCAAGTTTCTCGCGTTCGAACAGATTTTCAAGAATTCTCTGACCGGTCTCGCCATGGGCGGCGGTAAAGGCGGCTCTGACTTCGATCCCAAAGGGAAGTCCGACGGCGAAGTCATGCGATTTTGCCAGTCGTTCATGATGGAATTGTGGCGCCACATCGGCCACGACTGCGACGTCCCTGCGGGCGACATCGGTGTTGGTGGACGGGAAATCGGGTACATGTTTGGCATGTACAGGCGCCTGCAAAACGAGTTCCAGGCCGGGGTTTTGACCGGTAAGGGGCGAGCCTACGGCGGGTCCCTTATCCGTCCCGAAGCAACGGGCTACGGGCTTGTCTACTTCGCCCGCGAGATGCTCGCCACAAAGGGAAAGTCCTTCGAAGGAGCTTTGGTCTCAATTTCGGGTTCTGGAAACGTCGCACAGTTTGCGTGCGAAAAGGTGCTTGACCTCGGCGGAATACCCGTCACCTTCTCCGATTCCTCCGGCTTCATCCACGACCCAGATGGTATTGATCGGGAGAAACTTGCGTGGGTTCAGGACCTCAAGAACAACCGCCGTGGACGAATTTCAGAGTACGCTAAGCAATTCCCTTCCGCCACCTTCACCGCCAGCGCCCCCGAGCCTGCCGTGAACGGCTTGTGGGACGTAAACGTTGACGTGGCTCTTCCGTGTGCCACTCAGAACGAACTCAACGGTGAAGAAGCCAAGATGTTGGTGGCCAACAAGGTCATCGCAGTTGGAGAAGGCGCCAACATGCCCTGCACGCCTGAAGCCGTAGAGGTGTTTCACGAGGCCGGCGTTTTGTTCGCCCCCGGTAAAGCCAGCAACGCCGGCGGCGTTGCCACGTCAGGTCTCGAAATGTCGCAGAATTCACTTCGCTTGTCCTGGACCCGCGAAGAGGTTGACAAGCGCCTCGAGGACATCATGGTCGACATTCACAAGAACGCGTTTGAAACCGCAAAGGCGTACGGCCGAGAGGGCGATTACGTCTTTGGGGCCAACGTGGCAGGCTTCCTGAAGGTCGCCGAGGCCATGATGGCTCAAGGCGTGGTTTGACCAGGTTTTGATTTGACGTCCCTTGGTTGTGAACCAAACAAGCCAGGCCATCTGCGCTTGAGTTTTCGAAACAGCCACCTTGAGAACACCATGGAGCAACCCAGAAACACGAGCGATGTCCACCAGGGGGCAGCCTCGCTGGTTGCCAGGCCGTAGGTCACCACCAAGATTCCAACACCGTAAACGGCTCGGAAGGCGGAGAACACGAGGAGTCCTCGAACCACCGGGTTGTCCAACAACCCCGCTTCGTTGTCGCCCATAGGGAGCCCCAACCTGCTTCAGCCTCGGAATTGCTGGAAGTACTGCTGCGTGTAGCGAACGGCGTCTTCGTGCGGGTAGCCTTGAGCGCGCAGACCGTCGTAGTATTCCCGAGCAGGATCGGGTTGCATAACGGGGGGAGGAACCGCCGTTGGCTGAACGGCTGCAGGGTACGAATGCTGCGCCACAGGGGTTGTTTGCTGCGCATACACGGGCTGCGCCGTCGCAGGTTGAGCTGAGAAGTCAGGCATGGCCATGCTGCCTGGTTGTGCGGAGAAATCGGGCATACCAACCGGCGTTGACCATGCCTTGTCGTCGACCTTTCCACCCCGTCGTCGCAAGAACAATCCCAGAAGGGCCAAAGCAACCACCAAGCCTACGCCACCACCGATGAGTACGTTTGAGCCAGCGAGGAGGCTGCTCTCTTCTTCAGGTTCAAGAATCCAGCGCGTGGGGTCGGTCGGGTAGGCATCGGCTCCGTCTTCAATGCCGTAATCGACGGTTGGGTCGGAGTAGTTGTCACCGTCGGTGTCCACGCATCCAATTCGATCGGCGGTTGACGCCCCGTAGATGAGCGGGCATTCGTCAGCCCCCTGGACGGTCGTCCAACCTGCGGATTCGTCGGAATAACCGTCGCCGTCGCTGTCCAAGCAGCCGAGTCGATCAAAGGTTGAACTTCCTCGCACGGTTGGGCAGTCGTCGGCTTGCTCACCGGCTGGGTTGTCGCCGTAGGAATCGCTGTCTTGATCCGCCCACTGGCTGGGTTCGTTCGGGAATGCGTCGGCCCCTTGTGCCGGGAGCCAATTGGTGTTCGGGTCAGGGTCGGAATACCCGTCCCCGTCCCCGTCCAGACATCCGAGGCGATCGACCGTTGAGGTTCCAGCGACGTCCGGGCACTGGTCGGCGTCGTTCCCCGTGTCGTTGTCTCCGAAACCGTCACCGTCTGCGTCCGACCACTGCGTTGCATCGTTGGGGAAGGCGTCTTGCAGGTTGTACCACCCGTCTCCGTCCTGGTCGGGGCAACCGATGAGTCCGTTCTGCCACGACGTTCCTTCTTGGGTTGGACAGGCGTCCTGCAGCACCACATCGTCTCTTAATTCACCCGGCCAAGAGGGGTTTCGGTCGGTCCACGTGTCGTTGGCGTAGTTGTCGCCGAACCCGTCTCCGTCAAAGTCAGACCACTGCGTTGCATCATCGATGAAGGCATCCGCTCCCGATTCCGCGTCCCAGGAATCGTCGGGGTTGGAATATCCGTCACCATCTGCGTCAAGGCAACCGGTTCGGTCAAGCGTTGAGGTTCCAAGGACGGTTGGGCAGTCATCGGGGGTCGTGCCAAGCGGGTTGTCCCCGTAGCCGTCGCTGTCGGTGTCGGACCATTGGGTGGCGTCCATAGGGAAGTCGTCGTCTTGGTCGGCCCAACCGTCGCCGTCCATGTCCGGACAGGCGTTTTTTCCACCCAAGGTGGAGTTGCCAAAGGCGTCAGGGCAGTCGTCAAAGTTGTTTGACCATCCGTCGCCGTCGTTGTCCAAACATCCTTCCTCCCCAAGCGTGGAATTGCCGATCACCGTCGGGCAGTCGTCGCTGACGTCCTCAAAACCGTCGCCGTCGTCGTCGGTGTCCTCGTCTGCATCACGGCAGCCATCGCCGTCGACATCCGTCGCTCCGTCCGATATCCATGTCGGCCTGGGCGGCTGGTAGGACGACCGTGGACAGAGGTCAACGTCGTTCTCTACGCCGTCGTTGTCCATGTCGGTGTCTTCCACGTCGTCCTTGCATCCGTCTCGGTCCCAGTCGGTTGAATTCGTAGGGTCGTCGAAGTTCTGTGTTGAGGCCCAGTTGGCCGCACCTCCACGTGCGCAATCGTCGGGCGAGTTGTCGGTGATGCCGTCGTTGTCGTCGTCAGAATCGCATGCATCGCCTTGAGCATCGCCGTCGGTGTTGCCCTGCAGCGGGTTTGAAACGCTCGGGCAGTTGTCGGAAACATCGGGCACGCCGTCGTTGTCCGTATCGGCCTTCATGGACGGGTCAAAGGCCCACACAAAGTTGTCCCAACCGCCTGTTGTGGTGACGCTGTCGGTGCCTTTGGTGATGGTGTCGCTTCCTGATGGTCCAGCAAGCGAACCGATGACGGCTGCGATATCGCTGGAGTTGTAGGCGACGTCCCAGCCGATCTCGAGGGCTGAACTGGCCGTGACGTCGAGCCACGACCATCCTCCTGTGTTGGTCAGTCCACCTACCATGGCGTCGGCATCAATGCCTTGCGCCCAAGAACTGCCTGCTCCCGTCGTCGATTTCGTGCCAGCGCTGAACGTGCCGTCGAGGTAGAACGACGTGAAGACGATCTCCCCTTGGGTGCTGACGTCCATGCCCTGGAGGCCGTCAGCGACGTTTGAACCGCCGGTTGCTGCCCATTGATTGGAGGGGGTCGCTCCCTCTTTGATGAAGAACAGGTCAGCGCCTCCCTTGTTGGCCGTGATGGACCAACCGTTCTTTGCGAAGGTGCCTTCAAAGGAACCACCAAGGTACAGATCACCGTTGTTGTCCATGGCGAGGCCGGTCAGGGAAAATGCTTGACCAGCAATGCCGTAGCCGGTCAGGGAAAGAACAGCCCCACTGCTCGAAAGTTTCAGGACAAAGGAATCTTGTGTGCCAACCACGTTGTAGCTGTTGGTTCCGAATCGGACGTTGTTCTGCGTGATTCCCGAAACGTAGATGTTTCCAGCAGCGTCAACCACCACATCCGTCGCTTGCTGGTTCCCGATACCACCTCCGCTGATGACCCACTTGAGGGCACCGTTGAGACCGTCGAGCTTTGCGACGAAGACCTCTGCATTGGACACGTTGATCGACGTGCCTCCGAAATCTGTTTCTCCGGAGAAATAGCCCGTGACGATGACGTCGCCCGCTTGGTCGATGGCGATGGCCTGCGGGATGCTTGAGTCGGTGGTCGAGTTGGGGAGGGTCTGGAAGCCTTTGGCCCACATCCAATTGCCCGTGCCATCGGCTTGGGCAATAAAGCCGTCAAAGTCAACTGCGGTTGAAAGCGGGAACGGTCCGAAATCCACCGGCCCGTACATGTAGCCTGCCACCACGGCGTTTCCAGCAAATGCATCCACATCGGCAATGAAGGAGACCCCGCCTTGGGAGTGGTCGGCACCGACGACGTAATCCCAAGCACCGTTTCCATTGAGCGATGCGAGGAAGAAGTCGTTTCCGTTGGTGAACGGTGAGGATGGAATGTAGGTGTGGGGGCCAAACACGAGCGAGGCCGCCGAGGCGTTGACGTCTCCGCCCACCACGAACCCGTTGTCCGATGCAGCGATGGCTCCGGAAAATTCGTCATGGGTGGTCGATCCTCCTCCAGCAAGGAACACCTCGGCTGAGGTGCTGCGACCTTCTGCAGACGGTGCGGCGATCTGCGTGGTTTTGAGCGATACCGGAACGGCCAACGAACTCAGAACGCTGATCAACAAAAGGGCCGTCAAAGCAGCAGCGACGCTGGCGGGTGCTCTACGCATGGGTCTGCGTGGCTCCCGAAGGCCATCAAGGTGTTGTCCTTGCGCCTCGGAAAAATCAGTCAAGATTGCTTTCCAGAGCCATCAAATCGCTGTCTCCGGCGTCGAGGACCGTGATTGTTGAGACCGAAAATGGCTTACCGCAGGCGATGCCGAGTTCTCGATTGACCATTCGGGACTGATGCATGCTCACTTCTGGATGAGCGGCGCGTAGGTCCGTTGTGTAGTCCTCGGGGCAGTTGGCAGCGACGATGACCATCTTTGCGTTGCCGTTGGAACAGGCGTCCTTGGCTTGGCGTTGTCCAAACAACAGGGTTCCTGTTGCGATTGCGTTCTTCAGTTGTCGGCTTAGATCCATTTCATTTCCTCCATTCTCCACATGTGTTTCTCATGGTTGGAACATCATTCCTCGGGGATGTAATACAGGGCAACGCTGCCGGTTCCCAAGGAAATGGGTTGGCCAACGATGATGTTTTCAGCGACTCCGGTCAAGTAGTCCTTTTCTCCGATGATACCGGCCTTGAGCAGGTGGTTCACGGTGACTTCGAACGCTGCACGAGCGAGGATGCTGTGCTTGGTGCCGGACACACCGTGTCGGCCGATGGCTCGAACTTCACCCTCAGAGGTCATGACGTCGGCGACCATCAGCAGGTGACGGACGTCAACTTCCAGACGTGCTCCATCGAGGGTCATCTGGAGTTCATTGACGATGGCTTGTCGAGCAGCTTCAATGCCCAAATAATCGTAGATTTCGATGATGTTGTTGGTGTAGGTTCGAGAGCGGTCAATGTTCTCAAGTTCGCTGACGCGTTGGAGGTTGCTTCCAATGGTTGACAGGTAGTACTCCCCCGTCTTGTCATCGAGCTGAGGATTGGCTCGCTCGATTCCAGGAATCCCTTTGAGGCGCATGTCTCGGATCTTCTCTTCAAGTTGAAGCAACATGGTGTAGGACGGTGGGTTCTCTGCCAGTTCAGCGAGATCTTCTTCGGAGTGAACGCCAGGAATCATGGTCAGCGTTGAGGGGTTCTTTTCCTTGTCCGCTTGAACGTAGAGCCGGGTAGCACGCTCCAACTTATCCTTCACTTCTGCGGCCGTCATCCCCTTTTGCTTGAGGTTGCCTTTGTTCAGGTTGAGCACCAAGCGTCGCTGAGCGACGTCGGTTTCGAGGGTAGCGATGTTAACCGTGGTCGTGACCTCAATGGCAGCAGCCAGTTTCTTTGCGGCGTTTGCATCTTGGATCTGTCCTTGGTTCAGTCGGATGGTCATGGTCGGAGTTTGAGGCACCTTGCGAGCGTCCACGATTTCAATGATGCGTGGAAGACCTTGCGTGACGTTGACGGTTGCGACACCGGCGTAGTGGAACGTACGCATCGTCATTTGCGTTCCGGGTTCACCGATGGACTGTGCCGTGATGATTCCGGCTGCTTCGTAGGGGTCAATGCTGGCTCGATCGAGGGCAAGGATGGCCTCACTAACGACTTTCTTGGCCTGTGGCTTGGTCAATTTCTTCTTTCCGCGGCTGTGGCAGGCCATCGTGAGGTCGGCCAAAATGCGGTTGGTGAATCGACCTGAGCCGGTTGCTTCGACGGCTTCAGCGAGTTTGCCGTAGACGGGGTCCTTGGAAAGTTCGTTTTCCATGGCCAGCATCTTGCGGTCGTAGTCGTACGGTTCCATGTCCACAACGGTCTTGGCTCGGGTTCGGCGCTTGCTGGTGCGCCCGGCAAGGCGGACCTTCGTGACCGGTCCTGAGCTTTCTCCATCGCCGTCTCGCCCCTTTTGGGTGGCTGCGAGGATGGTGGAGTGGATGTTTCCCGCCGTTTCTGAGTCGGTCTCACAAATTTTTGCAATGTCGGCTTGGGCCATCACCTTGACGTCGTCCCATTTGCGATCGTCAGCGAGGGCGTGGGCAAAGTTTTCGTCGATGCCCAAATCCATGAGCTTCTTCTTGGTTGCACTCTTAACGACCATCAGTCTTCACCTCCGTCGTGTTCTGCGGATTCTTCCCATGCGCCCATGTCCTCTTCTTCGGAACTGAATTCATAGGAATCACGGTCGTCGTCAAGTCCACCTTCGGTGCCGAGGGCTGCATCGACGATGACGTCAATGTTGAACGGCGAGCCGTGAACACCGCGGGAGGGGTCAATGCCGTCTTCACCGTAGCTGAACTGGATGATACGGTTGGCGGTGTTTCGCACGGACAGCATGTCGTCGTCGTAGACCTTCAAATCGTCCATGGCGTTGATCAGACGTCGCTGCATGTACCCGGACTTTGCAGTACGGACAGCGGT
>VMHT01111674.1_pt1 | contig 14719 bp, 18 predicted proteins | sample 4693611 | NCBI WGS metagenome assembly VMHT01 (sample SAMN12280063, study PRJNA550983) | marine metagenome | isolation source: seawater sampled from same location over 5 years 0.02-0.2 micron viral filtrate | place: USA: collected off the coast of southern California halfway between the port... ... | reverse complement strand
TTTAAGATAATTAGACACGAAGATAAAAGAAATGCTTTCACACAAAAAATCCTTAAATATTTTAAAAAAGACTAAAGCATTACTAGAAGGCCACTTTGTTTTATCATCGGGTTTACACTCGCCAAAATACATACAATGTGCAAAACTTCTTAGTCATCCTTCCAAAGCAGCGCAAATATGCAAATCTTTAGCTTTAAAGATAAAAAAGAACTTCAAACATTTTGATTTAATTTTAGCACCTGCTATGGGAGGTATTATTATTGGATATGAAATAGGTCGTATTTTAAAGAAAGAAACTATTTTTTGTGAGAGAGAAAAGGGCAAATTTACTTTAAGAAGAGGATTTGAGATCAAACAAGGATCTAAAGTTTTGATTATTGAGGATGTTATTACAACAGGAAAATCTAGTATGGAATGTGTAAAATTAATAAAGAAATCAAAGGCTAGACTTGTTGGATTTGCAACTATAATTGATAGGTCGACAAAAAAAACATTAAAAATTAAAAATAAAATTATATCACATTTAAAAATTGAAGTTCCAACTTTTAAATCAAATAATTTACCGAAAAATCTCAAATTAATCCCTATTACAGCACCTGGAAGTAGATTTATAAAGTGAAACGTTTAGGTGTAAATATTGATCATGTTGCAACTATAAGAAATGCTAGAGGTGAGCTTCATCCCAATCCAATAAAAGCTGCTCTTATGGCAAGAAAAAGTGGAGCTAACTCAATAACTATACATTTGAGAGAAGATAGAAGACATATAAATGACTTAGATGCGAAATTGATATGTTCAATTAAAAATTTGTTTGTTAATTTAGAAATTTCAACGAATTCTGAAATAGTTAAAAAAGCATTAAATATAAAGCCAAATTATATTTGTATTGTTCCTGAAAATAGAAAAGAAATTACAACAGAGGGTGGATTGGATTTAAAAAAAAATAATAAAAAAATTAAAAAAATAATATCATTATTCAAAATTAAGAAAATAAGAACTAGTTTATTTGTAAATCCATCCAAAAAGGACATTCAAATTTCAAAGAAAATTGGAGCTGAGTGTGTTGAGATACATACTGGTAAACTATCTAATTTAGTTAAGTCTAAAAAAAATTATTCTAAGGAATTAAAGAGAGTTCGAGAAAGTTCAGTATTAGCAGACAGATTAGGATTAGAGGTTCATGCCGGTCATGGTCTTGATTATAAAACAACAAAAATATTATGTAATATTAAAGAAATCAAAGAATTTAATATTGGCCATTTTTTAATTGGTGAGTCAATTTTTTTTGGATTAAGCAAAATAATTAAAAATTTTAAGGCAATAATCAAATAATTTAAATGACAATATTAGGTATTGGTGTTGATATAATTCAAAATAAGAGAATTGAAAAATTATTGAAAGATAAAAAATTTATAAATAGAACTTTTACTAAAAATGAAATTTCATTTTCAAAAAAAATATCAAATAATAAAAATTATTTTGCTAAAAGATTTGCTGCGAAGGAGTCATTTGCCAAAGCCATAGGGACAGGTTTTAGAAAAAATCTGAATTTAAGAGATATTGAAGTCTTAAATGATAAATTAGGTAAGCCCTTTTTCTCTAAATCCGTAAAAATTAAAAAGATTATAAACAATAATTTTAAGACCAAAAAATATGATTTGTTTCTTTCAATTTCAGATGAAAAAGATTATTCAATAGCTTTTACAATACTTCAAAAACGAAATGTTAAATAAACAATTTTTTATAGAAAATTTTAAAACTCTTTTTTACGCTTTAATGATAGCTATTTTTATCAGATCATTATTTATACAGCCATTTTATATTCCCTCATCTTCAATGGAACCAAATTTACTGGTGGGTGATAGATTATTTGTGACAAAATATTCATATGGTTATAGCAAACACTCTTTTCCTTTTAGTCCATCAATTTTTAAGGGAAGATTAATATTTAGTGAACCAAAGAGAGGGGACGTTGTTGTTTTCAAAACACCCGCAGATAATAGAACTGATTACATTAAAAGACTAATTGGTCTGCCAGGTGACCAAATTCAATTTATAGACTCAAATTTATACATTAATAATAGCGAAGTTCTTAAATCAAAAACATCAATTAATGATGAAATTTTTTGTGGAAAAAACAAAATAGATGTTTTTACCTTTGATGAAATTTTACCAAATGAAAAAAAACATAAAACAGTTTATCTAAAAAATTTACCATTTAACAAAACTGATCCATTTAAAGTTCCAGACGATCATTATTTTTTTTTGGGTGATAACAGAGATTGCTCTAAAGATAGTAGGTTTCTATCAAGTGTTGGTTATGTACATAAAGATAACCTTGTTGGTAAAGCACAATTTATCTTTTTTTCATCAGACAGATCTGTGGCAAGTATTTTTGCTTTTTGGAAATGGAATAGATCAATTAGATTTAATAGATTTTTTAAAAAGATTTAAATATGAAAATTGATTATCAAAACTTAGAAAAAAAAATTAAAATTAATTTCAAAGATAAGAAATTACTAGTAAAATCATTAACACACAAAAGTTTTGATAAAGAAAATAATAATGAAAAAGTTGAATTTCTAGGGGATAGAGTTTTAGGTTTAATAATAGCAAAAAAACTTTTAGAAATTTATCCAAATGAAAAAGAGGGAATTTTAGATAAAAAATTTGCATCTTTAGTTAATAAAAAAACGTGTTTAGAAATCGCAAAAAAAATTGAAATAAATAAATATATTTTAACTTTAAATGTAAAAAAAAAAAATTTTATTGAGGATAAAGTTTTAGCAGATAGTTGTGAAGCTCTTATCGGAGCAATTTATTTAGATAAAGGATTTCATATTGTAGAAAAATTTATTCTTAATTTGTGGTCTAATCATATCAAAGAAAGTGTCGTTACCCAAATTGACGCTAAAACAAAACTGCAAGAACTATCTTTAAAAAGATTTAAAAAATTACCAATATATAAATTAATATCAAACACAGGTCCAAGACATAAACCTCTCTTTAAAGTTGCTGTCAAATTAATGGATACAAAATTTTATTCAGCTGAAGGAAAATCTAAAAAAGATGCAGAACAAAATGCAGCTGTTTTGTGCCTGCAAAATCTTAAGAATGTATGATTTGGGACGATCAAGGTTTTTTACTTTCTAAAAATAGATATAATGAGAATTCATTAATAGCTGAAGTCTATACAAAAAATCATGGAAGAGTTTCAGGTATAATTTTTGGTGGAACATCCAAAAGAATAAAAAATTATCTTCAAATTGGAAACTTAATTCATATTAATTTTAATTCGAAAATTGAAAATCGTATTGGATATTTTAAAATAGAAATCGAAAAAGCTTTTTCGCCCTTTTTCTTTGATCATCAACAAAAATTATTGTGTATTTCCTCTGCTATGAATTTGATTAAAATTTTAACTGCTGAGTCACAAAAAAATATATTGATATTTGAGCTTATAAAAAATTTTTATGACTTACTAAATCAATCTAATTGGCTTAAGAGTTATGTTCTTTGGGAATTAGAATTATTTAAATTACTCGGTTATGATTTAGAATTTGAAAACTTAGTAGATAAAAAGTTAAATGGAAATGAATTTCAATATATTTCAAAATCTTTAATGAATAAAAGAATTATTCCAAATTTTTTAATAGATAAAAATGATAATATTGAAGATAAGAAAACTTTATTAAATGGTCTTAATTTAGTTGGTGACTATTTAGAAAAAACAATTTTAAGACCTAACAATCTTGCCCTCCCAATTAGTAGAGTTCAGTTTATAAACACACTAAAGTAATTATGTTAATATCTTATCCAGCCTGTCTGCGTAATAACTTACTATCGCATTTGCTCCTGCTCTTTTAAATGAAATTAGTGTTTCAATAATTACTCTTTTATCTAATAATTCTTTATTTATACTATTCTCTAAAATACTATATTCTCCAGATACTTGATATGCTAAAACTGGTATTTTGAAATTATCTTTTACTGATTTTATTACATCGAGATAGGGCAAGCCAGGTTTTACCATTACCATATCAGCTCCTTCTTTAATATCTAAAGCTACCTCTCTTAGAGCTTCATCTTTATTTCTAAAATCCATTTGGTAATTTTTTTTATCACCTTTCAAAAGTCCTTTAGATCCAACAGCTTCACGAAAAGGCCCGTAAAAGCTAGAAGCATACTTGACTGCATAGGATAAAATTTGTGTCATCTCATAGCCATTTTTGTCTAATGATTTTCTAATTTTACCAATTCTCCCATCCATCATATCCGAGGGAGCAAGAACATCACAACCCATTTGAGCTTGCAATAAAGATTGATCAATTAATATTTGGATAGTTTCATCGTTTAAAACATAACCATCTTTTAATAATCCGTCATGACCATGAGATGTGTAGGGATCGAGAGCAACATCACACATAATTCCAATTTCATTCTTATATTTTTTTTTAATTAGTTGAAGTGCCTTACAAACTAAATTGTCTTCATTAAGAGACTCGCTACCTAAAGGATTCTTATTAATTTTATTTATGTAAGGAAATAATGCGATCATGGGCAAACCAATTTTGATTGCTTTTTCAATCACAGGGCATATTTTGTCTAGTGTATAACGATATACATTTGGCATTGATTTGATGCTCTGTTTTTTATTTTTACCTTCAATTATAAATAATGGTAAAATAAAATCATTTGGTGTTAAGTTATTTTCTTCAATTAGTCTTCTTGACCAATCGTTTTTCCTACTACGTCTAAGCCTTAAAGCTGGAAATTTACCTGTAATCATCTTCAATTATAATTGTAATATGCGACAAATGTTATATACAAATATATCTCAAAAAAGATATTAAACAACATAAGGAGACAAAAATTTACAAATGAACTTAAATTTTGACGATTTTCAGAAACAAGACATCAAATTTGATATAGATGAATTGCAAAAAGCATATAAAGAAATACTAAAGATAAAAGACTTTAGTGGTCCAGAGGGGATTTCAAATTTTGGGGCAATCTCTTTAACACAAATTCCAGGTGATCCAGATTCAATTAAAGGTCATAAAGCTAGAGGGGTTTTTTGGACAAAACCCGATGGAACTGGCAAGGAAGTCATAAGGGATGAAAAAATAAATGAAGCAGCTTATTCAGAATTCATTGATCATTATAAGAACACTTATTTTAAAGAGGTTTTTGATGTATTGTCCTCAAAATATAAATTAGGTCGTGTCAGAATTTTATTAAAGCAACCTAGATCTACATTAAGTTGGCATAGAGACCCAGAACCTAGATTACATATACCAATAATAACTAACCCAGGATCAATAATGGTAATTGATAATGTGGCAAAACATTTACCAGCTGATGGATCTGTTTGGATTACAAATAACACAAAATATCACAATGCTTTCAATGGTGGTGAAGAAAATAGAATTCATTTGGTAGCTTGTGTTTTAGATCATAAATTTAATTAATTTGAAAAAAATATTTATTTCATCAGATCACGCAGGTTTTAACTTAAAGAATCAAATTTTAAAAAAATTCGAAAAAAAATATAAGTTTGTGGATCTTGGTACTAATAGTTCAAAAAAATCAGTAAATTATCCGGACTACGCTCATGTACTTTGTAAAAAAGTAGCCAGAAATAGTAAAAATGTGGGTATTTTGGTCTGTGGCTCAGGTATGGGGATGTCAATGGCTGCAAATAGACACAAGAAAATAAGAGCAGCACTATGTTATTCACTGAAAAATGCGAAATTATCTAGATTGCATAACAATGCAAATATTATTACACTAGGTTCCAGATTAACAAAAAAAAACACTGCTTTTAAATGTATTGATGCTTTTATTAATACAAAATTTGAGGGTGGGAGACACATGAAAAGAATAAGAAAGATATAAAAGTTATGTCTAGTGAAAAAAAATATTTAAATTCTAATTTCGAAGATTTTTTTGAAAAAAGTCTATCTAAATCTGATCCAGATTTATTTAAAGCTATAAATGATGAATTAATTAGACAACAAAATCATATTGAGCTTATCGCTTCAGAAAATATAGTTTCTCAAGCTGTATTAGAGGCTCAAGGATCAGTCTTAACAAATAAATATGCAGAGGGATATCCTGGCAAAAGATATTATAATGGTTGTGAACATGTAGATGTTGCAGAAAAATTAGCATTAGAAAGAATTAAAAAACTTTTTAATTGCAAATATGCTAACGTACAGCCTCACTCTGGTGCACAAGCTAATGGTGCGGTCTTTTTAGCATTATTAAAACCAAATGACACTTTTATGGGAATGAGTTTAAATTCAGGTGGTCATATAACTCATGGATTAAAAATTTCTATGTCAGGTAAGTGGTTTAATGCGATAAGTTATGATGTTGATAAAAATTCTGAGTTAATTGATTATGAAAATGTTGAGAAACTAGCTTTAGAACATAAGCCAAAACTTATTATTGCTGGAGGAAGTGCTTATTCAAGAGTAATTGATTTTAAAAGATTTAGAGAAATTGCCGACAAAGTTGGGGCTTATTTAATGGTTGATATGGCTCACTTTTCAGGATTGGTTGCTGGAAAAGGATATCCAAATCCATGTGAATATGCCCATGTAGTTACATCAACAACTCATAAAGTTTTTAGAAGTGCCAGAGGAGGTATTATTTTATCTAACGATATTGATTTAGGAAAAAAATTTGATACGGCTGTCTTCCCAGGTTATCAAGGTGGTCCTTTAATGCACATCATTGCTGCAAAAGCAGCTGGTTTTTTTGAAGCATTAAAACCTGAGTTTCAAACATATATAAAAAATGTTTTGTCTAATGCAAAAATTCTTGCTGAAACTTTAAAAAATAATGGATTTAAAATTTATTCAGGAGGAACTGATACTCACTTAATGTTGGTTGATTTAAGACCTTTTAATGTAAAAGGAAACTTAGCAGCTGAGAGTTTATGTAGAGCAAATATTACTTGTAATAAAAATGGAATTCCATTTGATACAGAAAAACCAATGATTACATCCGGTATTAGATTAGGCTCTCAAGCAGCAACTACAAGGGGGTTTGGTCTAAAAGAATTTGAAAAAGTTGGTGAATTAATAACTAAAGTTATTAAAGGATTGTCAGAAAATCCCGATGATAACAGTAAAGTGGAGAGTGAAGTTAGAAATGAAGTTATAAATTTATGTTCTAATTTTCCAATTTATAAAAACTTGAATAAATGATTTGCTCTATATGTAAGAAGGGTGAAACATCTGTGGTCGACTCACGTCCAACAGAAGATGGTACTGCTATTCGTAGAAGAAGATTGTGTGTTTGTGGGGCACGTTTTACAACATTTGAAAGAGTTCAATATAGAGAGATCATGGTAGTAAAAAAGAATGGAAGAAAATCTGCTTTTGATCGTGATAAGCTAGCTAAATCTGTTTTTATTGCATTGAAAAAAAGACCTATAGACACGGAAACAACTGAAAAATTTATTAGTCGTATATCAAGATCCTTAGAAGAGTTAGGTCAAAGTGAAATTTCTACAAACACTATTGGAACTATGGTTATGGAGGGATTAAAAGAACTTGATCCTGTAGCTTACGTTAGATTTGCATCTGTATATCGAAATTTTAGAGAAGAAAAAGATTTTGTACAATTTGTGGACAAGCTAGATGTCTACAAAAAAAGATAAATTCTCATCAAAAGATAAAGATTATATGAAACTTGCTATCAATTTAGCAAGTGCTCGGAAGGGTCTAACAGGAGATAATCCATCAGTTGGTTGCTTGATAGTAAAGAATGATAAAATTATTTCTATTGGTCAAACAGGTTTTAATGGAAGACCTCATGCTGAATATAACGCCATAAACAATTCTTTAGAAGAACTTAAGGGTTCAAAAATGTATGTTACACTTGAGCCATGTAATCATTTTGGAAAAACACCTCCTTGTACCAACAGTATAATTAATAGTGGGATAAATGAGATCATCTATGGAATCGATGATATTGACAAAAAGGTAAAAGGAAAAAGTTTTAAGATTTTAAAAAATAGAAAAATAAAAGTTAAAAAGGGTCTTTTAAAAACTGAGATTAAAAATTTATATGATACTTATATAGTAAATAGAAATAAAAAATTGCCATATGTGACTGGTAAAATCGCTGTTTCAAGAAATAATTTGATTTACAGCAAAGGAACCAAAAGAATAACAGATCAATTATCCGATAAATTGACTCACTATTTACGATTTAAAAATGATTCTATTATGATTTCCTCCAAAACACTTAATACCGATAATCCAAAACTAAATTGTAGATTAGAAGGATTTGAAAAATTTTCACCAAAAAGGATAATTTTAGATAGTAATTTAAAGATAAAAATAAATAGTTATATTTTTAAATCTGTAAAAAAAGGTAATACAATTATATTCCATAACTCACTAGATAATAGAAAGATTCAGATTTTAAAAAAAAGAGGAATAACCTTGATTAAAACTAAAGTAGATAAACAAAAATTATTTGATTTGAAAGAGGTTTTTAAAAAATTATATGCTCTAGGAACAAGAAATTTATTAGTTGAGGGTGGTGACAGGGTAACTAAACATATAATCAAATCTAAATTAGTAGATAAATTTTACCTTTTCAAAAGTCCAAAAGTCCTATTAACCAACAGAAATCACTACTTCTTTACATCTTTCAAATTATTAAATAGTAAATACAAAAAAAAATTTAAAATAAGCTCTAAGCTAGCCAAAGACAAGATTACAATTTATAAAAGATAAATGTTTAATGGAATTATATTTAATAAAGGTTTGATTACAAAAATATCCAAAAGACCAAAAGGTATTAATATTTTTGTTAATTCTGATCTAAAATTAAGCAATAAAGATATTGGAGTATCAATTGCTTGTGATGGTGTTTGTTTAACACTTATCACGATTAAAAAAAAAATTATGGAGTTTTATCTTTCAAATGAAACTGTTAGAAGATCAAAGTTTAAATTTTTAAGGGTTAAAGATTCAATTAACCTAGAACTTCCGCTTAAATATGGTCAAAAAATTTCAGGTCATATATGTCAAGGGCATGTTGATACTACTGGTAAGATTCTGAATATAAAAAAAGCTGATAAATCTTACATCTTTGATTTTGAAATTAACTCTAGAGAGAGAAAGAATATAATTGAAAAAGCCTCAATTTGTATCAACGGCATTTCGCTAACAATTTCAAAAAAAACTAAAAAAGGATTTCAAATTTGGGTAATACCCCATACCTATAAGTTAACTAATTTATCTAAAGTTAAAAAAGGAAGTTTGGTTAATATTGAAATAGATATTCTCTCAAAATACGTTAAAAATTTTTTTCATGCTAAAAAATAACTATTCCTCAATTGAAACAATTATAAAAGTTGCCAAAAAAGGTGGCATGTACATTCTTGTTGATGATGAGAAAAGGGAAAATGAAGGTGATCTTGTTATATCAACATCAGATACTAATGCTAAAAATATTAATTTTATGGCAAAGTATGGAAGAGGTTTAATATGTTTAGCTTTAGATAGTTTGCAGGCTAAAAGATTAAATTTGTCGTTAATGTCACCAATCAATCAATCTAGAAATAAAACTGCATTTGCTGTATCTATCGAAGCCAAGAAAGGAATTACAACAGGTATATCTGCTAAAGATAGAGCGAAAACTATTAAAATAGCTTCCAAAAAAAATGTTAATAAAAAAGAAATTGTTTCACCCGGTCATGTGTTTCCAATCATTGCAAAAGATGGTGGTGTCTTAGTGAGAGCTGGTCACACTGAGGCATCAGTTGATATTTCAAAATTAGCAAAAAAAAATAATTCAGCTGTTATATGTGAAATAATGAATGAAGATGGAACAATGGCTAAAGGACAAGATCTATTAAATTTTGCGAAAAAGCATAAATTAAAGATTGGAAAAATTGAAGATCTTATTTCTTATAGATTAAAAAAGGAAAAATTAATTAAATTAAAAAAATCATCGGATATTAAATTTAAAAAACAAAAATATAAAATAAAGATTTATGAAAATTTGTTAGATGGATCAGAACATTTTGCTCTAGTAAAAGGATCAATTAAAAAAGGAATTATACCTCGTGTGAGAGTTATTTCTTCAAATGTTGTTCACAATTATCTTATAAAACAACAGTTACCAAATTCATTTAACAAAACCCTCAATTATTTTAAAAAATTTAGCAATTGTATTTTAGTTTTTATTAAAGATACAAATTTAAAATCAGTAACTCAGACTTTAAAAGATTACAAAAACAAAAATTTTTATAAAAAAGGAAATGATAAACTAATAAGAAATTATGGTATTGGTGCCCAAATTATTAAAGATTTGAAAGTAAAAAAGATGATATTAATTACAAAATCGCCAAAAAAGGTTATTGGTTTAGAAGGTTATGATATAAAAATAACTAAACAAGAATTAATTTAATGAAAAAAAGTCTCTTAATAGTAAATGCCAATTACTACAAGGATATATCATCTGGTTTGATTAAAAGTACAATAAAAATAATACCAAAAAAATTTAAAATTAAGATTCTTAATGTTCCAGGTGTGTTTGAAATACCAGTAACAATTTCAAAAAATTTAAAAAAATTTGATGCTTTCATAGCTCTAGGTTGTGTAATTAAAGGCCAAACACCACATTTTGATTTTATATCCCAAGCATCAACAGAAGCAATTATGAAATTATCAGTTGACTCAAAAAAACCTATTGGTAATGGAATTATAACTTGTTTAAATATGAAACAAGCTATAGCAAGGAAAAAAAAAGGTGCTGAGGCTGCTAATGCTATTTTATCAGTTTTATCACAAAAATGAAAACTAACTACAGTCCTAAAAATAATCCTAGAGTAATAATTATTCAAAAATTGTATGGAAAATTTTTTAATGATGAAGAAAAATTAACTTTTCCAAAACATAGGTTTAAAAAATTTATAAAAGATATAGTTTCTGGCACTATTGAACGAAATGATTTAATTTTAGATGAATTAAATAAAAATTTAGGGGAAGAATTTTCTCTTAAGAATATGGATAAATTATTTCAGGTAATTTTAAAATCTGCCACATATGAATTTCTATATAAACCCAATCTATCGTTAAAGATAATAATTAAAGAATATTTAAATGCCTCAAATTTTTTTTTAGACGATGGACAAACACGATACTTAAATGCTTTATTGGATAATATTGGAAAAAAATTAAGATCTTCAAATGCATGAATTTGAGTTAATAAATAATTATTTTTTAAGATTATCAAAAAAAAATAAAGCATCTTTAAATTTAAATGATGATGTTTTTTTTGATAAATCAAAAAAATTAGTAATTTCTGTAGATACTTATGTGGAGGGTGTACATTTTATTAATTTTAACAAACCAGATCTTGTAATTAAGAAAATAATTAGATCATCTATATCGGACATTATATGCAAGGGTGTAAAACCAAAATATTATTTTATTTCAGGGTCAGGTAATAAAAGGTTTTTTTCATCAACTAATTTAAAGAAAATTTCAAAATCTTTAGAACAAGAACAAAAGAAATATAATATTTTACTTTGTGGTGGGGATACGGTTTACTCAAATAAATTAAGTTTTACTGTTATTTCTGTTGGCTTTTCTCAAAAAATTATACCAAGGAATAAAGCTGAACTAGATGACGATATTTATGTTACTGGCAATCTGGGTGATAGTTTTGCCGGATTGAATATTCTTAAAAAAAAAATTAATGTCAGTAGTTATCTAAAAAATTATTTTGAAAAAAGCTACTATTTACCAAATTTAAATTTAGAATTTAGTAATAAATTACTGAAGTTTGCTAACACATCTATAGATATTTCTGATGGTTTAATTGCTGATTTAGAAAAATTAATAAATAAACAAAAGCTATCCTATAAATTAATCTTAGATAGGATCCCGTTATCTAAAAATCTTAAAAAAATAATCATTCAAAAAAAATTAGATAAAATTTCTTACATTTCTCAAGGTGATGATTACCAGATTTTATTTACTGCGAATTCATCTAAATCCAGAATCATTAGTAAAACTGCCAAGTCTTTAGGCATGAAAATTTCTAAAATAGGAAAAATTTGTTCCAACCTACAAAAATCACAAATTATTGATCAAAAAGGGAACAAAATTGCTATTAAAACTAAAGGATATTCTCATAGATTTTAAAAGTTAATTATTGCCTTTTATTGCTTTTTTTGTATTGTCCGCATTTTAATAACTAACAACCAACAACTTAATTAAGGTTAATATGAACTCAACTGTCGAAACTATACTATTATATACTATTGCTGCGGGACTTTTATCAATTGTTTATGGATATTTTACTGGAAAGAATATTTTAAATTCAAGCGCAGGTAATTCTAAAATGCAAGAAATTGCATCTGCAATTCAAATTGGTGCTAAAGCTTATTTAGCAAGACAATATAAAACAATAGCAATTGTTGGTGTTGTTGTTTTAGTAATTGTTAGTATAGCTTTTAGTCCTCTTGTTGGTCTGGGATATCTTATTGGTGCAACATTATCAGGTATAGCAGGATATGTTGGTATGTTAGTATCTGTTGAGGCAAATGTAAGAACCGCAGAAGCCTCTAGAAAAGGTTTAGCTAGCGGTCTTTCTGTTGCTTTTAAGTCTGGTGCGGTAACGGGCATGTTAGTTGCTGGTTTAGCATTATTATCTATTGCGGTTTATTATTATTTACTTTTAAAGTTTAACGTAGATGAAAGAGAAATAGTCAATGCTTTGGTTGCGTTAGGTTTTGGAGCTTCTTTAATTTCTATCTTTGCAAGATTAGGTGGTGGTATATTCACTAAAGGTGCAGATGTTGGTGCTGATTTAGTTGGTAAAGTAGAAGCTGGTATTCCTGAAGACGATCCTAGAAACCCAGCAGTTATAGCCGATAACGTAGGAGATAATGTTGGAGACTGTGCGGGAATGGCTGCAGATTTATTTGAAACTTATGCAGTAACAATTGTTGCTACAATGGTTTTGTCTTCTATATTTTTCCCAGGAGATATGGCTATGATGATTTATCCGTTAACAATCGGAGGTGCATGTATACTTACTTCTATTTTAGGCACATTTTTTGTTAAACTTGGTAAAAGTAAAAATGTTATGAACGCTTTGTATAAAGGTTTTGTCGTCTCAGCAGTTGCATCACTTGCAATACTTTATCCGGTAACAGATTTTGTTTTAGGTTTAGAAAATATTTATGATTTAAATAATAAATCATTTTCAGGTATGAGTTTATACTATTGTGGTATAATTGGATTAATTATCACTGGTTTATTAATTTGGGTGACCGAATATTACACTGGCACAAATTACAGACCTGTAAGAAGTGTTGCTAGCTCTTCTACTACAGGCCATGGAACAAATGTAATTCAAGGATTAGCTATATCTTTAGAAGCAACGGCTATACCAGCCTTAATAATCGTGGGTGGTATTTTGCTTACTAATCACATTGCAGGTTTATATGGAATTGCGATTGCTGTAACTACCATGTTAGCTTTAGCTGGAATGGTTGTTGCTCTTGATGCTTATGGACCAGTTACTGATAATGCAGGTGGTATAGCTGAAATGTCTAAATTACCAAACAATGTAAGAAAAACTACTGATGCACTAGATGCGGTTGGAAATACGACTAAAGCTGTTACAAAGGGATATGCTATTGGTTCAGCAGGGCTGGGCGCATTAGTTCTTTTTGCAGCATACACAGAAGATATAAAGCACTTTTCAAAAGTTGCTGGTTCTAAATTAGAAGGTATCGTCGTAACTTTTGATTTATCTAATCCATATGTTGTTGTAGGCCTTTTGATTGGTGGAATGCTTCCATATTTATTTGGATCAATGGGTATGCAAGCAGTTGGTAGAGCAGGTGGGGCTGTTGTTGTTGAGGTAAGAAGACAATTTAAAAAGTTTCCTGGAATTATGAAAAGAAAACAAAAACCAGATTACGCAAAATTAGTTGATTTATTAACAGTTGCTGCAATAAAAGAAATGATTATTCCTTCTTTGTTACCGGTTTTATCTCCGATAGTTTTGTATTTCTTAATCTTATCAATAGGTGGTCAAGTAGCTGCTCTAGCTGCAGTTGGTGCAATGTTACTTGGTGTTATAATTACTGGTTTGTTTGTAGCAGTTTCAATGACCGCTGGTGGTGGAGCATGGGATAATGCAAAGAAATATATTGAGGATGGTAATCATGGTGGAAAAGGTTCGGAAGCTCACAAGGCAGCTGTAACAGGAGACACTGTTGGAGATCCTTATAAAGATACAGCAGGTCCTGCGGTTAATCCAATGATAAAGATAACAAATATAGTTGCTTTGCTTCTTTTAGCTGTTATCGCTGGTTAATTTCTTTTCTTTTTTTGGCCCTCACACCAAGGGGGTCATTGATTTTTTGTCTCATACTAGACATAAAATCGTAAATAAAAGATTTTTTAATTCCTGCGTTTTTTGTTGTACCTTTTTCAATCTTAATATCATTCATATCATCTATATTATAAAACTTCTTATTCTTTAATAAGCCATAATTATCAATTTCTAAAACAAGAACATTATTTTCGATAATTTTCATTTGTCCTAAATTCTTAATTTTAGATTGTGTTTGTTTTCTTTCATTATATATCCACACATAGTTATCATATTTACTACTTGTATATGGAGTACCCAATGTATTAATAATATCATTATTGTTAGATAA
>VMHT01075134.1_pt1 | contig 14724 bp, 7 predicted proteins | sample 4693611 | NCBI WGS metagenome assembly VMHT01 (sample SAMN12280063, study PRJNA550983) | marine metagenome | isolation source: seawater sampled from same location over 5 years 0.02-0.2 micron viral filtrate | place: USA: collected off the coast of southern California halfway between the port... ... | reverse complement strand
TCTGCTGGTGGTGCATTTACATCTACTTTAGATGCTATGGAAGTAAACTTCCTATCTGAAAGATGTTTAGTAACACAAGCTGCTAATAACTTTGTATTATTCAAAGGTATCTAATACCTAAATTAAACTTTAGGGTCACAAAGTGAGCGTGGCCCTAGGGTTTTTTTATTAACTATTTAATTTTATTATATTATGGCTAAAAAAGCTACAGCGGTAGAAACTGTTGAGGTTGCACCTCAAGAAGTAGTGGTTAAAACCCCTGCAAAACCAACTAAACCAAGTTGGGAAATTAAAGATAGAGTTTATTATTTAAAAGGAGATAAAAATCCCTTAACTTTAACTATTCCAGGTAAGCATACAAGAAAACATGCTTTACTTTATTTTGATTCTAAAACAGGTAAACAAAGAGAGATTAGATACGCTACAAACCAGTCTTCGCCTTTAGTAGATGAACAAAACGGCGAATGCACAATGGGGCATATTAGGTTTTTTGATGGAACTTTGAAAGTTCCAAAAGAAAAACAAAATCTACAAAAACTGCTTTCTTTATATCACCCTTTAAAAGGTAAATTATATGAAGAATTTAGTGCTGTTGAAGAAGCTGTTGATCAATTAGATGTTTTAGATCTTCAAATAGATGCTTTAAATGCTGCTAGAAACATGGAAATAGATCAATCTGAAGCGATACTTAGAGTAGAAATAGGTTCAAAAGTTAACTCTATGAGTTCTAAAGAAATTAAAAGAGATTTACTTTTATTTGCTAGAACAAATCCACAATTATTCATTAGCTTAGCAAATGATGAAAATGTTCAATTAAGAAATACAGCTATTAGAGCTGCTGAAACTGGTATAATTAATTTATCAAGTGATCAAAGAACATTTACTTGGGGATCAAACGGTAGAAAATTAATGAACGTACCTTTTGATGAAAACCCTTATTCAGCATTCGCTGCTTTCTTAAAAACAGATGAAGGTGTTGAGATCTATAAATCTATAGATAAAAAACTATAAAAACAAGTGATACTATAAAATAGGCGGTTTCGGCCGCCTTTTTAGTATAATAAAAAATTAATATGGCAGTAAGCGTAAATACAGTATACCAAACAGTCTTGTATATATTAAACAAAGAACAAAGAGGATATATAACACCTGCTGAATTTAATAGTTTAGCTGCTCAAGTGCAAGATGAAATATTTCAATCTTATTTTCCAGATGGAAACCAAGTAAATAGACAAAATCAAAATAACACTCAAAACGATACAGAATTTTTTAACATGTTTAAAGACATAAGTTATAAACTACATCCTTTTGAAAAAGAATTAATTTTTACATATAATTCAAATGTTGAGTGTTTTTACAACAATACAAATTCTAAATTATTTAAAATAGGTGAAGTTATAACTAAATATAGTGGTCAACCACAATACGAATCAATAACTCAACTTGTTAGTAAAAAAGATTTTGACAAAATAACAAGATCGAAACTAACAGCTCCTACTAGAAAATATCCTTTATTTAGAACAACTAGTAGTGATTTGTTGGATGCTGAAGTTACTGTAAACAACGGAGGATCAGGATATGTAAATGGTTCCACTCATAGTACAACAGGTGGAACTGGAACTGGATTTAACGTTACAGTTGTGGCTGCAACTGGAACTGTTACATCTGTTACTGTAAATAATTATGGTTCAGGATATTCAGCAGGGAATGTATTAACAATAAGTGGCGGAACTGTTTCTGCACAAATAACAATAACCCCGTTAAATAGATTAGCTTTAAAAATATCACCAAATCCTAGTAATGCGCTTGACAGCGTTAATGTTAATTGTATATTAAAACCTACAGATCCAGTTTGGGGATTTACTACAGGTAATTTAGGTCAATATATATTCACAAGTGTAGGATCTACTGCTTCAAATTCTGTTGATTTTGAGCTAGACACATCAGAGCAAACTAACTTAATTATTGGTATATTAAAATATTGTGGAATTATTATAAATGATCCAACTGTAATTCAGTTAGCAGCTCAAGAATCTGCACAAGTAGAAGCTAACGAAAAATCTTAAATAAATGAGTTTAGTAACAGAAACAAATCAACAATACTATCAAGGTGCGCAAGTTTTTTTATCTGCAGCAGTACTGCCTAATCCAAACACACAGAGTTTTACAACAACGTTTGACACTGATTTAGTTTTTGGAAATGAAAATCCTGCTAATGTAGATTATGCTTTAAATAATTTTAAGATTTATACAAGTTCTTCTGGTTTACCAGGTAGCTTTAATGAATTAACATCTTATGGTTTAACTAATAATACATTTAAAATAACTGGTTTATTAGCTAACACAAGAATAGTTGTTCAGTTGAAAACAATAAATGGTGGTAAATATGGTAATACTGCTGCTGGAACTGGATTTGATGCTTTTGGTAATACTGTAGAAGAAAACTACGGTGGTTATGAGTATATAACTTTAAACGATGCTATAGACAACTTTATGGTTGGTTATGTTGGAGACGGTAAAATATTGCAAAATGCTAAAAAATCTGATGTATTGTTTTTTGCTAAAAGATCATTACAAGAATTTAGCTATGATACACTAAAAAGTATACACTCACAAGAATTAACAATACCAGCAAGTTTGAATGTAGTATTACCACAAGACTACGTAAATTATGTAAGCGTTTGCTACATTGATCAGTTGGGAGTTAAAAGACCTATATATCCAGCGAATAACCTAACAACAAGTCCATATGAAAATCCTGTACAAGACGCTACAGGTGTGCCAGTTCAAGACAATTTTGGCTCAACTGTAGAAGGAACTTCTATAACAGAAGAAAGATGGAAAAAAGCTAATGACGTTTTAATTAATCAAGGTATATTTGATAATTTAGATGATTATGCTTATTGGGCTAATTACTACGGCTTTGATAATACTATTGCCTATGGTCAACTGTATGGACTAGAACCTCAGTACGCGCAGGTAAATGGCTGGTTTAACCCTAATTACAGAGAAGGTAAAATGTCTTTTTCAAGTAATCTAGTAAATAAATTAATTGTATTAGAATACATATCAGACGGTTTAGCTTATGAAGGCGATAGTAAAGTCCCTAAACTAGCTGAAGATGCCTTATATGCATCTATAATGTATAATATAGTATCTGTAAGAGCCAATCAAGACCCTAATACCGTTATGAGACTTAAAAGAGACAAAAGCGCTAAACTTAGAAATGCTAAAATAAGATTATCCAACATAAAGCTTGATGAAATAGTACAAGTTATGCGTGGTAAATCTAAATGGATAAAACACTAAAATTAAATGGCTAAAGCTCAAAATACTTTTCTAGGGTCTAAAATGAATAAAGACATTGACGCTAGATTATTACAAAACGGCGATTATAGGGACGCTTTAAATGTTCAAATAAGTAGATCAGAAGGAGATGGAGTAGGATCTTTAGAAAATGTTTTAGGTAATTCTCTAGCTGTAGATTTTGAAATCTTAACAGGTATAAGTAATTTAACTTGTATAGGATTTTTCTCTGATGATATAAATAACATTATATATTTATTTCTAACGGACTACACAGACTTATCACCTGATAATTATATTTATAGCAAAGATGCTAATAATTTTATATACGCATATAACACCGTATCATTAAGCGCTACTAAATTAGTTGAAGGTAATTGGCTTAATTTTTCAAAAACAAATTTTATATATGCTGTTAATGTTTTAGAAGATTTTTTATTTTGGACAGACAATAGAAATCAACCTAGAAAAATAAACACAGTATCAGCATTTGGATCTAGCAGTTATTATCAAACAGAAGATCAAGTATCAGTTTCTACATACAATCCTTATCAAAGTATACTTCTTTTTAGACAAAGCCTATTAACTACAGGTGATTCCGCATATGAAACAACGATGCTTGATGTTGTAAGTAAATTCTACCCTAATGGTGGATCTGCAACAGCCACACCAAACACCTACGCGGCTGGCGTAGATGTTCCTATTACGTCCATACAAGGTAATATATATGTTGGAGCTACATTAAAATCATCTATAACACCCACTGTAATTCTTGCTTCTACAAAAGTTACTGAAGTTGAAAACGCAAATCCTCCAACTTATGTAAAATTAGACAAAGCAGTAACAATACATCCAGATGATGTTGAAATTGTATTTGAGCCAAATCCATATTATGAACCTTCTTACAATGGTGATCCTAATTATTTAGAAGATAAATTTGTAAGATTTGGATACAGATTTAATTATGTTGATGGAGAAAACTCTATATTCTCACCTTTTACACAACCAGCTTTTATTCCTAAGCAAGACGGTTATTTTATTACAGATAAAACCTTACTAACTACGCCTAATCCCCCGCAATCAGTTGGAGATGTTTACGCAAGTAGAGAAAAAAATGATCAAAAACTATCTTACCAAAGTACTATAGTTGAATTTATGGAAAATAAAGTAAACAAAATATTACTTTATGTGCCCCTTCCTTTCAATAATTATGATTTACTTAACGCTTTAAAAGTTGACTCTATAGATATTCTTTATAAAGAATCTAATCAAACTGCGGTAAAGGTTATAGAACAAGTATCTGCAGAAACTATATTTAATTCTGCTGGTGAAGCCGAAGCTACTGCCGCAGTAACTAATACCAACGCTTTTGCAGTTCAAAATGTTAAAGGCGGAATACTTGTAGGTTCTCAAGTTACTTTCCCTGGAAATCCACAGTCTGCAATTACAGTTACTGCATGGTCACCAACTAATCCAGCTGTACCTACATCTGGAAACATAACACTCAGCGATCCTGTAACTTTAGCTCAAGGAGATATAATAACCATAGGAAATCCTAAGTTCTACATATACGACTATCAATCTAGAAAACCCTTTAAGGTTTTACCAGAAGCAGATCTTATTAGAGTATACGATAAAACTCCAGTTAGATCACTGTCTCAGGAGGTTATAAGCAATAGAGTTGTTTATGGCAATTTTCAAAACAAACACACGCCACCTGCTTCTTTGGATTACAATGTTAATACTGGTCCGAAAGTGTCGTTTTTAATAAACACAGGATCTGCAACCGCTCTTGCTATTGGCCAAGATAAATCACAAGTAAATTTAGACGCTAATTCTAAAAAAGGAACAATATGGAATAGTAGCGGAACTGTTGTAGGCTCTATAGTAACAAGTCCTAGTTCCGGAACTACTTTTCCACCTGGCACTGTTGTTCAATTTTACGATCCTTCTACTAATGTCTTAACAGTAACAAATGGTGTAAATTATTCTGCTGGAGATATAATAGAATTAGCTCCCGCGAGTGATGTTCAAGACGCTACTAGTGTTATAGAATATCCTAACCACTCTGTGAAACAAAATAGAAACTATCAAGTAGGTTTTGTACTTTCAGACAGATACGGCAGACAATCTAGTGTTGTGTTGTCAGATAGTTTAAATTCTGTAATATCTAGCGGTGTAGAATTTAAAGGATCTACAATATATTCTTCTTATAATAACAATTTAGTACAACAAGCTAGATGGCCTGGAGATTCATTGAAAATATCTTTCAATAGTCCTATAGGACCTGTTAATAAAAACGCGTCTACTGGTTGGCCGGGATTGTGGAATGGTGACCCAACTAGCAATAGTTATAATCCTCTTGGTTGGTATTCTTATAAAATAGTTGTAAAACAAACTGAACAAGAATATTACAATGTTTATCTACCTGGTATAATGGCTGCTTATCCTGATGATTTAGTTAAAGAATTAGGTAAAACATCACATACTGTTCTTATAAATGATAATATAAATAAAATACCTAGAGATTTAAATGAAGTTGGTCCACAGCAAAAACAATTTAGAAGTTCTGTAGAGGTTTTTGGTAGAGTAGAAAACAACGCAAGTGTTAGCGCTACATATCCTAATATCTCTAAGAACTTACCTTATTATCCAGGAATTAAACCAGATACAGTATCTATTATATCTACATTAAACGACTTATTTGATTTTAGTCCTTTAATATCTAAAAGACCAGATTTTTTTCCACAACTTTATGCTTATACTTCAGATCCTCTTATAGCTAGAATATCAACTGAAAATAAAATAGGTCAAACAGCAGACACTGAATTTGTTACAGCTAGTGGAATTGTAGACACAGCACTCACTCCGGCTGGTAGTCCAGTCGACCCTAAACTAGTTACATTAGCAGATGTTCAGAACTCAAGCGCAATAGTTCCAAACATGCTAGTAAGAGGTGGTGGTTTAGCTGAAGGCACAACTGTTGGTCCTCTTGGAGCAGCTCTCAACGTAGTTCAATTAAGTGCTGAAGTTGGTAGTGCGGCAGGACAGAGTATATTTGAAAAAGGCGACGTATTAACTTTTTTCAAAAATCCTGAAACAGATCCGCCTGGAATACAATATTTGGCTGTGTATGAAACAACACCAGTTGAGAGTTTATTAGATATATTCTGGGAAACTTCATCTTCTGGACTTATATCTGAACTAAATTTAGCAGTATTAAGCGAAAACTCAGGAGGATTTAATCTTGTTGGGTTTAACGATGATTTATTTTTTGAAGATTTAACTATAGGTAGCAATATTATACAAGGAACAACAGCTGCGCCTGGTATGACAGTTCAAAATGTTTTTGGAGCCGATTTAGATCCTGCTACCTTTACTATGGCATTATTGTCACCCGATGGCGGTTTTGCTGTTACAGATCAAACTGGAGAAGATAGATCTAATGAATTTGAGCTAGTACCAACAAATGTGAATGGCTTTTTTCAAATTAGAACTACTGCTTTGTTTGTTTTTGGAGCTAACCCAGCTTTAAGAACTTTTTTCTTTAATATTACAGTAACAAACGTAGGTGATGGAACAAGTTCTCCTTTTTTAGAGCAAGTAATTCTTAAAAATAGACCTCCTGTGTTTTTATCATCAAGTTGTAATCCTGTTGCTATTGGCAACAACTCATTACCACTTCCACAGCCTTTTGTTCCTGATGTTACTATTGATGCAACAGACACTCTTGTAATCAACAAAATAGAAGTTGAAAATGGATCTGCTTTTTTTAGCAATGGAACAACTGGAGCTACTGGCAATAAATTTATAGGTGGACAAGATCTTAAGATTGAAGTATTCCGTCAAATAAAAGCAAAAGATTTAACAGATTATAACGGAGCTATCCCAGAACAGGCCGTTATAGCCGGTGAATACGACACAGGGTTTGGATTTATTTTATATTTTACCCCCGAAGGTTCAGGTGGTTTTTTTAGCGCAGGCATGGTAATAAATCAAACAACAGCCACTAGCAACTTAGTTAATAATGGTGTTACTTTTGGTACTTTAACTAAACCTAACACTTTTCAACCTATTTTTGATTCAAGTGATATTGAACTTGGATATATAGATTATATTGTTTACGCAAAAGTAACAGATGCTAATGGCGTAGCTGGTTCTTTAACTTCTCAAGATTCTTCTAGTACTCCTACTTTATGTAGATTACTTATTAGAATAAATTATTCTCTTATTCCTAATACTTTAGAACAATTATTTATAACTCCTAGAGAATTAGCTACAGGTACAGATACTTATGTAGACGCAACTGCAGAAATTGCTACAAATGGTATAATAAGTAGTACCGAGCTGAAATTAATAAATTTATCCGGTGATTCTGTTTTTTATGGTCCAATATATTCACCACTTGGGCAACCCGCTAGAGGTCCTATATGGAACGCTGGCGGAGCGCTAGGTACAGATGGTCCTAACGGTGACCAAGTTTACAGTAGTGATGCAGGTACAGCCAATCTTAATGAGTACATAACCTCAGGAGGTGTAATAAATTGGTGGCCACCTAATGCACAAATATTAAAAACAAACCCAACCACAGGAGCTTTAACCCCTACAGGACTTAGGGTTAAATCTGTAAGTTATACAGATATTCCTACCACTATTGTACCAGGCCAGTCAATTTATGGAACACAAGCTATTATTGAGACTTTTGATGACTTAAGTGGTGCTAATTTTAGCGCCGGTGACACACTTTCATTTTCAAGTGGTAGATGGCTTGTTCAAGCCCCAAACAATTCAGGTCAAATTCTAACTGCTCCTGTGTGGCCTAGGAAAACAATATCAATGAGACTTCCTTTCACGTCAACTACTACAGGGACTGAAAATACTCAACTAGAACTTTGTGGTTTAGTTCAGAATGCTAGTCCTGCAAAAAATCCTGATGATTGTAGTTTTTATCAGCAACCTACAATACTTGAAAATGTACTACCTTCTAATTGGATAAATCAACCACTTAGTCCAGAACAAGGTGGCGGTGCTACGTTTGGTTTTATGCAATCGCCTGGCGGTGTGGCATCTGGAACAATAACTAATTGTGAACAGAATTGCACTGAATTTGAATAGTGTTAAAATAAAAAAAATTAAGTGATAATATAATATGGCAGCAATAATAGAAGTAAAATTTTTTAACACTTTTATTCTTAAAAAGACTAACTCAGGCGGCATTAATGCTGGTAAAGGAACTGCTATGTGGAATGGTTCTTTTGGTATACCACAATCTATTGGTGGATATCCAAGAATTACTCCACAATTACCAGATTTAGATAATGATGCTGGTAATTGGTCGGTTGAAGAATCAAGGATTAGAGGCGGCTACAACAACACGTCTACAGATTACGGCGCAAAAGCATATTTAGTAGAAGATAAACCAAATCAGTCAAAAAGAGTAAATACTTTAATATACTCTGGTATATTTAATTCTAGAACAGGTATTAACAATACAAACGTTTTTAGCGTTGGAGAAGATATAACAAAAAGCTTAGATCCAGCAAACGGCTCTATACAGAAATTATATGCGGAAGACACTAATTTAAATATATTTCAAGAACTAAAAGTAAGTAGAGCTTTAATAGATAAAGATGCTATATACTCAGCAGAAGGTGGTGGCGCTGTCACTTCTGCTAATTTAGTTATAGGAGCTATACAACCTTATGCTGGCGAATATGGAATATCTAAAAATCCAGAAAGCTTTTCTATATACGGGTATAATAAGTATTTTGCAGATGCGAATAAAAATGTTATATTAAGATTGTCTCAAAGTGGTATTGATGAAATATCTTCAGTAGGTATGAAAGATTATTTTAGAGATGAACTAAATAGAATAAAAGTAGCTTTTACACCAGGAAGAATAATAGGTGGATGGGACGTATATACTAGTCAATATTTTGTTTCAACTCAAAAAAACATAGAATTGAATGACCCAAATCCAGCAAACATTAATACTACTGTGGCTTGGGACGAAAGAATAAAAGGGTGGACTAGCTTTTTTAGTTTTACTCCAGATCAAATATTTAGTATTAGAAATAAAATGTATACAACTCAAGGTGGTAAGCTTTGGTTACATAATTCTAATGAAAATTTAATAACTCAAGCTCTATCAGTTGGAAATACTAATAACAGTTCATTAATAACAATAGACAATATACAAGGAGAATTAAGAAAAGGAGACATTGTTTCTGGTTTAGGTATTACTAATGGAACTTTTATTGTTAATATAACAATAGGTGCTACAACTTTTATACAAGTTAATTCCGATCAAACGATACAAGATAATACTCAACTTAATTTTACTAGTTTAGCAAGAAATAAATTTTATGGTGTTAATAATGATTCAAACATAACTTTTGTTTTTAATGACAATGCCAGTATTTCTAAAAACTTTAAAACTGTAGAATATGAAGGCTACAATGGTTGGGAAGTTGATACTTTTATTTCAGATCCTACCGGAGAGGACGAGTTTAATAATTCTTATACTTTTTCAAATGACTCTACTTCAGAGGTTTTAAGTTATGAACAAGGTTTATATAGAATAGGTTCACAAGATTTTAGAGCAGGTTTTAATAGAAAAGAAAATAAATATTATGCTTATTTAAAAAACAAAAGCGCACCTGTAGTTGGTGAAATACATTTTGGTGATCAAATGACAGGTATAAAAGGATTCTACGCAGTAGTTACAATGTCAACAGATGGCACAACTGACTTTGGAGGTGAAAAACAGTTATTCCAGGTAGGAACAGAATACAGTTTTAATAATGGTTTTTATCAAAATGGATAAATTAATTAATAATAAAAATAAAAAATTATGGCAGTTGGAGCAATAATAGGCGGTGTTGCTAGCATAGCTGGCGGTATATTTGGCTCTAGAGCAGCTAAAAAAGCAGCTAGAAGAGCAGCTAGACAAGCTAGAAGATTAGAAAAAAAATTAGCTAAATTAGAGCGAAATAGACAGGCTATAATAGATCCTTATTCTAACGTAACAGATTTGTCTTCAATGATTAAAAATCCTTTTACACAGCTAGGTGTTGCGACGAAAGCTACTGAAATACAAATAGAGCAAGCTGATATATCATTAGCTAATACTTTAGACACTATAAGAGCAACTGGAGCTTCTGCTGGCGGCGCGACTGCGTTAGCTCAAGCCGCGCTGCAAAGTAAACAAGGGGTAGCTGCTAATATAGAGCAACAAGAAGCTAGAAATGAAAAATTAAGAGTTGAAGGCGAAAAACAAAAACAACAAGAGCTTATGTCAGAGCAGCAAAGACAACAGCAAGCTGATGTAGCTGGAGATCAATTTACTTTTCAAGTTAGAGAAGGTAGAGAAATGCAACAAATGGATAGGGTTTCTAATCAAATAGCTGCTTTAAGAGGTCAAGCCGCGGCGGCTAGAAGAGATAGCACAGCTGCTATAACCGGAGCTATAGGTGGAGTAGCTAGTGCACTTGGTGGTTTAGGTGGAGGAAAATAAAGAATAAAAAAATGGAAAATAAAAACATAATATACAACCTTTCTATACAGCAGGCAAATAAGAGTAATGCTTTAGCTTACAATAAAGATTATGTGGCTAATAACATAGACGCTTCTTTTAAAATATTAGACAATGCCTACGCGGGTACTGGTAAACAGTACGCTAAATTAAAAATGGCAATAGAATCAAGTAAATGTATTGACGAAAGGTGTGATTATGAAATTAATCAAATAGCAAGATTAAACGACGCCCCTGCTTTATCTATAGAGTTTTTACAACAAGTTGTAGATCAATTGTATATAACAGAAGATGATTATTATGACGTTAATAATGATTATTCTTTTATGGTTGCTAACTGTATTATAACTAACAAACCTGGTTTTTCTAAAACAGAAGGTTATAATGTTTATTTAGAACTGCTTGAAGATGGTTCTCAGGAAATAACATTTGAAGGGCCTTTACTTGAAAATCCTTTAAAAATAAACAGTAGCACTTTAGGAGCTCTTATAGAATCTAATTCTGATTTAGTTATAGAAACTCCTGATATAAATAAAGACATGTTAAGATTATTAGTTGATACTGGTGTTTTAGCAGAAGGATCTGCTGATGAAAATGGTGAACTATTACCAGAAGCGGCTTTAGCGGAAGAATTTATATTAAAAAATACTGACGGATCTTTTGATTATGAAATAATAGATATTGGCATGGGCAAAGGCAGAAACGTGCTGAAATTTGATTTAGATAAAATTATTAGAAAAACAAAACCTTTTATTAATGCAGAGGTTTCAGGTTTACTACAGCAAGAACAAAGTGTAGTTGCAGCTTGGAACGTTTTTATAGCTAAAGGGTCTAGCGAAGAAGAAGATGATCAAATGGCTCAAAACGCTAACGCTGGTAGTTTAGCTTGGGACTACAAAGAAGTACTGCCTTTATCTCAAAAAAATAAAGAATTATTTGAAGAAAATTATGCTAAATATTTTGCTAAAAACTATTTAAAGCAATTTATAACAAACAAGCTTCCAGTAGTAGAACAAGATGCTGCAGTATTTGATCTAGAAGAAGCTAAGCAAGCAAAGGCAGATAAATTTTTACAAGACAATAACTTAAATTAATTTAAATGACAGTACGTGAATATGCTAGATCTTTAGCAGATCAAAACTTATCTCAAACAGAAATGTATGATAAGATTCGTGCTTACTCTAATTCTTTAAAGTCTAAAGAAGAAGTAAAGAAGAAAGACTCCAAGACGGCGGACCCGAGCTCGGAGTCAAGCGACAATACAGGGTCCAAATCGGAAACTGGATCTTCAGTGCCACCAGGTCAAACAATTGACAGAGGCGATGGCTATGAATATAAGTTTGAAATAGATCCAAACGACAAATCAAAAGGCGTTTATTATACTAGAAAAACAGGTGCAGATAATTGGACAAATGCTAGTGCTAACAATAGTACCGATGAGGGTAAAATAGCAGAAGCATCTATAGCTAATCTTTTTGGCCACTCTGATTTTGATGATGCTAAAAGAGAACAGTATTTTAGCGCTCAACAACAACAGAAAAAACAAACAGAAGATCAAAGAAAAAAGAAAATAGAAGCCGTAAAGCAAAGACTTAAAGATGATAAGTACGAAGGAGAGGCGCTTGGACTTGCTAAAGGAGTTTCCGGTGTTTTAGCTGGAGATGATGATAAGTTTTTTGGTAATTTTGGTTTTGGCGAAGGAAAAGAATTAAGTTGGGACGCTCTTACTAAAGACTTTTCTGATTTAAAGTTTACAGAAGCCGCTGCTAGATATGTCGGTGAATATGTAGAAGAAGGTTTAGACATGGCTGACACGTTGGTAGATGTAGTAGCCGAACCTATAGCGGGCGCTTTAAACTTTATAGGCGTAATGGATTTTAGTGATTATGAAGATGATTCTTGGGACGGTATAAGCTTTGACAATGTTGTCAATGATATAGTTACTAAGTACGCTTTAGAAGAAGGAGCTATTCCTGGTGCTTACGGCGAAGGATATGATTTTGCTGAAGAAACAGGAGACCAAATAGAGGCTGGAGTTTTAAATATAGCAGCTAATATGATGGCTGTTCCAAAACTAATAGCTGATACTAAAAAAGTTATAGGTGATACCGCGGGTAATATTCTACCTGAAGGCGCACAGAGTTTTCTCAACAATCCTTTCATGAAATCTGTTTTAAATGCGTCTACTGGAGGTGTTTTAGGCATGGTAGATGTTATGAGTCAAAAGCAATTAGTTGAAGCTGGAGAGGTGGCTTATGATAATTTCAGTGAAAAGGCAGAGGGTTTAAACCTTACTTTAATGGACTTTGGTCCTGTTGGTATGGTAGAAACTAGCTGGAAAGGAATTACTGGTCAAGAAAATAAAAAAGATGCTTTTGGAAAAGATATAATAGGTAAAGATGGTAAGCCAGTAAAAATTGATTTAACTCCAGAACAACGCATTGGCGCTTTTGTAACAGGAGCCGCAAGAACAACATCTGCAGCTTTAGGATCACTTCCTTCCGTTGCGCAATCAATGATACCTTATGTAGGCATTGCCTCTATAGTAGCTGGTGAAGCAGCTGCTACTAATATGGAAAGTGCAAAAGATGGTAGACCTTTAGATTATGCTAGACTTGGGCATGCTTACGTAGTAGGGGCAGCAGAAGGATTATTAGAAATGACCACTAAAAAAATTGGTGGTAAAATGTTTAAAAGTTTATCAGGAGCACCAAAAGATGTAATTCAAAAAAGCTTATTAAAATATGGAACTGATATAGTAAAAGATTTTGGATCTGAAGGTTTGTCAGAAACAGCAACACTTTTAATAACTCAATTAGCCGATGCAGTTTATAAAGATGAAGTGGAAAACTTCTTACCAACATTCAGCGAGGTATTAGATACTTTCATGATAGGTGGTCTTATGGGTGGTGGTATGGCTTCTGTTGGAGCCGGTTCAAGTATAATAAAAAGTACTATAGGTTACAAAAATATAAAAAGTAATTTAAAAGAAACTAAGTATAAAGACTTAAGTGGAATGTTTGATCCTAACGCTGATATAGTAGACGCTGATGCCACTACTGACACGGTAGTTGAAGATGAAACAGCGACTCAAACAGAAGGCGAAATAGAAGTTGATCAAACTACAGAGCAACCAGCCTCTAACAAAGATGTAACAGACAAAACAAGATCTAATAGAAGTTCAAAAACTAGCAAGCAAGATAATGTAGAAAATACTATAACTACAGAAAAATCTAATCAAGTAAGAAATGAAGTAGAATTCATGGATAAGCAGAGAGCTGAAGATGCTAAAAATAATGCTGTTAGAAATACTAAAAATCAAACTGCTGACACGAATCTTGATCAGCAAGCTGACAATGCTTTTAACGTTCTTCAAAATCCTCAAACAGAAAAGTTTTTAAATACTGAGTTAAAAAGAAAAGTAGAGTCTGGTCAAATGACAACAGACAAATCTAATGAAATTAAAGCCAACTTTAAGGCTAAACAAGGCGCTGCTAATAGAATATCAAACTTAGGTTACACTGGTCAGAACAGAGCTAAAATTATAGATTTACTGGCTGAAAAATCAAGCTTAGAAGCTACTGTTAAGAAAACACAAGACGCGGAATTAACTAAAGCAGAATCAGACAGAATAAATGAAATAAATTCAGAGCTAAGACAAATGCCTAGATCTGAAGCTCAACAAGAAGCTATAGATCAACAAGTAGAAAAAGACGTAGCTTTTACAGAGAAGTTTAGAAACATTGGAACTAAAGACGGTGAGTTTGAAAATGCTGTAGGTGAAAACAAAGCAGTTCAATCTTTTGAATCAACAGCTGAGTTTAACGAGTTCTTAGCAGAAAACAATATAGCAGGAGATGCTAACACTGACGCGGTAATATTAG
>VMHT01055441.1_pt1 | contig 14726 bp, 18 predicted proteins | sample 4693611 | NCBI WGS metagenome assembly VMHT01 (sample SAMN12280063, study PRJNA550983) | marine metagenome | isolation source: seawater sampled from same location over 5 years 0.02-0.2 micron viral filtrate | place: USA: collected off the coast of southern California halfway between the port... ... | reverse complement strand
GACTTGGGTAATGTATTCCGTTATGGCAATACAAATAAAATATAAGCACTCTTGCTATAATGTCAAGCTTAATTAAAAGATTCTTCTATTGTAGGATTTTACACCACTTTTTAATACTATTTCACAAATATGTTCTAATCTTTCTATGTGTTCAAAGGCATCCCACGGATTTGACCCAACAGAGCACACACCATGAGATGCCTGCCCAACAATGTCATATTCTAAATAAGTTGATTCTTGACCCTTTAAATGAGAATAAGTAGCCGTTGCTAATTTGTTAGATGTCGCCGGCAGTACTGGGACCGAAGGACCCACCTTTGTGTATCTGCTGACCTCCGGGAAATCAGCGGCAATTTTTTGGAGATCCCAGCCGGCATACATTGCTGCGACAATATTTGTTGGGTGTAGGTGGACAACTGCTCTGGTACCAGTAGCCTCCCTGAGGAGATAGTAATGCATGTCAAGTTCTCCGGAGGGCTTTGTTCCTTTTGGTATAATTAAACCACTTTCTGCAAATTCAATCTTAACCATGTGCTCTGGGTGTATGATAGTTTTCCTATACCCGGAGGGGGTTATGTACATCAATCTTGAGCCTCGTCTACGCAAACTGATATTACCATCTCTGGTGGTGATCCATCCGCGACGATGCGCTTCCCTCATTATGTCTCCGATTGCTGTGATCATTTGTTTTTCCTTAGATATTTTCGTAAATCAGTGAAGCCACCAATGAAATTCTCGTATGGCTTTTCCGTGTGTCTCTCGATAATCATAGGCACTGTCTCCCATTCGTAAGTGCTCTTCAAATGAGCTAATAATTTATCTGATTGGTCGAGGCAGCAAAACATAAATTGTTCTCCCCTCTTAATTAATAATTCTTTTGCGTGAGTGCAGAAAGGACAATCTGTCCACGCATATATCTCAAAATATCGCATACCTACCCCTTTAATAATTGTTTACTTGCTTTGGTCATAATTTTTGATTCTATTACGGAAGGCGTACCAATCACTGTAATCGTTTGGTTTGTGTTTAACTCCAAATCAGTAAAGTTGGTATTGGTATTTAGTTCCATACTTAGCTTACCCTCAGAAAGCATTTTTTTATATTGATAGTTTTCTGATATATATGAAATCTGTTTCACATTGACTGACACTTCTGAGAGATAGTATTCTATCTCTCCCTTTCTTTGTCTTTTATTTAATTTTATAAGCTTTACAAACATTATTTTTTAACCACCAATTGTAGATGTCTTTTCTCGACATAGACAACCTCATCAACCATTAGTACTTTAGCTAGCCACTTATCATCGTTATCAAGAACAATTGCCATTTGGGGATGATTGACAACTCCCACCGGTAAGGTAGTTAGTTTTTGTCCCTGTTGGCTTACAATGGTGCCTTGCGGAATTCTGACCAGATCTCCGTTAATCAACATCACTTGCTGGCTCCTCCTTGAGGGGGCTCTCCTGCGGAGGACTCTCTTGTGGAGGACTCTTGGCACTCACAAAGCCCCGCATAATCATCTCGCAATCATTTAATGACCGATCTATGGAAGCAAGCTTCATTCTTGCTTGTGTTATAATCTCGATTGCCATTCCAATATTATCTTCAGATAGTTCGACCAGTTCCCTTGCAATATCCACTAAATTATGAATATCCACTTTGGAGGAAGTATGAAGCATCTCTATTATTTTTTCTGGGACCTTGTTAATGTCGACCCCATAAGATATTCTAACATCCATTTTTTACTCCGTAATTAATTTATAGATTGTTGCGACAACTAAACCTGTCACAGTGGTTGCGATTGTCCAAATAATTTTAGTAACATTGCCTTGCCATGATTCCAAATCTTTTATTCTTTCGTCTAGATCTCTGATCCTGGCGTACAAACCTGAGTCTGGATTGTAAATCGCTGACTTTACATCCTTTATGTCACTATGCAAGTCTTCTTGCTTTTGAAGCATATTTTTAATTTCATTGTTGATGTCAACTAATGTAATTTTTAGCGATTGTAGCTCGTCGTTGTTCATAACAGTCTCCGTTACTAAATAGTATCCTAAGACACAATGGCATGACTTGTTGTTATCAACGTTGAGGCAACAGACACAGCATTTTGAAGTGCGCAGCGGGTTACTTTAGCCGGGTCTACAATACCCTCTTCAAGCATGTTTACAGGCTTGTCAGTCATGAAATTATAGCCCCAATTGGCTTCAAGGCGTGATACGCTATCAACGATCAGATCAGGCGATTTTCCGGCGTTTTTGGCCATTTGACGCAAAGGTTCCTCGACGGCATCAAGTATGATTTTGGCACCAATTGATTGCTCCTCATTGTCTGTGTTGATATGTAGCCCAGAAGAAGATCTCAAAAGGGCTATACCCCCACCAGCAACAATACCTTCTTCCTGTGCTGAGCGTACGGCTTCCAAAGCATCATCTATTCTGTGTTTCTTTTCAATCATTTCAACTTCTGTTGCGGCACCGACTCTGATGACAGCTACGCCAGAAGCAAGGCGTGTGATTCTTTCTTGTATTCTCTCACACTCTTGTAGTGCGCTAGTGTTCTCGATCTCTACTTTAAGTGCTTCAATCTTTTTATCAATCTCTTCGTAGTCTCCTTTGCCTCCAACCATTGTAGTCCAGCCTTTGTTAATTGATATAGACTTGCATTGCCCAAAGTGAACAAGCTGTACTTGTTTTAATTGTAATCCGTTCTCACGTGTGATAAACGTCGCACCAGTGGAGGAGCAGGTATCTTTCAATATGTTCCTACGCTCTTCCCCATATCGTGGGGGCTTTACAGCTACAACCTTCATGGTTCCTCGAACAGCGTTAGCTATAACAGCGGCCAGTGCCTGACCTTCCATGTCTGCTACGATAAGCAGTGGGCGGTTGTCTCTTGCTGCCAGCTCTAATGTGGGCAAGATCTGCTCAATTGTTTCAATCTTTTCATCAGTGACCACGATGAGGGGATTATCATATTCAATTGTCCCGTTTCTCTCGTTGTTGATAAAGGTTGAGGACAAGTAGCCCGAATCAAACCTGAATCCCTCGATCAAGTCAAGACTAGTTTTAAGGGAGCGAGCTTCTTCAACAAGCACAGAGCCATCTTTACCAGCAGAATCAACTGCGGTTGAGATTAGTTGACCAATAGATTTATCATTGTTAGCAGAAATTGTTGCGATATGTCTAATGTCCTCTTCGGACCTGACAGGGATGGCGTTTTCTTTCAACTGTTCAACAATTGCATCGCATGCTTTGTCCATGCCACGCTTGATTTCTATGGGGGATACACCTGCGGTCAGGTATTTCTGGGCTTGTTGAAGAATTGCTCTCGTAAGTACAGTGGCAGTTGTTGTACCATCACCGGCCTTGCTAGCGGATTGTTCGGCTGCTTGCTTCACAATCTGCGCTCCGACATTCTCAAAGGGGTCTTCAAGTTCCACAAACTTAGCAACCGTTACACCATCTTTGGTTATAACGGGGACACCTTGCTCTTTGTGAAACAGAATAACGTTACGGCCTTTGGGGCCGAGGGTAGTTGCAACGTTGTCTGCCAACTTGTTTATTCCTTTAAGAATTTTTGAATTCAGTTCGTAACCTTTACTGAATAATCTGTTCATTTTTCCTCCAAAATAGTTTACTTAGATAATATAACCTCTTGAATCAGTTTGTCAAGTAAATTGTCTAAATTATTTTCATTTATTTTTCTTTGGGTCTGGGGAGCACCCGTAACCTGAGTGCTGGGATCAATTGCCTTTACTAAATCTTCCATGTAATTCTCGGCCGCAAACAGAGCTTCAAAGGCTTCGTTACCGTGCTCAAGGGTACCCTCTTCGGTTGAATACATCTTACTCTTCGCTTCGGCTTTTCGCATACTGTTGATATAGTTTTCCATTGCTTTGAGCATGGGATTAAATTTTGATTCATTGGCAACCTTAATTGCGGAATAGATCATATCTTTAAAAGTTTTGGTTCTAACCTCTGCGATTCTCATCGTGGTTAAAAATGTGCTGTTGTTTAAAAAAGAGCTAATATTTATTTTTCCGTATTTCTCGTCTTCCATTGGTACGTCGAAGGGTTTGATCCTCTCAGTTGGTCTACCGTCTTTATTTAATTTCTGGAAGCCGAACTTGGTATCTCCTATCCTTGTTAATCTAAAAGCGTATATCTGAACTGCCACTATCTTACTCGGGTCAGCAGTGCCACCGGCTGTCTTGGCTTGGTCTTGTCTTTGCTTTTTGATGCCAATAATATAATCAACTGGCTCTCCGATTTCAAAACCACCGGACGACTGTTTCATTCCGGAAGGAGTGCTAAAATATTTAGAGCTACCTGCGGCACCGCTCTTTGATCTAAAGTCAACACCTCCCATACCTGGCTGTGGGCCTGTTTCCTTGCCAGTAACGCTTCCGCCTGTTATGAGTGCAAGAAAGTATTCAAACACATATCCACCGGCACCAGAATCGAAAGATTTAACAACTTCTGCTAGATAATCCAGGAGCATCACCTCAGTCATTACTTGCCTTTTAGACTTACTGTTTATTAGTTTAGCTGCCGCTTTCTTGCTTTGTGTTGCTTGGTAATAAACGTTGGATATTTCAGCAACCTTTTTCGTTCTTTCAATTATATCGCCTGCGTTTCCGAAAATTGATGTTAAAATAGAATCAATCTCAGAATTAAACTGTCCGGATTGTGCCGGCGATGTACGTATAATTGGTTGTGTAAAAGATTGCGCACCCGATGCGGCCGCTTCTCTTTCCTTGTTGTAGTTATCAAGCGCTCGTTGAGCTAGGTCTTTCAACTCGTTGTCGGTGGCATCTCTTGCAATACCAATCAAGTAAGACTCAATAGTACTGGTGATCAAAGAGGGATCGTTTATTAGCAATTGTATATCTTTATCGGTTAAAGCTCTTTTTCCAAGACTATCCGCTTCGTCATCCGGGTCTTTTTCACCCTGATCAATCGAAATGTTAGCCATTTTAGCGAACCTTTGTCGTCCTAATCCTGTTGGATTGTTGTCTTTGATGTCAGGCCATCTGTATGATATCTTCTCATTTATAACTTCTGTGATTAGCTGGTCTAATTGTTTTTTGTTAATCTTCATCTTTGATCTCCTGGAGAAGCGCTCGGAGATCTAGATTTGCACAATCTATCTTATTCTTAGATATGTTTAGGTGCGATATGAACCCCTTAAATTTATTTTTATAAGCGTCTTGGTCTACTTTATAACTAGTTTCACCATTTTCATCTAGCGGACATTCAAGTGGCAAATTTAAAGCATGGCTTGTGGCCTTCATAAGCGCTTTAAGTGCGCCCACCTGTGCGGGGTAGAAGCCCGTGAAAGGTTTTAGCTTCACTCCGTGTGCGTGTGCGTCTTTGACCATTGGCCTTTCGCCGAAGCCATGTCGCCTATACCAGCTCTGATACTTCGGATAGAAGGCATTACTTATCTCAACTCCCACTGTGGTGGGATTATGCTTGCCGCAATGATAGGCTATGTGATTCATATCTAAATACTGGAATATGGTTCCGTCGTTGTCTATGGTGAAGTGAATGCTAAGGCCACGTTTCCGTAGTATCCGATAACATGCGTCCGCGTTCAAAGTGGCGTCCCAGTGGGAAACAAACATCTTGGGTTTTCGCAACTTAGTCATTTTTTTATAACCAGAAACCATCTTCTTTCCACCGGCGTTAAACGGTAGAACAACCTTGTCCCACTCAATTGGATAAAAGTCGTTATTATAAATAATGTGATTTATCTTCTGACCTTTTCTTCGTTCAGTCGGCTGATAATCTTCTAATTTGGCTTCTCTGTCTGTCCATATTCTTCTGTATGTGGTTGGCCCACACATACCATCAGCGGTCAAGCGATGCATACGTTGAAAGTTTCTAATCTTTTTTAAGAGATTCTCATCAAAATCGTATGCCCCAAACCATTCCGGTGTCCATCCGAGCTTTACTGCGGATGCTTCGTTATAAAAAATCTTATCCATTGTAAGTCCTCAGTTAATAATTTCGTCTGCTATGCCGTACTCCACCGCTTCCTCTGCTGTTAAATAAACATTGACTCTTCGGTCTAGTAATTTTTGAATTGTTCTTGTTGTCATATGTGTCTCTCTGGCTAGGGCTGCAATATATGTTTCTTGGATATGTTTGATGGATTTCATCTCATTTTCCATGTTGTGCAGTTCTCCAACCGAGCCAGCAGCAACAGCATGAATCATAACCCGGCAGTGTCGACCTATTTGGCGCTTACCTTTTGTGCCGGCGGCTAACAAAAGTGTACCAGCGGACATAACTTTACCAAGTCCAATAGTTTGTATCTCACATTGGGCTTTCAAAATTGACATCATATCATAGATAGAAAACATTTCATCCGCAGAACCACCATAAGTTGATATATAAAACTTAATTGGATCATAGGGGGGCTCTTTGCTTGTAAACTCGGTCAAGGTTAACATACCAACGATAAGGTCAAGTGATTTTTCCTCATCAACATCACCAAATAAAGCCATTGTTCTGATTTCTTTTGGCCTGCCTCCCAATGCTTCTTGCAACATTTCCTCTGGGGTTAGTTCTTTCTTTTCTGAATCTTCGCCCTCTGGCTTTTTCTCATTAATATTAATCATCACTACTCCTTTAATAAATTGTTTAAATAGGACATTGCGCTATCCCAATCGTGAAACTTAATCATATAATTATACTTTGCTGGTATTGTATTGATATAATCCCGAATCAATGAATTTTTAAGAGAATTCAACTCTCTTCTGTCTATCTCTTTTTGAAACTCAACATATTTTTTGTCTCGGCCTAACAGCTCATAGGACATATATTTTAATTGATGTATCTCCATAACTGACTGTACGTTCTTGGCTAGCAACAAAAGACTGTTGACCATCGCCATTTTAAACGCGTTAATACCATAGCCAAGCCCAAGCACGTATCCCCAAGTCATATTGAATACGATTCCGCATACAAATATAATAAACATATAAAACGTGATTTCCATTATGACTCCAATAAAAAAGGACGGATTACCTCCGCCCTTCCATTATAACACTTTAACTGACTGTTGTCAAATTATTTTTTTTGATTAGCGCGCTTGTTACCCAAAGCTTCATCCAATTTGTTTTTAGCTTTTTTGGCTTCCAAAATACGCTTAGCTACGCGACGAGCAACTTCATTTACAATCTCAGTTTCTGATAATTGTAAGTTAACACCCTGAAGAGCTTGTTCCATCACCTCCTCTGCGTCTTCACCGGCTTCTTTCGGCTCATCTTCCATTTCCATTGGCTCATCTTCCATTTCTGGCTCTTCGGCTGCGCCTTGAAGTTTGGCAACAATACCTGGTAACTTTTCTGCTAAGGAAGCAAGGGCATCAACATCTTCCTGTTCCAGTTCAACTGTTTCTTCTGCTTCCTCGCCTTCTTCATGTTCACCTTCAAGCATGTCTTCTTCCATGTGGGCATCTTCTTCCATATGCGCACCTTCTTCCATATGGGCGTCTTCTTCCATGTGAGCTTCTTCATTATACATAGCTTCTTTCTTTTCTTTATCACCATGCATGCCTTCGGCGTGCTTCATCTCTTCCATGTCTTCTTCTTTCATATGATAAGACTCAACAAGAGGATTGAGACCTGCAAGTCCCATAAATCTACGTACTTGTGACTCATTTAACAAATTTTTCTTGGCCATTGAAATTCTCCTTAAAACGTTTTCATAGTAAATAGAACGTTACGCTAGAAAAAGCACAAAATTACAAATCTGGGTTGTTTTTTGCGATAACATCGAAAATATTCTCCAATTCTGCATCTCCAATGCCAAACTGCCCTAGTAAATCGTCAGCAGCTTCTGAGTCCCTTGTTTGATATTTCATGTTTCTTTTGCTCAGTTTTTTGTTTGTTTCCTTGTACCTCTTTATATACTCCATCACGGACTTGTCATTTTCAAGATACCCGGTAATTAATGAACGAAAAAACTCGGCTTGTGAAAGACCATCATATTCAAGTCTAACTTTAAGCCGAGCGTGTCTTACGTCCGTGTCATCAAAAATAACCTTTTTTTTATTTGGTTTGTCCTTCATCATGTATTGCTCCAACCTCTTTTAAAATTTTAATGGCTTCGCCCCAACATGTAGGGCAATATACTTTGACACTTTTCTCTTGCTCACGAACTACAACATTCCATGTCTGAACCATCTCTTTATTTGTCTTGTCAAAAGCGGCATGGCAAACCATACATTCGTTTGGCATTAGATCAAAAAGGCCCAGCTTTTGCTCCATCTCTGTTGCCTTTGCTTTGGACTTTTTTATTTTTCTGTCTTTCGCTCTTCTTTGTTTACGATTCATGATCCCGTACTCCCAAATCCACCTTTGCCGCGCTCTGTACTAGATAGTTCTTCAACCTCTATAAGTTCAATTCTGGGGTGAGGAATTATCATCAATTGGCCGACTCTGTCTTCCGAGACATATATTGAATTACTACCGCCGACATGTCTATACTTAAGCATGATCTCGCCACGATACCCACTGTCAATGACACCGACAGAATTAGCAAGGGACATTGAAGTTTTAGAAACTGAACTGCGGGGAAACAGTAGGCCAACAAAACCCTCTGGTATTTCCAGAGCAACGCCTGTGAAGTATACATGATTACCGTGTTTGTCTTTCATATGCTCGACAGCGTACAGATCCATTGCAGCATCACCCTCTTTGGCATAAGTGGGAATCACAGCATGCGGATGCATTTTCTTAAATTTTATTGTTAATTTGTTTGTACTGTTTCTGCCATCGTGTTTCTTCTCTATGTTTATCGGGATTAAGTTTTCAAGCTCTCTTTGTGAAAGTTGTGTATTTCCAGTCACCATTTTAAGCATTTCAACTTTTTCCGGCTTTATCAATTCATCATATATCTGCTCCAATGTGTACTCAGACTCATCAGTCTCAGTTATAACGTTTAGATGATTCTCAACATAATACTCTTCATCGCCGAAATCCACAATTGCTGCCCTCAAAGAACTTGAATTGGAAGTGCCAACTATTCTATTTAGAATTATCGCCCTTCCCTTAAGTGGTTTAATCTTTTCGGTGCTGGAAACGTATTGGCCTTTTTGAAATTTAGGTCTTAGGTGTACTTTCTCAGGACCATCACAATCATTGTCATTCACTGTATTGGGATTGTTGCCATCACAATCATCCGCTGTGACCGCCCCATCACAATCGTATGTGGTCAACTCCCCATCACAATCGAGATCAAGTGGGTCCGGCGCAACCTCTTCTTTTTCACCACTACAGTCAGTGTTATCTGTGACATCGCAAGAATCAATCTCTACAGGGAGCACAGGAGATAAATTTAATTTTGGTAAATCTAATTTAAGTTTGTTGTCGACAATGTTACAAGACCACAATAGTTTGGTGTCCAATTTGTTTCTGGATATTATGTCCTTGTTTTGATTCCAAACAAAATTTCCTGTTTTAACTTTGAATCCTAACTCTTTGAGGCTTTTTGAATTGTTAAACTCGCTCTCTAGTCTGTCTTTGTAAAGAGTGAAGATCGGAACGTTGCCCTCATTCATGCCATGCTTGCTAAAAAGGTAATTTTTATTATTAGTCTCGCCGCGCTTCAGTTTTTGCAAAACCAATATCATAACTTCTTGTTGAGCATTTTTAAACATATTGGCTTTGTAAAATGACATGTTTAAAATATTACAATTTTTGATTATATATTCTCTAAACTTTCGGAAACTGAAGCCATTGTTGATTGACTTGGGCACCACAAACACTAGCTTTCCGCCCTCAACCAAACAATCAATTGAAGCTTTTATAAACAAAGCATATATATTAGGCTTGCCGTCGAACCATGTCTTGAATTTGCTTACAATGCTTTCCGGCATATCTCTCTCTAGATATTCAAAGTAGGGTGGATTACCGATAACGTAATCATACTCCGGCTTGTGGTCCATTTCTAAAAAGTTGCGTGTCTGGACATTAATGCCGGGAAACGAGCTTTTGCACATGGATACCATCTTGGGATCAATATCATAAGCATCTATGCATACATTAGGATTTTTTTGTATTATAGAGTGAATAAACTCTCCTGTGCCGCAGGAGTTTTCAAGCACCCTTGCGCCGTCAAATAGATTTATTTCATTTAGGGCTGCTTCTTTTATTGAGTGTGGTGTGAAATATTGCCCTTTCTTTTTGCGTTCATTTAAATCAGAACTTTCGAGAAATTCTTCGGTTTGTTTTAATAAGCTCATTTTAACTCCTTATAAAAATAATCGTATACATTTTTTAGTTTTTTATCAGTATCTGTGGTGGAAATTATTTCGCTATCAGTGACCGCAGCACGAGGATAAGCTTTCAGTTTGGTTTTTCCGTATTTCTTTTCCATTTTTTTGTTGAAGCCTATTGCCTCCTTTTTCTGCTTTGCTTGAAAGTTCAGTATATCCGCCACAAGCTCCAAGTTACAATGATCTTCTCCCATAAACAAATAGTTTTTGTCCTGATCGCCGTCGGCAAATATATAAATACCACCCTCTCTGGGATATCCGGAATTCCACATTATTTTACCGCTTTTTGTTGATTTACATTCAAGTGTGATCTTAACACCATCAAAAAACAAGTAAAAATCAGGATATCTTTGACTACCATGAGGTTGCCAGATGAAATAAGCACCATCAGGGCACTTTTCCTGTTCTAAAAACGGCTCGATTCGTCCTTTCCTGCCTTTGCCATATTTGCCTTTAAACTTCTCAACCATACCATGAGACAATAATATCTCTCTTACTGCCTTTTCGTGTTCTTTTTTTCCATTTGGATAATATGGCATATTACCTAAATCATCTAATACTTGTTTCATTAAAAGCTGATTCTTGTTAAGGTCTTTGTTGGTTTCTTTTTCTTCTACCAATTCCGCCACTTCAAGTGGCAATCTCATTTGCGTTACGTTTTCTAACACTGTCATGACTCCTCCTTGTCTGTAGTTTGTTCATTTCCATAATATGGCAATCTCTTTGGACTTCTCCAGTCAATCTTTTGTTTGACCAGCGTTTTCTTTTGCACATTTGTGCTGGTTTGTTTTTTCATAATGGCCTCCGTTTTCTTTATGAACACAATTATTATAGCATATATTTAAACACTTGTCAAGCAATTAGCCCAACAAAAACCAAGAATTCTTAGTTGGCCCCATTGTGCTAAACCCCCAGTCTGCGTCGTATCTGGGCCTAAGGGCGTAGGGTCGGTTTAACAGTATCTCGTCCTTTTCACGAACATACATTTTCTTGTTCTTGGCACTCCATTGTTGCTTTGCTGCTGTTGAAACTCCCCAGCATCTTACTTTTGTAACAACCGAATTGGAATCAATAACTTCAACTACGAAGAATTTTTTACCGTTCTTTGTTGTCTTGGTGGTCACAGATCTTGGGATACACCAACAAGATTTAAGGTCGTGATCATACTCGGAAATCGGTGGAAGGAAATTGTCGTCAATTCTTTTTTGAACTTCCGGAGTAACAACCTTAGACACAGGAAATATACCCGTTAAATCGCTTAAAAATGTGATTTTTTCCTCTTCGGTGAAAGAACCTTCGGGTTCATACTTCTCAACGTTTTCAAGGAAGTTTTTAAGGCGTTTTGGACGATCTACGCATACTGCCGACCAGAAGTGTTTGTCTCCGGAGAAACGCTTGTCGACAAGGTCATCCATCGCGCCTGCTCTGCAAAGCACATCAAGAGCTTTTTTATTTAATTTAGAGTAAACAATACCTTCGTTAAATATAAAATCTTCGATATCTGAAAAGGGCCTGTTGTTGAGTATTTGTTCAATTGCTTTCTCGCCCAAACCTTTAATGGTTGTTAAAGGCGCAACAAGGGTGGTATTATCCATTATCTCCCACTTCATGCCAGAGGTGTTCACGTTGATGTCTTGGATGGAAAAACCATGCTGTTTTGCTAGATTAATGGCCTTTTCTTTTCTGTGTTCGGGTTCTCGCTCAAGGAAGGCTGCTGTCCATTCGGCTGGGTAGTAATTACATAGCCAAGCGCACTGATAGCTGATAATAGAATAAGAAACGGCGTGAGACTTATTAAAGCCATACCCAGAAAAGTATTCAAAAGTTGTCCAGAGAGCGTTGGCCTTTCTCTCCGAAATCCCTTTATTTTGACATCCTTTGACGAACTTTCTGTATATGGTGTCTTTTGCTTCATTACCCTTACCGGTTCCCTTCTTAGTAAGTAGTTTGCGAAGCAAGTTTCCTTCGTCTAAGCTTACGTCATGACCGAGCTTGTGAGCTAGCATGGCAATCTGCTCTTGGAATATTAAAAAGCCGTGAGTTTCTTCGGTGATAGATCTAACTGTACTGTTTAAATATTTAATTGATTTTGGATCTTCCTTAGCTTCAACATATGATTTATCAACACCTGCCGCAAGAGGGCCGGGACGATAAATGGAAGTGATAGCGGAAATATCAATAATTGTTCTAGGCTTCGCTTGTTGGGCAAACTTCTGCGCTCCTTGTTCTGCGAACTGAAAAATGCCAACCCACTTGCCCTTATGAAAAATATTTTCATATACTTTTTGGTCGTGTAAGTTTAGCACGTCCGGATGTAAATTGTTGTCATAGTAGGTCTTGATATCTGCAAAGGTGGGTTCGCTGATACCATGATGTCGTTTAAGAATAGAACCAATGCAATCTTCAATCATGCGAAGAGTTGATAGTCCAAGAAGATCAAACTTGATGAACCCCATTGGTTCGAGTTGGCGCACGTTCATGCCTTCTGACCACGGCGTTTGTCGCACATGCTTGCTGGAAATTAGCGGCATATACTTGTCAAGGTCTTCTCCAATCACAACACCGCCGGCATGACGAGAAACCTGGCGTACTTGACCCACCAATCCAACAACATGTTCTTTAATTTGGGGGTATGTTTGGAAAAATTTTTGGAGCGATTCGCTAAATTCGATAACTTCCTCAAACGTAGGGTTGTAGACCCCTGCCTTGATGCCGTGTTTGGCTTTGGCTAAGGGTGTTGCTTCAAATAACATTTTGTTTGTTACTGTGTTGACTTCCAAGAAGGGCACGTCATAGAACTTAGATACATCCTTTATCAAGCTCTTTAATTGAAGAGTGCTGAAGTTGGATATGGGCACAACAACATTGTTGCCCCAATCGCCAATTAACTTTTCTTTGAGGGCCATTGGATTCGACACATCATAATCAATATCTGGGTAGTCTTTTGCGTCGGCTCTTAAAAACCTAGAAAACAATAGGCCGTACTTAATCGGGTCTACCTGTGTAATTCCCAAAGCATAGGCTACAAGGGAGCCGGCGGCAGAGCCGCGACCGGGACCTGACAACTGAATCTCATCAGTTTTATCAACGATGGCTTTCATTGTTAAGAAATATTTTGAAAAGCCACGATCTGCAATTACCTTGAGTTCATGATCAAGACGCAGTTTATATTTTTCTCTGGAACTCAACTGATCGTTGAGCTTTAGCAGGGAAAATAAACCTTTACTAGCTAGCCGTTCGAGATAATTGTCGGCAGTATATCCAGGAGGAACCACAAAGTTAGGTAAACGAACGGTATCATCAGGATAAAATCCTTCAACACGCTCAAAAGCAATTCTGTGGGTTTCCTCAATGCTTTGAAGAACAATTTCATCATCGTACTCTACTCCTGATTCAGTTGAATATTTTTGGTAAGACTCCCACATTTGGTCTCCATTCTTTGGATAGAGCTCGTACTCCATCTCTTGAACAGATGTAGGAAGGTTCATATCAAGCCACTCAGGTTTACCACGCCCAAGCCAGCCAAGCCTCTTATATAGTTCTCTATCCTTCCAAGCGTCCGGATTTGGATAATGAGAGTCAGCAGTTGAGACCAGTTTAATACCAAACTCATGATGCATTTGAATTACGTATTTGTTGAGTTCGTGCTGCTCCGGGACGTTGTTCCACTGGAGTTCGCCATACCAGCGGTCCCCCAGTATCGAGACCATTCTTCTGGTGACTTCCCGCATACATTCCAATACAGCCTCTTCACCTTCTTCGCGCATAGACCAGTAGCAACCAGCATATACACCGCCAAGACAAGCGGAAAGGCAAATAACCCCGCTATTATATTTGTTAAGTAGTTCATAATCAATTCTTGGTTTCCTATAGTAATATTTGTCTGTGTATGATTCAGAGATCATCTTATATATATTATTTAGTCCTTCTTGGTTCATTGCAATAACAACAAGGTGTCTAGATCTGTTTAATTCAGAGCCTTTAGACTTAGTCTCTCCCTCTGCTTCGATTGTAGTGCCTGATTGTTCTTTTGATAAGCGTCTAGCTTTTACCTTGTCTGCTTTGTGTTCTTCGTATTTCTTACGCCACTCAACAACATCTTCTATGAAATAAGCTTCGACACCAAAGATAGGTTTAAAATTTTTACCTTGTTCTTTCATCTTCTTGGCGTGAAGAACTTGGTAGGCGGTTCCATTCATGTTACCATGATCGGTTAAGGCCAGTGCCTCACAACCGTTTTCATAAGCATAATTCATATGCTCTTGTGGATATCCAAATCCATCAAAGGGTGAACCAACTCCTGAATGGGCATGCAACCCAACAAACTTAATATTACTCATATAACCTCCGAGTTATGTCATACATTATATCACATTCACGAACGTTTGTCAAGCTACTTCTTCCACTTTCTTAGCCTTATTTGGCCGTCTTTTATGT
>VMHT01163760.1_pt1 | contig 14728 bp, 18 predicted proteins | sample 4693611 | NCBI WGS metagenome assembly VMHT01 (sample SAMN12280063, study PRJNA550983) | marine metagenome | isolation source: seawater sampled from same location over 5 years 0.02-0.2 micron viral filtrate | place: USA: collected off the coast of southern California halfway between the port... ... | reverse complement strand
TTAGTAGAGGAAGTCCATGATCCTGTATTAATTAAAGATGAACTAATATAACCTATAGAAGTTCCATCATTACCATTATATATTTTATTAGCTGCGGTTAATTCAAATCCATTTGAACTACCACTTGTTATCATTACTGACCACCAATCATTATTTAAAAATGGAAATGATATACTAGCAGAATTACCAGCTGTTACATCTGGGATCCATTTCAAATTAGTATATTGATAAGAAGGATCCTGAATAGAAGATGAATATGAACCACTAAGTGATCCTGAACCGTTATATTCTAATACTAAATCTGATACTAAAGTAGAACCATTATATAAACTAAATAATGATTGAGATAAATTAGTAGGTGGAAATTTTTCGGATTTAAATCTAAGTTCAACTGTGGAAGGTCTATTAGAGGGGGAAAACCATCTTCCATTTACTTCCCAGGAACTACTAATATAATTTTCAGCTACATTAAGATGTGTATTATTAAAATTATTAAAATATAAATCATAGTCATTGGTATTTACCTTATCTTTACCGCCAAATTCAGATATTTTTAGTATAGTATCAGATATACCATATGAACTTATTAATGCTCGTAACCCAGCAAGGGTTCCTTTTGATTTGAGCAGATATGGAATATTATGATATATTCTTTTATATAAAGACTTATTAACATTATCTAAAGGTATAATATCATTTGAAGCAGATATTAATGTATCTACAAATTCCATTCCCGTAGATACTGGAGTTGATCCTGTAATTTCTGGGAAAGGAAATAATGATCCCTCGGGGGTTAGTCCTAAAAATGCGGTATATAAATCTTTAGTAGAAAAATTATTTTGATATAATTTAACTCCAAAATCTTTTATAGCATCAGATACTAAATCTTTAGATACACCAAAGTCTAATCTATTATCAGCATTATATTTTTGAGTAATATCTTTTGTATATAACCAAACATTATCATAATATTGAGCAACCATGTCAATAAACAATTCATATTGTCTATTATCTGGGTCCTCTCTTAAGTATTCCGGTATAGATTTAAGTAATTGATCTTTATTTTCATTATCATAATTAGATGCTGATAAAATTCTACCTCCAAAATATGCAGATGTTTCTATATCACTACCATACCAATTTAAAATTGCCGTGCTACCTGTTTTTGCTAGTTCATAAGGAGGAGATAAAGTAGTTTTAGGCCATGAAAGACTAGAACCACTATTATAATACATAAAATATTCAAACCTATCAAAATTTTTAATAACATCAGTTATTTTATCTTTAAAAATTAATTCACTTTGATTTGAACTAGTAATATTTTTTAAATTTGATAATGATCCTGAATAGGATTCCAATAAACTTACTTTATAATAAAAATTTTCTATACGAGTTTTTGCAGAACTAAAATGAATAAAATTATTAAAATTTGTGTAATCTACACTAATATTTAAAGATGAATCATTTATTATATTTTGGATTTGATTAGAAGAACTAGTAATAGAGGTAGAAATTATATCATTATAGGATAAATTTAAAGATGAATTATTAATTTCTTCATTAAGAGAAATGTTAAAATTTGGGCCCTGTATTATTTCAAAATCCTGAGTTCTAATAGGTTCTATAGGGTAATCAACTTGAAATGCCTCTGATTCATTTATAGTGGTAACTATAAAAGTTTCATCTTTTAAATTAAAATTACTAGGTAAAGGTTCATATAGTTTAATTAAAATAGTGGGATTTGTAGTATTTTCATTATCCAGTTTAATATTATTAGCAATAACTAAATTATTATCACTAAAATTAAGGTAAAAATCTACAAAATATTCACTATTTTCTCTGAATTCTATAAAACCTGTAGTATCAAATATTATTTCGTCTGATAATAATTGATTAGAATTTAATCTAATTTCGGTTCTATCTGAGGATATTTCGGAAATAAATAATTTTTCTTCAAATTGATCACCTATTTGATTTTGTAAAAAATTATAATATGCCACATAATTACCCTGTTCAAAACCTTCTTCAATAATATCTATTTCGGGGTCTATTATAATATTAGTAGTATCATCAGGATTTACCTGTTCTACCCTATAATTAGTATAATTTAAATTTGAAGATAAAAGATTTTTATTTAAATCATATATAAAAAATTCAATATAGTTATTTCCATTTAAATTAGTATCTAAAGTAATTTTAGAAATAAGATTATCATCTTGAATTTCATATGTTTGAAATTCAAATGTAGAGGGATTTATTTTAGTAATATTAGCCATGTTTTATAATATTATAATTCTCCATTTCCTCCTTCTCTTAAATTATCCCTAGTTTTTTCTAAAACTTCTAATAAATCATCCTTATCTTTATTACTTGATCGGTTTTTAATATCTTTTTTCCACTGATTAAATTTTCTAGGATTTTTTTCATTTCTTTCTTTTTCAAAAGCTTGCTTTAAATCTTTTTTAGGCCCATTTATATTATTATTTTTTAGTTCACCTTTATCAAATAAAGTTTGTAGGTTTTTTCTTAATTTTCCATAACGTATATCAGGATCTTGAGGAGGAATAGGGGGATCCTCTAATGGTACATTAATTGTATTACTAATGGGGTTTTCTATAGGTTCTATTTCAACTTCTTCTAATGTAGGTATTTCTTCTTCTCCCCCTAATGTGACATTAGCTAAATTATTTTCCGCTTCTAATAATTGAGTTCTTAGTGTAGCTATTTCTTGTTGTAATGCATTTATTAATTCATCTCTTTCTTCAAATGATATATATTCTCCACTTGTTTTAACTAAATATTCATGTGATTCAGTGGGGCCAAATTGATTTATTTGATAAAAAAGATCATTATACATTTTAAAAAACTCTTGGACTGTAGGTTGTTCATCTAATTGTTGTTGAACTGTTTGAATCCCTAGCTCATTAAAAGTAACATCTATAGTTTTAATATAGGATCTTTTATCAAAAACTTCTTTATTTAAATTTATATCTTCAGCCATTAGTATAATGCATTTACTACTTTAAAGTAATAGTTATCATCTAATATTAAAGTAGATCCGTTTATATTTGTTTTAATACAAATTTTATAGTATCTTTCAGGTTCTAATCCATTCATGTAAATTGTAAAATGATTTCCTTTTTCATCAGCTGATAATTGTGTAAATGTATTATCATAATCTATAACATATTCATTAGTATCCAAATCTTTTATAGCATAATATGAAGCTGTTGGTAAATAACGTACTTGTGTAAATAATGAACCCGTTGAAAATATTCTAGTGGGATATTTAGGTGCTACATTTAACCTAAATCTATTAACACTATCAGTAGTAAAATAACCTGGGTTTTCGGCTAATGAAGATACTAAATTAGTAGTATCAACTATACTTGCAGTAGCTGAACCTGTTAAATTAGTAGAAAAGTCTTTCCATTTAAATTCTAGTTGTGGAGGATATATAGTATTAGTATCTAAACTATAAAACTGCATTACTGGTTGAATTTGGGTATTAGTATTAAATTCAACTGAGTCTTCCCATTTTATTATAAATCCATTATTATTAAAGGAACCACTATACCAATCTTCTACTACAGCTTTAGCATTTACTTTTAAATCTTTTGTTGTTCTTGTATCAAATGATTGGGTTACAGCATATAAAGTACCATCTGAACCACTATAGTACCAGGCTCCTCCTCCCTGAGTAGCAAATTCAGAGTTAAATGAACTTGTAACATAGTGATTAGTAGAATCTGATCCACTTCCAGACCATGGAACTAATGAATCTGAAAAATTGGGTGAAGTCCATGAACATCCATCAGTAGTTTGAGGCACATCTAAATAAGTGCCAGTACCATTAAACCAAAATTGAGCTACTGGGTGTACTTCTAAGTCTGTGGATTCTACTACACCCTGTGCCGTTGCTATATATGCCTTTAAATCTACATCCCAAGTACTAGTTACAGGTTTTATTCTATTATTTATAACATCCTCAATTTCCGATTGTACAAATTCTATTAAAAATCTAGCTACTTGAGGGTTAGTATCAACTGCTATATTTAAATTAGATATATCTAAAATAGGATCTATTCCTGTATTCATCTTAGGATAAAACGAATACATAGTAGCATCTTTATTAGGAAATAGTTTATATACTGCCATAATTTAATTTTATAATGGTACTACTCTACCTTTTATATCACTATTAGGATATTTAACTTCAAATATGCTTGGATCCAAACTGGGGTATATTACTCTATTTTGGGTAGCAGATGAAATATCATATCCATATTGTGAATATCCAGAAGAAGTACCCGCTTTATTAGTTATAATAATATCTTTAACAGTTTGAACCCCACTTATTTTATCTAATCTAATAAATATTTCTCTTAATAAAATAGGTTGGTTAATTTGCCATTTATCTCTTGAAAAGTATTCCTGTAGAGAGGTAATACATGACAATATAACATCATTATTATTAAAATTAGGAAATACTATAATTTCAAAATCAATGGTTATGTTTATTACAAAAGCATCTTTTATTTCAACACTATCTCCAATAATTTTAAATTGCGTTAAATATGTTCTTAAATTATTTTTTAAAGCTTCACTAGCATTAGTAAATTCTTGATTAGCATTTTCTGATAAAATATAAAGATTTAAATTTTCTAAAGTACTAACCTGTGTATCCTCTACTTTTGATTTTTCAATAAATGCCTTAGATACTACACCAAAAATAGGAGGCATTGATAGGGCTCTAATCATATAATCATCCATAGTTACAGATCTTTTTTGAGCCGAAATAGATAATAAAGTATTTTGTCTTAATTGTTCAAGGGTATCTCCTGCTGATCCCCCACTGGCTGCTACTGGGTTTGTAACTGTTAAGGATCCAAATATATAATTAGCTGTAATACTATTTAAATTTATGGAATTAAATTTAGTGTTAGTAGTATTTAGATTAATTAAATCTCCTACAGGAATATTGGATTCAACTCCCCCACCTGTTAAATACCTTATAGTTAAAGTAGTATTTGAAGGAGCTATGCCGTAAGTATTTGTAAATAAAAAATTTGTAGGTGAAAATGCAGTTGTAAGTTTATCCTGTTCAAATGGTAAACCTATACCTACATTATTTGGGTTTGGTGTTATTAATTCATCTGTATCATTAGGATTACCCGAACCAAATTGAATTTGTAAATTATTATTTGAGGTTAAACGTGTGATAAAACGTCTTTGGACTTTTTTTAATTTAAGTAAATAAGGAGTATCAATATTAGTTGAGTAATTTGGATCATTAACATTAGTATTTTCTATATTATCAAATACCATTTCTTGACCTAAATAATCTACTTCAAAATATTGATTTCCATCTGAGTCAAAAATATCTAATATTCCTATTATATTATCCGCAGTTATGTTTATAGTAGGAAATTGAGTATGTTCACCAAAAGTAAAATCTAAAGAATTAATATTCGAGGAAGTAGCCTTTCTAGATTTTTTTAAAAGAAAATATTGAGGATCTGTTCCTGCTATTTGATAAATAGAAACTTCAGTTGGATCTAAAGAACTCGAAAATGAAAAGTCACATTTATCTTCTATTAAAAAACTAAGGTTTGAATTTAAAGCTGAAGTTACTGTACTATTTTCCTCTACTATTAGGGCATAATCCATATCGGGCACATACTGACCACTAACTAATTTGGAAGGTACCTGTTGAAATAGGTCAATAGTAACTTGAGCAACTCCCGTAGCTTTTGGTTTATAACCAAACATATAGGCTAATTCATATAAATTATTTGATTGCCTTGCTAGTGTGGTGAAGGTTTCTTGTATATTATTATCTAAATAAAAAGATAAAACATCCCCAACGTACGCAGACATTTCCATAAACATCATACCAGGTGATGTAGGAGAAAAATCGTTATAGGTATTAGGGTAATAGGTTTTAGAAAATTCTACTAATTTTTCCCTAATATCAGAGAAATTTTTATTTAAATATTTTATATCTCTACTTACTTGTGTCATTATTCAAAATCTATTTCTATGGTATCATTAATATTAGTATTTAAAACTTTATAAGAAAGGGAAATAGTTATAGAATTATTATCACTATTCCTTAATATTTCTAAATTAATTATTTGAATATTAGGGAAAAATAATTCCAAATCCGAATTAATTCTATCTTCTAAAAATTCAATATTATTATCTGAAATTTGTTCAAAAATAAATTCTCTTAAACCTCCCCCAAAGGTGGGATTTAAAAATCTTTCGCCTGGATTGGTTAAAAAATAATTAATTAAGTTATTTTTAATAGCTGCTTTAGTGGTATAATTAAGTCTAAATACTCCTTCAGCATTAAAGGGTATATCTATTCCTACAGCTGCACTTTTATTAAAGTCAATTGGGTATATTTGTTGCGCTTCAAATGCCATTATTTAGTCATTAATCCCATTATTTGATCCATATTAACTTCTCCACTAGGTAAAGCCCCATTTGGGGAAGTAGTATCTATATTGCCTGTGGGATTAAATGGTTTATTTCCAAATCCTTGGGCATGTGAACTATTCATGTTTAATCCTGTTTCACCTATAATATCCATATATTTTTGTCTTTGTTCTTTTAAATTTATAGGTTGAGTAACAGGTGGTGGGGTAGTTGAAGTTACAGTTTTATTTTCTTGGATAGGTTGGGGTGCAACTACCCTAGGTGCTTTAACTGCCTCTAATAAAACTTCCTTTAGCTCCTCTTGTATAGCCTCTTTAACGGCTGCTTTTATTATTTTTTTAAGTGCTTCGGTTTTCATGTTTGTGTTTTTTATAAATATTAAATTAAATAAAGGATTTAATATCCTCCACCTCCTCCACCTCCACCTATTGATCCCCCTGTACCACTTGAAACAGGAGTTGAAGTTACAGAAGTTGTTTGATTTCCTTGTGTAGTTTGAGGAGTAACCGATGATGCTACACCATCAATTGAAAGATTATTTTGTTTAATATAAAATGCTAACTCATTAATTAAAATTTGATCATCAGAAGAAAAGGATTCCTCTCCTCTTAACATTATTATTCCAGAAGGATTTTTTGCTATAGCTTGTCTTCTTTTTAAAGAATAATTTGTAGTGGATTCGGAAGGAATAACACTTAAAGTAAATCCATTAACAGTACGATCTATAGATTGACCCTGTTCCTCTTGTTCTTTTGTAATATTAAGTAATTCTTCAGTAAGTTGTTCCTGGGGTAATTGACCCTCAATAGCACACCCTTGAATTACTGAATCTAATAATGATAAATAATTTAATACTTGTTGCAAAATTTGAATTAATATAGTTAACACTAAAAGTGTAGTAGAGGAAATTAATTTATATTGTTGAAGTTTTTCTCTTATTTTATCTATAATTTCTTTAATAGGTTTAGATACATCTGGAGCTCCAAAACCTGCAACAGGAAATGCTAAATACAAATTATTTAAAACTTCAACCGTAATTTGAGATACTGAGATTGTTTTATCTATAAATTCTACTCCTACTTTTAAAGTAGTTAAAAAATTAAAAATGTTATTAAGAGATTTTGTTAGTTTATTCTTTCTTTTTATTAAAGCATTTAATTCATCTAAATTAGCAGGACAAGTAGCATTCATATCCCCAAATTTTTTACCTAAAGCATCCTTAGCTTTTGATATCCCAAAGGCCGCTATTAAAGTTAAAATTTGAGGTACTAAAACAGTTTTAATCTGGGTTATCAACTTATTAATAGCTTGTTGTTTAGCCATTTCAAAATCCGTTTTAGAAAGTTCTAATGTTTTTACTTGTGCATCTGGGGTAATAATTTCTTGTCTTATGGAATCTTCTAAGTCAAAAATATTAGGTTCTAAAATAATAATTCCCACATTACCATTATTCCTAACATCCCCTCCTAAATTAAAAGGTATAACTGTTTTTTCCCCAAATCCTGGATTAGAAATTATTATTGAAAATGTTTCGGTTTCTTCCCTTAAACCATTTAATTCGAAATCCCCGTTTACTTCTGAAGTAGTAGTGTCTCCTTTACTAGATATTATAGTAGCCCCAGAAAGTGGATTATTAGAATTATCCACTATTTTTCCAATTATTCTATATGGTATGGGATCTAATAAGGCCATTATATAGTTTTACTAACTTTAGATAAAATAACAGAATTACCACTAGAATCTTTATCAAAATCTGTTTTTATTCTATTTAACATAATTTCTACATCATTAGCAATAATTGATATAGGGTCAGGTGTAGGATTACCTGCAGGCCATAATTGTTGAACTTTAAGAATTTTTACTAAATTTAATAAAGATTTAGTTAAATCTAATAAATCTTTTCTTAATGTTTCACCCTTAACTAAGGGTTCAGTTGCATCCTTGCTTCCTAATTTAATATGAGTACCTACATCTATTACAAAATTAGCGGGAGTATCAAAATTAAAACCTTTTAAAGCTTCAAAACTTATAGTTCTTTGTGAACTTAACAATATATGGTCAGATTTAGAATTAAAAAGTAAACGCCCCGAATTTATTATTACTTGATCTCCTGTGTATGTTGATGGAGATGTTGGAGTTTCTTTTTCTCTTGGGGTATATGAAAAATATCTTTGACTAGCAACATTAATTGGTATTTGCTGTGTAGAAGTTAAGTATATTGATGAATTATCTTCATTTATATCTTCGTTAATAGAAGTCCATCCTTCATTGGAAGATAAAGAAGATTGCCCATTTCTTATTAAAGTAATTGGTTCTCCATTCTCCCCTGAATTAGACCAGGGATTTAGAGAAGAGGAATTAAAGGGTTTGGCTGTGCTCCCAAATCTAATACTATTGCCCCATCTACCTTCATGTATAATATCCCCAGCATATGGTAATAGGGGGTGAATATTATTTTTTTCTATAAAAGTATTTTGTGAAGGATTGAAAGGACTATTTAATTGTATTTCTGGTATAGAATTTGTACTCAGTCTAACAGATCCAGCTTGTGCATCTTCATAAGTTTTTTGTTCCGAGGGGGTTAAATTATTAAAATTAATTGGGTTAGGGTAAGCATTATGGTGAGGATGATTCCATAAATTAATACTATTAATGTAATAAAATGATTCATTAGAAGTTACTTTACCTATAGTAGTATTAGGTAATTTAAATATTAAAACCATTTCATTAACTAAAGGATAAGATGATAATTGTGGAAAAAGTGGTTTAGCTAAATTATTTTCCGGGGATATAAAATTATTAAATTCAAAAAATATGTTACCTATAGCTGTTGATCCACCATATTTTTCTATTTGAGGGTATTGAGTATTTAAAATAATATCTTTTACTCTTCCTATTTCTACTATTTTAGATTTTTGAAGAATATTAGATAAGTTTCCCTTATCTAAAAAATTATCATTTCTATTAGCGGATAATCCTTTTCTAAAGGGCATTATTCTTCTTTTTTAGGTGGTAATTGTAAACTTTGTATTTCTTTAAGTAGTTGTTCTTTTTCTTCTTCAGATATACCAAATCCATTTTCTTCATTACCCTCATTTGCAAATATACGTTGAAAAATAGTAGCTACTTTTATTAATGCTTCATCGTTTTTAATGCCCAATTCCATGTATTCTTTAATAAGTGGTACAATCATTGTAGCATCACCTATATCACTGATTAGAGGTTTTAATTCGCTAATTAATGCTGTAATTTGGGTTTCTTTTTTCTTTTGATTATCGTAGATTTCTTTAAGTAAATCTGAATAAGATTTTTTACCAAATACTTTTTTATCTAAATGACTCATAATTATACATTTTAGTTCGTGTATAAATATGATTATTTAAGATCTTTCAAAATCTATATATCCAGTTTCTAAATAATAAACATAGCTTTCTTTAAATAATCCATATAATTTACTAGCTATTTTGGTAATTTTAGGGGTTTTAACCTCTAAACCATGACTAGCCATTATTTCTCTTATATAGATATAAAGAGCTTTTTTATTAAATATTTCTAAATTTTCTCTTTTACGAAATAATTCTAATATAGCATCTGCTACTTTAGCATCATTACCTTTAGGAAAAAATTCTTCAAACCTTTCTTCAATATATATAATATAACTGTCTATAAAAGTAGATAATTTTTCTTTTTCTTTTTCCTCCCCCATGTTGTAAGAATAATTATCATCCTTAAATAATTCATCCACAGGTGCCTTTTGAACACGTTTTTTATAATTTTTTGTATTGTATACTATTAACCAATTTTTTGTTATAGTACCAAAATATGAATATGCTTTAGCCCCATTTTCTGGGTTGAATAAATGTAATTTAGAAAGTAAAAAAGTTATTATCTCATGTTGTAGATGTTCTATTTGATCTACTTCAGTGTAATAAAATTTAAAAGTATGAATTATATTTTCGGTTAATTTAAAAAAAGCATAATGAATTTCATTTCTATATATTATGCTTCTAATTTTAGGATCGGGTTCATTATTGTATCTAACAATAGCATTTTCTGTATCCTTAGTAAAGTAGTTTTTACTCTTGGGTCTTCTTTTTCTAACTGCCACAGGTATCATTTTATTTCTTTTAACTTGAAATCATTTAAGATTTCCTGAATATCTTGGATGGATTTAAAAAAATATCCAACCTCATCATCAGATTTAAATGTACCTTTTTGATCTATTTCTTTAAGTTTTTTGTCAGAAGCATCTATTGTTCTAGATAATCTATCAAGATAGTTTAGGTATCCCGCTAGTATATCTTCTTGTTTTTCATTTTTACGTAATAAATTAAAAGTAGTAAACCCTAATATTACCGAGGTTACAGAAAGTATACATAAAAAAACTACTTCCATTATAAGCTATTTAACATATTTTTTAAGCCTTCACTTTTCATTGAACCAAGAGTTCTAGTTTTTACATCTAATTTTTTAGCCTTAGGTTTATCTAAAACTTCTTCATTGAATTTAGAAAGCCATACTTGTTCGAATTCGATTCTTGCTGCCATTAAGTCTGCCTGATGAATTATAAATACCATAGAAGTTCGGGGTTTTTGCTCTGGCATAAAAGACTTTAAATAAGGTTCATTAGCTTGATCATATAAACCATCATGTAATTTAATAGTCATCCATTCGTTTTCAGTGAGTTTAATATCATGATCAACAAGTAATTTAATAGATCTGTCTGGAACTGACATATAGGCTAATTTTTTATTGTATTGATACATTTCACCTAGATTCTTTTTTCTCCATTCATCTTGAGATGGTAAATATGCTATTTCTTCACCATTACCCATTTTACCTAAATCATGGTTTATAGCTGAAAATATAAGTTCTTCAATAGTGTAATTTTGCTCTGCGCCAAATTCAACCCATGTTTTATTTATTGCTAAAGCACCCTCTATAACTCTATTAACATGATCAATATAACCTCCTGGAAAGGCATTATGGTAAGCAACTTTATGAGATGCAGGCATTAATACAAGATCATTTTCGAATTTCTTATAAAATGCTAATACTTTTTCTCTTCTAGGGTCCGAGATGTAGGTATTAATATAACCTATAAATTTTTCCCAATTTACCTGAATTTGTTCTGCTGATAGACTCATATTAATTTTCTCTATTAACTATATCAACTAAATCTTGAATGGTTTCCATCATTTCTTTTTGAGTATTTTTAATCTGAGTAGTATCCCCATTTCTAAAAATATCAAAATCTAATTGTTTTAATTGTCCTTCTAATTTAGATAGACGTCTGAGTGTTAATTGTTTATTTCTCATAACTTTATATTAATTTAATAGGGTGTTCCTTATACCTACCCTATCACCTTTTTTTTATTATACGTTTTTTTCAAACCCCGTGATGGGAATATACGATGTTAGGATTCTGACTCCAAACTACTTTCAAGAAATTTTTGAATTTTTATTAGAAATGCACATTTTTCGTATTCTTCTAGTTCTTCAAAAAAAGATATTGATAATTTTATAGCCGTTTCTAAATGATCATCATGTTGAACTTTTAAACTATCCTGCCACAATTCTTCCTCTATTTTACAATGTTTTATACTATCCCAAGCCCTTTTAAATGTAACAAATTCTCCTACTTCCTCATATTTTCCCACACCCCATTCATCTGTAGGGGATCTAAACATATCAAATAATTTTTTTTGAAATACATTTTGGTTTAATATGATTTTTTTAAACATACCTATTTTAAATGATGGTGTTTTCTCAAACTCAGCAATTTCTATAACCGTTGGGGGGTTTTCATTATATTTGTTCCCTGAGGGTCCAAATAGATTAAATATATGGTTAAGGTCCATGTCATCAATAAATATAGTACTAGTAAGGTATACTCCAAACTTAAAGTAAGAAAAAAACGTCATATATAACTTGGATATGACTAAAAGATAGGGAATTAACTTAGATTTTTATATTCTTTTTCGAATTGTTCTAACGCTTGAAAGTATTCTGCTTTTTCAAGTTTGGTAAGCGATGTATACCATTTAGGGAAATCGCCTCCTTTAATTTTTAATAATTCTTCTTTCAAATTTCTCATATATATTGTTTTCCGAGTTTTTCAATTGCCTCTTGTGCTTCTATAAGTGGTATATCAAAAAATTCACGTTGTTGATTCACGCGGTAAGATGCTAATTCTTCATGGACTTCTTGCTCTAATTGCTCACCATTAAAACATTGAAATGCCCATTCTACTTTATAGGGTAGTGCTACACCTGTAGAGGCACTTATTTGTTTAGCCCTAACTTCAGGTTCATTTTTTGTATAACCTATTTTAAACATGTTAGGTAATGCCGGATTTGATAAAATGTATACCCATTGATCAGCCTCACCGCGGTTAGCGTATATGTCTTTACGTCTAGAGGTGTAATATGTAATTAAATCCCAACCATCTTCATCTTCTGTTTTAGTATAGAAACGGATAGGTGAGTTTAATAAATCTTCTTGTTGGCTGAAATATTGGGAGGCTTTTTCTTCTGTTATTTTTTTAATTTTAACTTTAGACATTAACGTATTTTTTGAGAAATAAGTGCACGAGCTTTAGAAACTTCACTTTCTACAATCTTATTATTATGTTTTGGTGAAACTTTTCGGTTAGTTCCGTAAGCATATAATGGACCTTCATAATCTTTACCTTGTATTCTGCGCTTTCCATCAAAAGATCTAAAATCAGTTGGGGTAACTCTATGCCATCGTGATAATCCTGGCATATATATTTCTAAACATTTTGCCTCATTAAAGAGATATTCTATTTTTTCTGTATAACCTGTTTTTTCCATTAGGAGTTTGGGGTGAATATACGAAAAATTTTATTATAATCCAAATCTTTCTTTTTGAGCTTGATAGTTTTGTAGTACTTCTCCTGCTGATAAGGCACGGGTATAAACTTGTACAGGCCCCATTTGTCCTTCAAAATCTGATTGACCACCTATATATCCTGCTATAGACCAAAAACCTATACTTGCACCAGCAGATACTGTTCCTGTATCTAATTGTTGACCATTTCCATACCATATAACATTACCACTATCATTTTTAGTAACACAATAATTTATCCAAACCCCAGTTCCAAAATCAGTCCAACTACCGTTATCGTATGAACCCTTATAACTTGAATAAGCGCTTGAAGGATTAGCCCAAAAAAAGTATCCACCATTATTATAAGATGACCCTCCTATTAATACTGAAGAAGTAGTAGTATCATAATTTACCCACATATTACATGTAGTATTTGCTCCTAAATCAACATAGGGGCCACTATCACCATCTTGAATATGTATTCTATCATCAACTCCATCAAAATCAAAAATTCCTCCATTTGTATTTTGAATTACAACCCCATAATTTAAAGAACCTGAATTGTTTTCAGCGATATTAGAAATTATAGTACCAGTACCGGGATAACTAATTTTATAAGCAGGGTCAATATAAAATACTAATCCATCCATGACAATATTATTATTTATTTGTCCTGATATGCCTGTTTTAATACCTGCCATTATAAACCAAATCTTTCTTTTTGAGCTTGATAGTTTTGTAATACTTCTGATGCTGAGAGGGCACGGTTATATAATTTTGTAATTGAAATACTCCCATTAAATTTTGGTCCTCCGGCTTGTGCACCACCTACCCAAAAATTAGACGTTCCATTTAATGGACTAGGAACGCCATTAGAATTTGAATTATCTAAACTCCCATTAATATAAATCTCTAAATTACTACCCTTATTAATTAAAACAATATTATTCCAATTTCCATTATTTGTAGCAGTATTAGCTTTTATTTCATTGGATGAGCTATAATAACCATTACTGGAGGGCCAAAATCCTATTTTACCATCCGAGATTTGATACATACCAAAAGTAGCTTGGCCCGAATTGTTTTGTGTTATTATATTAAGTGTATCTGTAGATGTATAATTAGCCCAAAAACTCACGGTGAAATTTCCTGTTATATCTATATGATTATATTCTATATAATTTGTTCCCCCATCAAAATCAAATGTTCCCCCATTAATATTTTCAAACATACCAGATGATTGAAGAGTACCAGTAACACTATTAACTAAATCTGTAGAAGCAGTACCACTCCCCGGATATGATTTTTTATAGGCAGGATCGACATAAAATACTAACCCATCCGTAACAATATTATTGTTTATTTGTCCGTTTATACCCGATTTTATACCTGCCATGGTTATAAATATTTAGGCAAATCTTCCTTTTAA
>VMHT01145847.1_pt1 | contig 14734 bp, 6 predicted proteins | sample 4693611 | NCBI WGS metagenome assembly VMHT01 (sample SAMN12280063, study PRJNA550983) | marine metagenome | isolation source: seawater sampled from same location over 5 years 0.02-0.2 micron viral filtrate | place: USA: collected off the coast of southern California halfway between the port... ... | reverse complement strand
TCAAGATCAAAGAACGTTTACTTGGGGTACTAACGGTAGAAAATTAATGACAGTTCCTTTTGATGAGAACCCATATTCAGCAATGGCTGCTTGGTTCCAAACAGATGAAGGACTTGAAGTTTACAAATCTATCGATAAAAAACTTAAATAACAAGTGATTATAAATAAGGGTGGTTTTATCGCCACCCTTTTTTTTTAAAAATATTAAAATGGCAATAAACGTAAATGAAGTTTATAAAACGGTTTTATTAATATTAAACAAAGAGCAGAGGGGGTATATAACTCCTGATGAATTTAATAAAACAGGCACACAAGTTCAGTTAGAAATATTTGAAAAGTATTTTGAAGACTTGAACCAGAATTTACGTATACGTCAAGATGAAACAGAATATGCCGATAGAGTTAAAAATGTAGATGATAAAATATCTATATTTAAAACTCAAGGCAATTGCACTTGGGATGGTGCTAATAAACTTTTTACCACTCCTACAGATTTACACAGAATAGGTACTGTTATATACAAAGACTCTACAGAAGTTGAAAGAGTACAAAGAAATGATCTATTGTACTTAAAACTTTCGCCTTTAACAACACCATCTATCTCTTTTCCTGTATATTCATACGAGGATAAACTAACTACTACTCCAGATCCAAAAATATATATAGAGCCATCATCTATACAATCAGATATTTCAGTAACATACATAAGAAAACCTAGTAACGTAAGATTTGGTTATTCAGTAGGTTCTTTAGGTCAATATGTATACGATAGCAATCCATATATTCCAACAGGACTTCTATTAGTTAATAATAACTTATTCAACTTTTTAACCACGAACTTTGTGGCAACATCTAGTCAACCAACTAACACGTCTTGGTCTGGTTTAACTACAACTTCAAATGGTGTCACTTACCAAGGAAGTGGTACTGGATTAAAGTTTACAATGACTATGAGTAACACTGGTATTATAACAGGTTTAAACGTAAATGAACCTGGAACAGGCTTTGCCGCTGATGATACATTAACATTTGACTCAACCGTATTTCAAGCGGGCGGTGGTGGTGGTGGTGGCACTAACGCTGTTGTTACTTTAACAGCTGCTAGTTTATATAGCGGTACTACATATGGATCTACTCAATTTGAAATTGATAATACTGATCAAACAGAGGCTATATTAAATATATTAAAATATTCAGGTATAGTTATAAGAGATCCACAAATAATAAATTCAGCACAGCAAATGGCTATGGCAGAAGATCAAAATGAAAAATCTTAATAAATGGGACTAATTACAGAGACTAACGAAGAATATTACGCTGGTGAAAAAGTTTTTCCAATAGCAGCAGCTACAACTCAAAGTTCGTTTGTAACTACTTTTAATACTGAATTAACATTAAGCTCTTCTTCTGCTAGTAGTAATTTTATATTTGAAATAAGTACAGACGGTGGAGCTACTTACGCTGTTTATTCAGCTGGTGTTATTTCGCTAAGTAACGATAATAGAACAATTGATGTAAGTGTTGCTGTTGCAGGACCTGCTATAGCTAGAGTAACTTTGAAAATAGCTGCTGTGCAAAACAATTATGGAGGCTATTCTTATGTTAAGCTAAATGATATTATAAACACTTTTATAGCTACTTATGTAGGTACAGGTAAATTAATACCAAGTGTTAAAAGAACTGATGTTATATTTCACGCTAAGCGTGGTTTACAAGAGTTTAGCTATGATACTTTAAAAAGTATTAAATCACAAGAAGTAACAATACTACCTAGCTTATCTATGATAATACCACAAGACTATGTTAACTACGTTAGGTTATCGTGGATTGATGCTTATGGTATTAAACATATTATTTACCCATCAGACAACTTAACTATAAAACCTACAGATGTGCCTTTACAAACTGTAAATGGTGAATTTATACAAGACGGTTATGGTTCTAATACTCAAGGAACTTCTGAAACTTCTGCAAGGTGGGATAAATTAAATCAAAAAAGATTAAGTGGTGGTTTTGACGCTTATCAAAATGGTGTTGAAAATTACTACGGCGACAGCTATATGTTTGGGCCTCAACAATTAGGCATGAGATATGGAGCGTTGCCAGAAACTACGCAAGTAAACGGTTATTTCACAATGGACCCAACTAGAGGTACTATATCTTTTTCTAGCGACATGAACGGTAGAACAGTTGTTTTAGAGTATATATCAGATGGTTTAGCTTATGACACTGATTCTAAGGTGCCTAAGATGGCCGAGGAGGCAATGTATATGCATATAGCTTATTCTATATTAGCTGGAAGATCTGGAGTCCAAGAATACATTGTTCAAAGATTTAAAAAAGATAGAAGAGCTCAGCTAAGAAATGCTAAAATAAGACTATCAGATATTAAGCTAGATCAAATAGTTAGAATAATGAGAAATAAATCTAAACAGATTAAACATTAATATGGCTCAAATAAAAAATACTTTTGTAAAGTCTAAAATGAACCGAGATATGGACGCTAGGTTAATACCTAATGGCGAATATCGAGAAGGTAGAAATATAAATATTAGCAAATCTGAAGGATCTGATGTTGGAGCTTTAGAAAATGTAAAAGGAAACGCTAGTGTTTTACCAGGTTTTATAAACAGATTAAACGCAACATTAACGCCTAATGAAAAGCCATTAGAGATAATAGGTATGTTTACACATGAAGATAGCTCTTCTATATACATGTTTTTAACTACTTTTACTGACGCTTCAAAAAACCAATTAGATAATCACGCTTCAACTTTTAGCTCTCATTGTTATATAACTAGAACAAGGTATAATGGGGTTTTAACACTGCCTCCCGAAAATAGGTTTGAAAGTGCTATTTTAGTTGAAGGTAGTTTTTTAAACTTATCTAAAACACACCCTATCTTAGGTTTTAACATAATAGAAGACGTTATGTTTTGGACTGATAATAGAAATCAGCCAAGAAAATTAAACATTGAAAAAGCATCTCAAGAAGCACCTCTATTAGTTGGAAGTGATGAGGTCGCTTACAATTACGCGTCCAAAAAATATTATTACAATGAAGACCAAGTATCTGTAGCTAAGTATTTTCCATTTAAATCAATGTCTTTAACAAAGCAAGTTAATGCAACCGACTTTGAATCTACAGTTAAAACTACAACTACAGAATGGTTACCAGTATCCTTAGTTGCTCCTTTAAAACTCATATATGACAATGGTAATGAAAGGGTTTTAGAATTTAATAATGCAGAAACTAATCCGCCTGCTGTAGATGCTGTATGGACAGGACCTGATGGAAGTAATAATCAAATATCTAATTTTTTTAAGAAAAGCTCTGGAGCTACTTACCCAGTTGTGAGAATTAAAAACATATCAAAACCTGGTGTTAAAGATTATTATATACATCAAAGTTATGGACAAACAGTAGAAATTGCTGAAAATAAATCAAATCTAACAACAGTTGCTTCTGTACCTACTGATTGGGCAGACCCTGGAGATTTTATTATTTTTCAACTAGCAAATCCAGAATATGATGCTACTTTTAACGGTGATAGAGAGTTTTTAAAAGATAAATTTCCTAGATTTAGTTATAGATTTAAGTATATTGATAACGAATATTCATTAATGGCTCCGTTTACTCAACCTGTTTTTGTTCCAGCTCAAAATGGTAGTTTTACCTATGGTGATGAAGATATATCTGGTCAAACAACTGAATTAGGTTTTTTTGAAAATAGAGCATCTGAAATAGGATTAGTTATAAATTTACCATATTACCCCGGTATTAACTATAGCGGTGCAGTACCTTATATTAATGGTGAGTTACAAAGAGAGCTGCATGTAAAAGAAATAGAAATATTATTTAAATCTTCTAATGATAATAATATTTATTCAATAGAAAGCATTGATATAGAAAATGGTGTTAGTGATAGTAATTTAGTTTTACCTCAAGGAACTACTTCTGGTCGTAGGAATCAATTTATATATTATTATAAAGGAGCAAAGCCTTATAAAGTTTTGCCAGAGTCAGATGTCACTAGAGTTAATGATATTGTACCGGTAAAAGCTTACTCACAAGAAACTTCAGGTAATAGAATAATGTATGGTAACTATTTAAACAATCACGCTCTTCCACCTGATTTATATTATGATGCTACTAGCTCTAATAAAGTTGGAACTTTTTCACCAATGTATGATGTTAACGCAAATCCACCTATAGCTTTAAACTTAAATAATAAAATAAAAGAATATTACAATGCTAGCTTAAAACAAGGTAGAACTTACCAAGTAGGTGTGGTTCTTTCAGATAGATATGGAAGACAATCTACAGTTATGATCTCAAGCTCAACAGAGCCATTTGGAGATGGAACTAGAGATAGGTCAACAGTTTATGCACCTTACGACAATACAGGCGCAACTGATGTTTTAGGATTTTTTGGTAACTCTTTAAAAGTAGATTTTTATCAACCAATACCTGATGTTAGCGGTAAAAATTCATACTATGCTTTAAATTATCCAGGTTTATACAATGAAAATTTAAGACCAAACGGTTGGTATAGTTATAAAATAGTAGTAAAACAACAAGAGCAAGAATACTATAACGTTTTTGTTCCTGGAAGTATGTCAGGTAATGTAATATACGTTAATAATCATACTAAACTTAACTACAGCAATACTTGGGGAACTGCTAACTTATCTTTATTTGGTGATAATATAAATAAAATACCTAGAGACATGACTGATGTTGGTCCTACTGATAAAATATACGGCAGTAAAGAATCTTTATATTTTAGAGTTGTTCAGCCTAATTACGAATATTCAGCTACTCCACCTTTAACAGCTAATGTTAATAGATGGAACTCTAGACAAACACAATTACCTTTATTTAGTTCTCCAGTTGTATCAATACAACCATTTTTAGACATGGGTAAATGGACTACGCAAAAAGGAGCTGTAGCTACTGCGCCTGATTCAACTAATCCAGCTGTTTTAAATTACATAAATAGCATATCTTACCCAGGTGGTTATCGAGATTCAAGTACTAACGTTTATGTTGGTGGAACTGTTGATCCTTTAGTTAAATCAGATAATAACCCTTTTGTTGCCACTGTTGATAATTCTAAAAATACTGATAGAGTGGGATTTTTTAATACTCAGCAAACTAGCACTTCATCAACAGATATAGCGGAATTTTCAAAATCTTTAATAATTGCAGAAACTAAACCTAAAAACTCAGATTTAGAACTTTATTGGGAAACCTCAACATCTGGTTTAATAAGTGAATTAAACGCTTCTGTAATAACAGGTGGTAGCTTAACCGCTCCTGAAGATGTAACTACATTTAGTTTTAGAGGTTCTGAAAATGTTGTTTATGATGGGTCTACTATTGATAAAAGCTTATTAGCTTCAAATTTACAAATAGTTACTAGAGCAGGTAGTATTACTTCAAACCCTGATAGTGAAATAACATTGCAAAGTGTTTTTAGCATTAACGAATTTGGTCAAGAAAACAACATTAGCGGGTTTTTTATATTAACCAAAGATACTTCTAGCTCAGTGCCAACCTATAACATTAAGCTAAATCAATCGCTTCCAGCTGGCGCTTCTGGTTACGTCCCTAATAGTGGTTTATTTTTTGATCCTGATTTTCTAGGTAATTGGGGTAATATGGAATTTAAGTTTACTTTTAAACTTAGAATAGGGACTGAAGAAACTACAACTGTTGTTAAAGAAAATAACTTTTTTAGTAATTTTGCACCTAGTTTAGGCAGCACTACAAGTCCATCTCCAGAGCCACCTGGCACAGGTTCTAACACTACAGCTTGGGACAATAGTGTAGATGACGGCTGGGCTTTTAGTATAAAAGGTGAAGAACCAGATGCTGGTCAAACAACTTTAGATTTTGTTAAGCAATATCCTATGTGGAACAAATGGGGAGGTTATTGGAGAAATAACCAAACAGCTTACAGCAACATTAGTAGACGAAATCAATATTGGTTTTCAAATAAAAATGGTGGCACTACTAACTACCCTGTAGTTGCAACACCAATATTTCCTAGCAGCGGAACTTCTGCTTCTAATTTTACTTGGCATAATGGTAGTGGGTGGAACGAAAGTGGAGCTGAACTTTATATTAAGAAAGTTGAATGTGCTGTGTTTGAAAAGGATGGAGATTTTAAAAATTCTTATTATGAATGGGAACAAATGTACACTATAAGAGAAGCTGATCCAAGTGTTACTGAAGCCTCAGTAGATCCAGCTCAAAACCCAAACTGGAAAGTTAGTTATGTAAGGAATTTAGGAAGTGACGGCTTAAACAAATATCCGAGTACAACAACAGCTATGCGAACTCTTTTTGCGGAACTACCTTGGAAAATAGGTTTTGTTGATGCTGATAGCCCAGATTATGATCTCAACTTAAGTGGAGGTTATTTTAACAGTGGTTATTATTTATATGCTAATCCAAACTTTCCACCGTTTGAATGGTTTGGATCTGTTAAAAATAATAACACTTTCGATCCAGAAGGAGATTTATTTGGTGGTGAATTTTGTGGTAATAAAATAACAATAAGCGTTAGAGAAACTTTTCAAGGAGGTTTAGTTTCAACTGATGAAATAGTAGTTTATACAAAACTTTATAGATAATGGCAGCTAGTATAGAAATATCTTATTTTAATTGTTTTTGGGCTAAAAAAACAAATAATCAATTTACGGCAAGTCAATGGAATACTGCTGGTTTTGGTAGTATTTCTCAAATACCAAATTGGCCTGGATTACCTTATAAGAAATACGATGCAACTAGTGTTTCTACTAGATATTTAAACTATGCAACAGCTGTAAATACTAGCGCAACTTTAGAACAAAGACCTGATATTGTTTTAGCCACTAATTACCCTAACCCTCAATCAGCTAGTTTAAATTGGATAATTGAAGAGTCTAGAATAAAAGGAGCTTTTAACGCACCTTCAACTGATTATGGAGTAAAAGCTTATTTGCTAGATGAAGAATACACAGCTATTACTAGAAAAAATAATATAATTTATTCTGGTTTGTTTAATTCTAAAACAAATGTAAATGAAACAAATGTATTCTCCTCCGCACAAAGCATAACTTTTGCAGCTCCTGAGCAATATGGGTCTATACAGAAGCTATATAGCGAAGATACAAAACTGTTAATATTTCAAGAAAACAAAGTTAGCAGATCAATGGTTAACAAAAATGTCATATACACATCTGAAGGAAGAAGTGCAAATGTTGGCACACAAAATCTTGTTTTAGGGGAAATAACTCCATTTGTAGGTGAATATGGTATTAGTAACAATCCGCTTTCTTTTGCTCAGTTTGGAAGAAGAAAATATTTTACTGATAAAAACAGGAATGTAGTATTAAGATTATCAGATAATGGGTTAACGCCAATAAGTGATTATGGCATGGCTGATTTCTTTAGAGATAAATTATCTGACATAGATGATAATGTTTATCAAGAAAAAATTACAAGAATTTTAGATGGTTCTCAAGTACCTAGCTACCCTTACTCACCTATACAGCCAGTCACTCCTGGGCAACCTTATATAGGAATTAATAATCCAGGTGGCGCAGTTGACTTTACAAATATACCTATTGGCTCTTTAGTTATTATAAATGGTATAGATACAGGTTGTTATGTTAGAAATGTTGATTTATCTAATGGTTACGTGCAGTTAACTGATTTAGTTCCTTTAGATATTCCTTCAGGCGCTACTGTTGATTTTGTAACATATGTTAAAGATAACGTGATTGGAGCTTATGATGTTTACACAGACAACTATATGATAAGCTTACAAAAAAGAGATGGTGATTATAATACTTTAGTTTTTGATGAAAAAGTGTTAGGTTGGGTTACTTTTTACGATTACAAACCTAATAATGCTAAAAGTTTATTTGACAGGTTTTATACTACTAATCAAACAAACTTGTGGGTTCACAATGCTGACTCATCACTAAGAAACAGTTTTTATGGGTCTGAATCATTACAATCATCTATAGAATTTATATTTAACGCACAACCAAATATTGTTAAAACTTTTAAAACTGTTAATTACGAAGGATCTAGCGGTTGGCAAGTTGAAAAAATGGAGTCAGATCCAACGGGTCCTACTAATCTTGGTGGAGTACTAAACAACTCTGACACAATAGACAATATAAAAAGCTACGAAGAAGGAGCTTATGTAGAAGATGGTATAACTTACAATGCTGGATTTTACTTGAAAGAAAATAGATACGTAGCTAATGTTATAAACAATTCACCTGCTGCACCTGGTGAGATAATAATAGGTGCTGAGGCTAGTGGTATTAAAGGATATTTTACAACTGTTAAATTAACAACAGATACAACTACAGACTTTGGCGGAACAAAAGAATTATTTGCCGTAGGGTCTGAGTATGTCATGTCATCTTATTAAAATTAAAATATGGGTTTATTAAACAACAATAATCATAGAAGAAGTAAAAGAGCTAACTTAAGAAAGCAAGAAGGTACAGTACCAATTACAAGTAGTAATAGCACCAGTTGGGGTAGCGGTAATAACATCACATATACTCCGCCTGCTAATAATCCTCCTCAAATAACAGTTGACCCTAATCAAGTATCTACACCTATTTTAAGCGCTGCTAATAATCCAACACAATCAGCACAAACTCTCCCTTCTGGTGGTGGTGGCAATATGATGGGCTATATGCAATTAGCTGCAGCTGCTACACCTATGGTCATGGGTTTTATACAAAGCAATAAACAAAGAAATATTGCTAATGACCTTGAAACAAAAAGATTAGCTAAAGAAGCAGATGTTCAAAAATTAATGGCTAATAGAGCAGAAGTAAGAAATCCTTATGCTAATTTAGCTGTAGCTACTGAAGCTGCAGAATTTCAAGCTCAACAAGCTGATCAATCACTTGCTAACACTTTAGATGCTATGCAAGCTGGAGGTTTTGGTGCTGGTGGTGCTACTGCATTAGCTAGAGAAGCTGCAAAAGCTAAACAAGGTATTTCAGCTGATATACAAAAACAAGAAGCTGCTAATCAAACTATGTTTGCTAAAGGTGAACAATTGAGACAAGATGAAATGATACAACAAGATTTAGATAAAATAAATTTTGAAGTAGGTAATTTAGATAGATTAGAGCAAAAAGAAATGGATGCTAGAGACGCTCAGATGGCTACAGCTCAAGGTGGTGTAGGAGGTAGCATGCAAATGATGCAAAGTATTATGCAAAACCCAGAAGCTATGAGTCAAATTTCTGGACTATTTGGAGGTTAAAAAAAATATATTATGGCAACACAAAGAAGATCAGGCGGAAGAATAGGTAAAAGAGCAATTATACGAGACCCTAGAGGTTTAAGAGCAGCTAAGTTTACTAAAGATATAACTGAAAAAGGTTCTAAACTCTATGATCAAGCTACACAAGCTTCGTTAGCTAAAAAGCTGGGCATGAAAATGCTTACCAAAGAAGCACTAGCTGAGTCACAAGCTTATAGAGATATAGCTAAAGATATAGCTAAAGTAAATCCTAGCTTAGACAAACAAATAATAGCTGAAATAGAAAACAACGCTAGGTTAATTAGCGATGCTTATATGAAAGCTTATAGCCCTGATGGAACACCTGAAGATATGATATATTTTCAAACTTTAGACAATGATTTAACAGGTCAGTTAAATGATTTAACTATGGCTATAGGCGCTATGGACGCTGATTTAGAAGCTTATGATTTAGCTAAAGAAGAAGGTAGATTAATAGGTGATTATAGCGACGATGAAGATTTGTTTAAATATGGAATAACTAACGGTGACTCTGATGTTTTATTATCTAAAAACAAAGATGGTAAATACCAAATAACAGGTAAAAACCCAAAGGGTTCTAGCTTGTCATCTTTGCTTGGAAAAAACGAACACACTATAGTTGTAGGTGATTACGCTGAAAACTTAAGAAAAAAAGGTACTGGTGGTTGGAAAGCTATAAATCCAAACATGGAAGCTCAAACTATAGAATTTGGTAAGTCAATAGGTAACGCTTTAAAAAATAAAATAGAGGTAGATTATAAAGGTCAAGGATCAGTAACCTCACCTAATCCAAGTTTTGATCCTAATAAGCCTGTGAACAAAGATAACCCAAAAGAAATAGTTACTACAGAATCTTTTACTTTTACAGACCCTATTGAGGCAAACAAAATTATTCAAGAGTATTTAAACGCTAACATGAGTGGTGGTTTTAAAAATTTAACAGGCAGTGGGTCTGTTCCAAATGAAGAAGAGTTGTGGGAGTTTTTAAAAAGAGAAGGAAGAATACCTAGTGCGAGAGGGGAATGGGATAAGACAAAACAAGATGAGCTAAATGTTTATTACTCGAAATTTATAGTTGACGATATATTTCCAACTGGAAAACAAAATATAACTAGAAGAGGTAAAGGTAAACTTGATTAATGAAAGATAAGTTAAATAAGCTATATACAATACTAGTAGAAGAAGAATTACTAAGTCAAACTACTTTTGAAGATTTTAAAAATAGATTAAAAACTGAAGAAGGTTATGCTGGTACTGTTGCTGACACAGCTATATCAGATGGCTTGTATACCGGTGACAAAGAAAACTTTGAAATTGAATATTTTTCTGAATTAAAAGAAGATAAGAAACCTGAAGAAGAAGAAGTTGTTAGCCAGTTTGATACAGAAGATCCAGTTTTATTTGACGAACAAACTATAAATAAAAAGTTTGACGGATATATAAAACTTCTAGAAGAAACTGAATATAGAAACGATAACATAACAAGTGACACCCAGAGAATAGCTGAGCTTGAAAAAGTTAAAGGGCAAAAGCAAGAGTTTTTAGATTTATTAGGCGTTGAAGGATCTGAAGATAAAATTGCAGCTGCTCAAGCCATGAAAAATCTTCAGCAAAGTAATATTCCAACTGAAGAAGATATAGCTGAAGAAATATCTGACAATAAGTTTTTTGGTGACAAAGCTATTGAAATTAGAAAAGCAGGTAAAGATTTATCTACTTACAATGATAAAGTAGCTGAAGATCAAAAAATAATATTACCTGAAGGCATGCAAAACTTCAACATTGAAGGAGAAGAGTTTGTTAAAGAAAGCCTACAAGCACAGGAGTTTGGCAAATCTATGAGCGGTTTAGTTTCTGCTGCTAATGAAATAGGTTTAACACCTACTTCAGATATAAGTAAAGTAGAAAAAGATCCTGACAAGTACACTTATGTGCCTAATTACGAAGACTATAAAAAAGATAATAGTTTATTTAATAAAGTTTCTATAGATGTATTAGAAAAAGCAAATTACAACGATAAGTTTAATACAATATTTGAAACTAAGAAAAACTCAAAAGAAACTAGAGACGAAGAAGATAGAATTTTATCAGAATTTGAAGATAAAAAAGGAGTTGGATTATTAAATGACATGGCTAATTTAGTAATTAAAGGTAATCCTATAACAGGTGCTCAGACTTTTATAGCTGAAAAGTTTTTTGACAAAGACTTAGATAAAGCTATAGGGTTAGGTGGATCTTCAAGAGATGCTTACAAAAAAAATAAAGAAGATTTAGGTAGGTTATTAGAGCTAGAGAAAGTAGGAAATGATTATAGAGCTTATGAAATAACTAACAACATTGAAAAGCAAAGCGCGAACTTAATTACGCAGCAAGCTGCAATGCTTAAGCTTAGGAGAAAAATAGAAAACGACCCCACCGCAACTCAAGAAGATGTTGATCAATTTAATTCTATAAGAAAAAATGTTATATTAGGCCAGAAAAATATGCAAGCAGACTTAGATTATCTAGGAGATATTAAGTTTGAAGGATCTACAGCTCAAGAAATTATAGACAAAACTCAAAAAACTTATAATTTTTTAGAAGTTCATGAAAATATATTTAAAAACAGTGGTGTTAGGATAATGACTGGTTTAGGTTCTTTAGCTAACGAGTTAAATACTGTTAATGTATTAGAGCATGTTGGTATTGATCTTAAAAATGAAGATGGAACTATAAATCAAGAATGGGTTGAGTGGGGTAACGATGTGTTAGGGGAAACAGGCGGTGCTATTCTCACAGCACAAATAGTTAAAGAAGTGGCAGAAGATAGTGCAGCTGACAGTATGTTAAGTAAAGCTTATGAGTACGGAGAAGAGCTATTAAATAGAAATAGACCTGCACAAAGATATGACGATATTAAAGGCGTTGGTCAAGCTATGAGGTGGGGTACTGAAATGCTTACAGGTCAAATATTAAACACTGGTATGTCTATAGTTATACCAGGTGGAGGTGGTTTAATTCTTTCTTCATTATCTGAATCTGGTAATCAGATGCATGATATGAAAATTAGAATGGAAGGTGAAAAATGGAACGAAAAAGAAGTTAAATACATAAGCGATTTTAAAAAAGAATTTGGTTTTAATCCACTTGGAGATGATGATACTTATAAGATAAAACCAGAAGATATAAATGCCTTACAGTTTTATGGAACAGCGGGTATATATGGTATAGCAGAGTATGCTAGTGAAAGAATTACTTTAGGAAACTTTAAATTAGGAGCAAAAAATTTAAGAAAAGCTTTTGATTTAAGCAAGGGTGTTAAAAAAGGTATGCCTATTACTAACAAGATTAACCAAAGGTGGATTAATTTAAAAGAAGCAGCAGGAGATTTTGCTAAAGGTATTCCTGGTGAATCCTTTGGTGAAGGTGCAGTTACTTTATCTCAAAACGCTGCTGAAATATATATACTAGGTAACAAAGATGTTTCTATGTTAGATGGTGTAACTGAGTCTATGATGTCAGGTTTAGTAATGTCAGGTACAATGCAGTCACCTGGTTTAGTTGCTCAGACTTATACTGCTTTTAGAGGTCCAGACGCAAACGCTAAAATAGCGGAGCGTGGTATGGAAATGTTGAATTTAAGTAATCAAATAAAAAACTTTGAAACACAGTTAAGCGGCTTAACGCCTAAAACTGATAAACACTCTGAAATAGTTTCCGCTAAAAGATTAGCTGAAAATAGACTGCATAATTTAGCGCAACAACAACTTGATAGCCAGAATGAAACAAGAAAAGATATAGTTTCCTACACTAAAACAGATAGACAAGCATTAATTGATACTTACAATGCTGAGCACAAAGTAAGAGCAGAGATAGATAAAATAAATGATAACACGGCTTTAGATCCTAAAACAGCTGCTAAATTAATAAATGAACAAGAAACAAAGCTAGTCCAACTAGAAGCTTTTAAAAACTCTGTAGTAGGTAATGCAGAGTGGAATGCTGATAAAACTAGAGCTAGAAAGTTTTCAAATGCTTATAGAGCTAAAAATAACTTATTAAGTGAAGTTGAAATGATTGTTGGTAACAATAATAAAGAAGCTTTACAAGCAGGTTTAGATTACGTAGATACTAGAACAGATTTAACAGCAGAAGAAAAGAACCAAGTTAAAGAACAAATGAAAATGACTTTTGAAGATGCTAAGAAAGCTTCAAGAGGTGATTCTACTGTTAATGGTTTTGCTTTTGGTGACAACTTAACTGTTGAAACTACTTTACCTGATGGTACTAAAACTACTAAAAAGCTAGATCTCCCAATGACTTTTGCTTTAAATAGAAGTAATGCTACTGTTCAGTCGCATGAGGTTGGCCACCATACTTTGTTTAAAGAATTCATAGAAAATAATCCTGATGCTGTTGGATTAGTTCAAGATCTTGAAAGTTATGTCAAAAAGAATTATGGTAAAGCTTATGAAGTATTTTTAGAAACAAAAGATCTTTACGGTAAATATGATTCACAAGGTAATTTAACTAATCCTACTTTGGTAGCTGAAGAAAAGCTAGCTAGGTTAAGTGACTTTATGAGACAGAATAATCTAGAAGCTGATAGAACTTTACATAATAAAATGTTTGGTAGATTTCAAAAGTTTAATGATGGATCTGGTCAAATAAAAACTGGTAAAGATGTATTTGACATGTTAACTAGTTATAATAAATCTTTTGAAACTGGAGAGTTAAGTGGTTTAACTAAATCAGTTGCTGAAGGCACAGCTGAAATAGCTCGTAAAAAGAAAGGTGTAGAAAAAGAAACTAAACCAGCTAAGCAATCTCTAACTAGGGCTGAGCAAAATAAAGTTGAAGACGATCTTAATGATGCTCCAGGTGTTAGAGATAAAGATGGTAAATATACTATGACTAAAGCAGAATGGAGAGCTGATAAAAATAGAGCGTTTAGTAAAGCATATAACATGCTAATGAGAGGTGATTTAGATGGTCTTATAATAGCTAAAATGGCTTCTGGTAAAGACATATTCGGTCAATCAAGAGAAGAGTTCTTAAACGATGCTAGAGACAAAATAGGACAACACATGCTTAACTTTGATCCACAAGGTAGAGACAGTTTATTTGGTTGGGTTAATTCTTACATAGGTAGAAAAGTAGGTGATGTTGCTAAAAAAGCTAAGAGAGAAAAAGCTAAAACACCAGGTACAAAAATATCTACAGATCAAAAGCTAGGTGAAGAAGGTAGAACAGTTGCTGAAACTATTGAAGGTGATACAGCTAGCGATATAGAAGCCGCAGTTGACAGATCGTTAAATGCTAAGAAAAAAGGTATTGATAATCTTAGAACTAGACTAGGCATTGAAAAAGGTGGTAAGATATATAACAAAGTAGTTGACTCTGTTAAAAAAGTATTTGGAGCTAAACTACCTGAAGTATCT
>VMHT01032397.1_pt1 | contig 14734 bp, 16 predicted proteins | sample 4693611 | NCBI WGS metagenome assembly VMHT01 (sample SAMN12280063, study PRJNA550983) | marine metagenome | isolation source: seawater sampled from same location over 5 years 0.02-0.2 micron viral filtrate | place: USA: collected off the coast of southern California halfway between the port... ... | reverse complement strand
GTCATATAGGCAGTCCATTAGGTGTGTCCATAGACTAACCTCAGGTTTCTCTATTTTTACAACTTCCTTTACTGCTTTTTCTGTGCCAAACTTTTTGCGACTACCGCCATCTGCATAACGTTCCAGGACATATTCCTTGTAAAGTAACGTGTCCATTTGTTTCAACATTGTGCCAAAATGTGCGCCATGACCACAGTTATGACACTTATACATCAAGTCATTATCTTTACGGAAAAAGTATCCACGCATCTTGCGTTTGTTTTTTTGAGAGTCACCGCAGATAGGACAACGGACATTCCAAAGATAGTCATTCTTCTTTTTGAAGATCTCGAATTTATGGGAGATTTGTGTCAGATATTTTGTATCAATGTATAAACTCATAATCTAGTTATATAGTAAAATTTACTATATGTCAAGAAAAGATTGATGAAATCCAATCAAAGGCACCAGCAAGGAAACCAATTACAGCCGCGGCACCCATATAGAACCAATTTTTCTTCTCAAGGTCGGTTATTCTTTTTTCGAGACCAGACTGTTCGTTACGAATAATCTTCTCTCTTTCTAGCATGGCATCCTTAATCTCAGAAATGGCGTGCATTATTTTAATTACATTTGCGTTCATTTCTTGACGGGTTTCCTTGCCATTGGTTGTTATGCGAGAGTGTAGTTCTCGCAACTGCTCATCATTTTCGATACGCCTTTTTTCAGTCAGGTGAAATAAGTCCTCAGTATCTTCCGAATTTTGCTGTATTTTTTGCTCATGGACAACGAGCATTTGGTTAATGGAATTGGAGATATCCGTGATGCGGTCGATAGTGGTATCGAGCTTGGTAAAAAGCTCTCCCATCTTAGAAACTTCAGTCTCTAAGACTGCGACTTTAGTTTTTAGTGTTTCCGCCACGACGTTTCTTCTTTCTGCGGAACATTGGCATTTTGTTTGTTGGTCTTCCAGGTTCACCCTGGTCACCGACACCCAATCCTGCAATGGCGCCGCCACCTACACTGTTTTCTTCTTCTACGTCATTCTCTGTAAGAAAGTTCTTAAAAGATAGTGTATTAGTTTCTAACAGTTTAGCTTGTTGTTGGACTTTTTCATCACTCATATAGAGTTCCAGCAACACATCAAAGTCTTCGTTTTCTTCTAAGTCTTCTAAGTGTTCCTCGTTCTCACGCAACAAAGCCATGGCGGCCGCAAAAGTAAGCAACCTTTTAGCATTTCTATCTGAGGATCTTGTTAAGGCCTTTTGCACCTTGAAGATAAAACGCTGTAGGAGAGAGTAAGCGTCTAATTCTTCCGATGAAACTGGTTCCTTAACTTTGTCTCCGTCCTTGTCTATAATGCCAAGGCGAAACGCATCACTACGATTAATTGGCGTTGCCAACATACGCAAGATCCTATAACCTACAACTGCATCTACAAAACGGGACATTAAAGTTTCCTCAAAGTTTCTAAAACATTTGCATCGAGAGGAATATGTGGTTCACTTCCTCCGATTTGTTCTATTGGTAGTCTATTAAGATATACCAAAAATGATTTCATAACTGCCCAATATTCTTCTTCTATTTTGAAGAAAAGCATTTTTGTAGCAGACTCACCAAAGACATTGTATAATACTACTAAATGATTGATAATCAACCTTTCACTTAATACACTATTCTTTTCATACCTGCGAAATAATCGCTTAATATATTTAAATCTTTTAAGATCTTCTTCTAAATCACTCAACCCTTCGCATCCTGGGTTATTATAATTTTTTATTGCAAAGATTAAAAAGTTTTCATCATTTAGATCAATCATAATCCCACTTAATTTGTTACAGTAGCCGTACCACCGATTTGCCACCACTTACTCCCAATATATATGAGAGTTGAGGTATCGCCGGCATTGTTGAATGCAACAGTATCATGTCCTAGATCTGAATCGTCTAGAGTCAAAGTGCGTGAACCTGTATTGGCAGTCATAACAATAATTTTAATCTGACCGGTTGAACCAGTGCCAATAGTAAGTGTTCCCGATGCACCTGGGTTACTAAGAATAGTAACAGTTTTTGCAACGGACACTGCACCGGCACTGGTCAATGTTTCCGAGTCGTCGATTGAAATCGTATCGCCGAATTTGACATCTGTATCAACATCGGCAAATAAATTTGCTAACGTAATATTTTTACTAGAACCGCCCTGCACAAGATAAATTGTATCTGCAGATGCGGCACTAGTTGCGGCAGTCAGTTCACTCAGTTTTTGATCAGCCATTGGTCAGTCCTATTCTGAGAACTGTGTATCGTCAGCCGCGTCACTTGTAATGCCATTTTTAGACATAGCAACAAGAACTTCATATTGCACACGACCAGCGTGGGCGCCTGTAAGTTCCTTACGGCGGATCCAACCAGAGTGAGGTGCACTTGAACCTTGGTCACCAGGGGCACCTGTTCCCAATGCTACTCCAGCAGTTGCTTGTGTGGCACTAAGAAGTTCAAAGAATTGTGCATTGTTACCTGTTCCTGTTAAGTTAATAACAGTGCCACCATCTGTGGCAGCAAGTGTGAAACTATTCGCATCAGCCACTGCCTTCACAAAGTAGGTTGTGTTGTCTACCAGACCAGCAAGAGCAGTGCCACCACCATCTTGATAGCGAACTTGGTCACTTACTGAAAGACCGTGTGCTGTATAAGCGATAGTATCAGTTCCAGTTGTAACACCAGAAGTAGGAATAGTTCTTCTTGGAACATCGACTGTGGCAGTTGGTGCAGTAACATAATCACTACCAACCTCAGACACAGCAAATCCTGTCACAACACCACCGGCAACAGTAGCAGTTGCAGTAGCAGTTACACCTGTAAGTGTTTGTGAATTATTACCAGTTCCAGAAATAGCAATAGGGTTTCCACTATTTGCATTGGCCAAGTTTCCTGTTAACTTAATAGTGTCGTTGTCAACTTTGATTACAAAATAAGTGGTCCCATCAGACAAACCAGTGATTGCAGTTCCAGACGCATCAGCGTAAGTCAACTTAGCACCAGTAGTAAGATTGTGATCTGTGATGGTAATACTGTTAGAAGCAGTTGTTACGGCGGTCGTAGCAATAGTTCTTGCAGTAGGACCTGTTACTGTAACAGTAGGAACTTCTAAGTATTGTGTACCTTCAACGTTAACTGCGATACTTGTAATATTGTCCGAACCACGAACAAGTTCAGTATTATCAACACCAAACACCAATGTGTTATCAGTGTTAGCATCTGAACCAAGTGCGACTGGTTTCTCGTTCAATGTAAAGTTTTGCCCAGAAACGGCGGCAGGTGCAGTCTGTCTATCATATGCGATAGCTGTGCAAACAGTATCACTGGCAATTTCAGTAATCAACAGTTCTTGTGAACCTACTACCAATACATCACCAGTGGCGGCTTCTGTAGTAAATCCAGTTCCTGAACCAGTAACAGTAACACGATGTGCCTTGTCGAGCTCAAGAGTCAACGCATGAGAAGCACCAGCACCATCAGTAATTGTTAATGGTTGAGGTACGTTCATCATAGCTTTGTGATAAGAATCCGCTAACTGTAGAGTGTTTGTAGTTACATTAGTCACATAATAACTAGACGTATCTGTAAGACCAACAATTTGGGTCCCACCTCCATCAACATACTTTACATAGTCTCCGTTGCGGAAACCATGTGCAGATGAAGTAATAACATTACTACCTACGGCAGATGCGCCGTTGAAAGTAATGGTAGGCGCGGTTATAGTAATCGTGCCTGTGGACGTTTTATCGTCCGCTTTTCCCCAACCTGACATTTTTCTCTCCTTGTAAGGGTTTTTGTTAATTCTTATTTATTTATGTGTTTCATAAAGGCGTCATGTGAATCGTGGGCTCCGTGCATCGCTTCTTTCTCAGCAGGTTTACCTGCATTATATTTGGAAAGAAACTTGTGTGCATGTGCCTTACTGACAGGTTTAGTTGAGCCGTCTTTAAATCTTACTGGCTTACTAATAGAAACTGCCTTACGCAATTGCATGACAATATGACCGCCGTGTTTTTCATCACCGGCTTTAGTCCCTGTGTGAGCTTTGGTTGCACCTGGCCTTTTCAGAGGAGCCATACCCTTACTGTCGGAGCGCATCGCACGGCGAGCGTCAGAACGAGCGTCTTCTTTGATTCCTGGGTCAGTTTGCTTTTCCTGATTTGCTTTCATTGAGGACATGCGTCTTAGTTTACGCTGTGTTTTAGAACGCATTTCTTCGGAATCGTAAGCACCTTCACCTTCAGCATATACAGCACCTTTTGCAACCATTCTCTTGGCAGCTTTAGCTGTCGTCATTTTTACACGCTGTGTCTTTGGACTGGCAACCATTGTGTCCTTAGCGGCTGGCTTCTTCTTGTATGTTTCAAGACCAGAGCCTTTTTCACCAGTTTGTTGTTGAGTTGCCATACGTTTCATAGCACCTTCATCAACGGCTTCTTCACTTTTTGTCATCATAGGATCTGGCTTCAAACGATTAGGTTTGCGAGGTGGCTGTGAAAGTTTACCGCCCACTTTTTGTGTCTTACCACCAACACCTTTCACTGGCTTCATCATTTTTACACCCGGACCTGTTGTCTGCATTTCCTCGTTTTTGGCTTTATGTGCGTCATCAACAGAATTGAAAAACTTTTTCTTTTCTTCATCAGACATTTGAGCCAGAGACTTGCCTGTTTTTTTCAACATTGCGGCAAACTTGGCTTTGTATGAATTGTCCAGATTATCTGATGCAGGAGATTCCTCTTTCATTCCGTAATCCAATCTTTTCTTTATTTTAGGTAGTGCGGCTTTAGCGGCGGCTCGTTTTTTCGGGTCACCTATCTCAGAAGCAGTCTTACCAGCCTTTTGTAATTTTCCTAGCATTTTATTTCTATCAGCCGCGCCTGAGAAAGCTGCTCTATTTTCATCAACAGTTTCCTCTCCAACTTTCTTAACAGTGTGAGACATTGTTTTACGATGGCGGTCAGCAATGCCCATATTTTTAAATGCTTTTTGGCTTGCTTCTTTATCAGAGCGAGCCTTCACGGTAGTTCCGCCTTGACCCTTGATTCCCACTGAGTAATTACCATACTCATCGAGCTGTTCTGTTTCCTCAGCAGAAAGTTTAGCGGCGATTGCCATTTCACGTTTTTTATCTTTTGTTTTACCTTTAAACTGTGGAGCATCAGAGCTTTGGAAGTCCTTAATTACGTCTCCCATGTCTGCTTTTTTCATGTCCATTTTTTCTTCGACTTCTTCAATATCCTCAGTCTGATATTTGTTTTTTTGTGTATGTTGACGGGCTTTCTGAAACACTGTATCATCACCAGTTACAATATACATCAGAGAATCTACAACTTTTGCAACAGCATCTCTCTCCATAGGATTAAGTGTTTTGCCCTGTTGTAGTTTATCCAATCCTCTATGTAACATTGGAAGTGCCGCCGGTGACATCATACCTTGACGAACCAACATATCTAGTTTGCGGCGGTCTGCCGCTTCACCGAGAAGTGTTTCTCGGATTGTTTGCATTTCGTTTTTTACTGCCATGGTAAACCCCTTAGGATATTGTTTAATATTATTTATAAGGATTAGGAAATTACCAAATGAATTCTATTAGTATGACCTGCATTATAAACAAAGTGTGTTTTTGTGGTGTTAACTTTAACAAAATTATTGCTACAGGGTAAGTGGTGTGGTTGTAAATTTTCATGGAAAACACCCTCACCGACAAAAAAGAACAGTGATTGTGGGTTTGTATCTATAACAAAGTGTATTCTTTCACCCAAATCTTCATGATATGACAACCCTTTACCAGGAGGTAAACACAAATATCTTGCCCTAACTAATTTATGTCCTGTTATATAACAAACTTCATCAATAATATTTCTTGTGTATTTAGGTGTTTCTGGGTGCCAGAAACTAAACAACTTATACAATTCAGGTGTAGGTTTTTTAGATTCGTATTGTTTCTCTAAAAAATCCTTTCCCCTTAAATTAATCTGCCGCCCTTCAATCAAAGCGGATTCGTCCCAACCATTAGGAAGTGCCTTTGATAGCACCTCTTCATAGTCAGAGTGCATTTGTTCCCAATCTACATGGAGGTCAATATTTTTAAGCATAATATATTTATTGTGGGATTAGCAATTCCATCTACGTCTGGCAGCTTTACCTCGTTCACCTGTCCAGCCTCTGGATCTTGCACAAAATGATTTACGTCTTTTGGCTGCCTTACTGCCTGGCTTTAATTTGCTAGGAGGTGTAGTGACGGCAGTTTTCAATTTACTGCCTGGATTTTGACGGCGATATTTTTCAACGCCCTTTTTGGTAAGGCCGGCACCCTTTGATACGGGAAGTTTGTGACCACCTTTTACTGTCATGCCTGACATATCTTCATTAATAAAATCTACAAACGTTTTCATTTCTTACCCGACCCTACTTTGTTATTGTCTTTCCAAAGCCTTTTCATTGCTTCCTCTTTCGGAATATCCTTTAGTTTAGGCTTCTTTAAATATTTATTAGGCTTCACTTCTTAGCCTTTTTAATTTTAAACTTCTTAGCCTTATACTTGGAAGCGGAACCGCCCTTAGAAATCTTAAACTTCTTAGCTTTTTGAGACTGCATTGCCCCACGTTTTTTTAGTCTGCCAATTTCTGCACGTCTTACTGTGGGAATCATACGTTGTGCAAGTTTACTAACTATTGGTTGGAAACGCTTCAACATTGTTTCAATACGAGCCTTCTCTGCAGGCGGCATTGCACCAACATCTCTGCCTCGAGCAAGACGTTTCTTAAACATGTTACGAGCACCTCGAGCGGCACGGCGTTTGATTCTATCAGGACTTGATGCCATACGAGCTCTACGCATACGAGCAACCTTAAGTTTTTGTCTGTTGCGTCTTGCAGTAAAGCGGCGTTTCATTCTACCTTGGATTGACAATACTTCTGTTACGTTAATGTCACCCTCATAGTCGCTAACATCTGCTTCTACAGTTTCAAGTTCTTCTTCGTCATACATTCCGAGATCAACAAAATCATCAAATGTCATTTGATCAACTTCAAGTTCCATTGCTTTAAGTTCATTATCTGAAAACCCATGAACTTCAATCTGATGAAGATTTTGTAGATATTCTGCGTCATCAACTTCTTCTTTTACAATAAATCCGTCTCCGCGATCCCTATAACCTTTTGGTATTGGAACACATGCCTTACGTTGGCGACAATAATAATGCCCGTCCTGACATTCAATACCATTTTCTTCTTTCATTTCAGGCTTATCATGTGTATAACCTTTTTTACCCAATGCAATATGGTCGGCATATTTCTTTGCCTTAACAGCCTTGCCTGTTTTAGGGTCATACATCATGTGAGGTTTAAAATTTTCCTCGTCATCTGTCGCTTCTTTTGTGGAAACCATTTTATTTTGTTCGCCTGGTTTCAAAGGAGTTCCGCCCATGCTTCTTACTTTATTTTGATATGCGAAAGATTTGCGATTTTTGTTCATAAACCCTTGTAGTTTTTTGTGTGCAGGTGACTTATACATTTCTGCAAAGATATCGCCTTCTGGCTCTTCACCTTCTTTTACAGATCTCCAACCGCCGCCTCGTTTTTTATACCATTGAACAGCCCAACCATTGGCATAAGCAGAAGGATACACATCAAACTTTGCTCTTGCGGCAGACTTTGCTCTGCTCCATAGTCCTGGATTTGTTGGTTTACTTTTCTCCAACAATTCAACTGCTTCTGTTACAACATCTTCCGTCATTTGATCTACTGCTTTGTAATGATTCTTGGATTTCGTTTTATTTTTCTTAGTAGTTTTGCCTGGCTCACCTGGTGTAACAGCTTTCATATATTGTGTGCCTTCAGGTGTTCCCCATTCATACTTATATTCTTCACCCAACTTTTGTGCGGCCATATCACCAAGTATTCTAGAATTCAGTTGACTGCGACCCCCTAGTTTGCGGAGAACTTCACCGGCATAGTAATAAACACCATGCCTTGCTGTGCCTGTTCTTTGCTTATCTTTTCTGTAATCAGAGATAACTGCTCTAGTTAGTTTTGCATACTTATCTTTGTAAAGAGTTTTAGCCTTGACTCTATCTGACATCGAAATTTCTTCTAGTTCTGTTTGTTCAACAGCAATACTAGAGAAAACTTTATCTTTCTCTCTACCCTTAATAAGTTTTTTCTGCTCGGGAGATTTAGCAGGTTTTAGTTTAGAAAGTTTAGGCATTGGTTCGAGGTCCTCGTTTTTAGGCACACAATTAGGAACCATCTTGCCGCCCTTTTTCTTCATGCCTACCTGCTTATGTGAGTCCCAGCATTTTTCGTCAATATTTTCTTCATTATGGTGCATATTCAGTTTAAAATGTGCGAGATCCTTGGCACCCTTACTAGATTTAGGATTGGATCTAATTTTTTTCAGTTCTGCTTTTGTTGCGTCTTTGGAAACACCGTGTCTGTCAATAGCCTCAGTTTTAACATTGATAGGCTTATTACCTGTTCCTGGTCTATCTACATCAGGATCCTTACGCCGCTTACGTCTTGCAGACTTTGCTCTATCCTCTTTGTCCATACTATGAGCTCTACTGCGAGGCATACACTTAGGTTTACCCTCACCTGGGTCTCTCGCACAGTCACCTTTAATTTCACCATCGGTTCCTACACGAACCCAATCACCTTTTTTGCCTTTACCAAACCAGTCTTTTAAGGATTCGTGCATTGCCATATTCCTTTGTTTTTTCATCCAACGTTGTGCAATGTAACTACGAGGAGGTGTTGATACCCAAGCAGTAATTTTTCTATAAGCAGACAATGATGCCGCCTCTGCATTTACACCTTCGCTATTGTCCACAATAAGCAGATTATTACCAAAAGCATTTTGAAACTTACCGAGATTATTTTGAACATCCTGCCACATTCTGGTGACAATATTATCTGGTAATGTTCTCGGTCTTTTTTGGTTCCTTGCTTGTGCTGTTTCCAAATCAGTGTTTACAAACAGAAGCATACATTCATAACCGATGTTTTCAAGAGTTGCTTTTTGCCTTGCAATCTTATCGTAATCTTTGCCTGTGCCATCAATGACCAAACCAAGACGGCCTATTACTGCCAAGCTCAATTGCTTTTGTGTGAGATACTTTGCTTTTGCGCGAATAGACTGACCTGCATCCGACATAATATTTTCCGGAGTAGGTTCCATATTTGCTCTACGCAAAGCATTTTCAAAATTTGTATCTGAGTTAATTACTTTCAGGCCTAGTGCAGGCAATGCGGTGCGTCCTACCATAAAAGATTTACCAGATCCAGGTCCGCCCGCAAGGAATACTGCCTTGAAGATACCTGGGTCATTTACACCTTCTTCTAAAGGAATAAAATCTGATAAACTTTTATCCATTTAACAGCTCTTGTATAATGCGGTCAACCGATTTAGAACGATTAGACACAAGTTTGTATAATCCTATACTATTTATAAGATTATTACGTTCATCTCTTGTTATCGGGGTATTACGTTGTTTTAGTCTATATAGTCTGCGATATAATCTTTTAGATATCCGGTCCATTATCAATCAACTCCATGTTTTCAGTGTCTAATTGTTTACATTCAGGCTCTGTGACTAGATCAAAATCTACATAGTTTGTATTATTTTGTATTTTATCAGTTAATTCTCGAAAATAAATTTCCTCTGCTTGTAAAGAATATAGAACACAATCTGATTCCATCGTGAACATAGGTTCAAACATTACCATTTGATACTCACGACTGCCGAGATCTCCATCGGGAAAAATACCGATGATCCAAAAAACTACAACCCACTTCATTCAATAAGTCCATTCTTATAAACTGTTTTACCATTCTCTTTCATGGCAGTTAGTATAGATTTACGATTACCTTCTGGTTTGTAGGAAACATGAACCCAACCTGAATCAGGAATACCCGGTGTGTAAAATTCAAGGATAAGTTGGTCAAAGTCCAAAGTATCTTCAATCCATTTTGCAATTTCATAGTTGGATTTACCTGGGCACTCAATATCAACTGCCTCACCCTTACAGTGTTGTGATTTGGATGAACCCCCGACAGCTTCATTTAAGTCGGGTCCTCGATAACCGGAGTTAATAACAGTTAAACCAAAATTATCTCGAACAGGTTGAACTACGTTTTCAAATAATTCCTTTGCCGCTTCAAGATGGTCATCATTGGGAGTATTATCAATACCCCGGCGTGTTGCGGTTTGACTCTTTGTAAACTCCGCAAGTGTAAAATTTTTGGAAAGTCTCATTCTAACTCCTATGATTGGTCATACGCATACAACAGAGCTTTCAGAGCAGTAATTTCCTGTTGAACAAAAGCTGTTGTTGCAATTTGTGTTGTGTTTGTGCCTGTCGATGCTGTCGGTGCGGCAGGCGTTCCTGTTAGTGTCGGATTGGAAAGTGTAGCATAAGGACTAAGATCGCCACTTTGTATAGCCGAATCTGCCTTAGCACCTTGCGCCGCTGTTGCATAATCCGAGGAATCAAATGCCTTTACTTGTGCAAGGTTGGTGACTTCTGAGTCCATCAATGCACCTGCTGCCGTGACATTAGCTGTGTCGGTAACATCAGCCGATGCTTCAATGCCATCTAGTTTAGAATGGTCATCATTAGTAAAATCATTAGAAACTGTTGGTATAGTAGGTGTTCCAGTCAACGAACCATATGCGCCATCGAAAGCATCTGTGATTCCATAACCTGAAATGGTTGTCGGTGTTCCAGTAAGTTCTGAGAATGTTACATTGTGACTAGCTTTTGCGTTAGAATTATCAAGTGCTTTTAACTTACCATTGGAATCCCGTGTTAACTTTAGTTTGTTTGAACCTGTGCCAATGTGCAATTCTTCAACAATAACTTTTTTCAGATTGTTAGAACTATCCTTAAAAGAAACATCTCCACTGCTATCCTTAGATATTTTTGTGCCGCCCAAGTCAATAGTTTCACCTGCTAGGAACAAATCATTCCAACGTTTGGATGTTGTACCGAGGTCATATGTTTCAGTTGTAGCAGGAACTATATTTTGGTCAACCGCAGATAAATCAACAGCGCCTCCTGATGCATCTGCACCTACAAACTTACCAGTGGTTGCATTGTATTTTAAAAACTTATCATTGACTAATGCGGTTGCTCGGTCAATGTCGTCAGCCTGACTAAGTTTGGAAATACCACCGCCGCCTTGTCCTTGAAGTCCTAGTCTAATACTTGTGATAGATTTCTTAACATCTTCTATCTGCTTCTCAAGTATCTTAACAGACTGTTGTTCTTCAGTAAGTTCCTGACGTTTGGTATTTAAATATTTAAGGGCTTGCTCTTGTAGCGGTGTTTCTGCTACAATTTCTTCTTCTATGGGAACCGGCTCATCTGCAATTTCGATAGGGACTTCAGGTATATCCACAATATGTTCTTCAATGATTTCTTCAACTTCTTCATTTTTTTCCTCAACCGGAGATGTTAACCAAGCCTCCATTGCGGCTACATCTCGTTTGTGTTGTTCCTCTTGCTCTTTTAATTTTTTAATCTCAGCAGAGAATTCTTCCATAAAGTCTTTTTGTATTTTTTTAGACTTTTTACTTTTCTTATCCTGCTCAACAGAACGCTTAACTTTCTCCTCAGAAAGCATTTGAAAAAGTTCTGATAAGTCAGGCTTTTTAGACATGTTAGTCTCTCAAGAACTGCGAGAATGATTTATATGTTTCTTTCAATTCCATGCCAGCTCTGACATCTTTGAAAAGTTGTTTTGCACCTCGATAACCTGTAGGCAATCCTCGTTTAAAATTACTGAATTCGTTATTTTTAGCATACAAGCGCATTTTACTTGCGCTGATTCCCGCAACACCTTCAGCATCTGGGTCACGTTCACCTGCAGAAACTACTTTAGCAGATTTGAAAGTAAAGTCTTTGCCATTGTATGTATCTAACAAACGTTGAAAATCTTGAACTCTATCCGAACCAGCAATCATAATTACGTTATCATATTTGCCTGTCAATAATCCAAGTTGTTTAATAAAATTAGGATTGGTTTTATCAGATGTTGCAAAGTTTGTGCCTGGAAACATTGCTTGTAAATGTTTCAGTTTCTTACTTGGTTCAAGTGGATTTTTTAGTTTATCAAAAGAATGACTGGCAACAATTAAATGGTCAGCTCTTTGTTGTTGCGCCATGCGTTTTACCTTGGCAATAAGTTTGCCATGACCATTTGTAGGTGGGTTCATTCTACCAAATGCAAATATTACAGTCTTACTCATTTGTCCCACGCCTTAATTGCTGTGAAATTATTGTAACTAAATTCCATTCTATCAACCAACTTAACTGCATTGCCTTCGATTCTGTCAATAGCAACATAGCCTTCAGGTGTTGTCACTTTAAAGCCATTGTCAGTTTTAACAAACGTTCCAATACTCTTAACAGTATTTAGTTTGTTTATAATTATCATTTTTGCGTCAATAATCATTGACTGAAATGCTGTAACATTTTCAATCAAACTAACCTGCGATGAAATAACCTTCACAGTTTCTTTCATTTTTAGTTCTAATGCACTTTTAGACTTTTCTGTTTTTAGTTTATCAATTTCGGTTTGAAATTTATTCTCAACCCATTTGACATAGCCCTGAGCATGTGACTTGGGGTTGGTTACTTTTTGTCCTTCACGAACTTTACTGTTATTATATGTCTTAAAACTTGCACCTATCATCTTTCCTGTAAATGAATTTTGCATTGCAAGAAATGTGTTTAGTTGTGCAGAGGATATTCTTCTAAATTGCAGACCTACACTTGAAAGGATCCGAGTAATACTATCCGTTTCAGTTTTAGTAAAGGTTGCCTGTCCTGATATATCCTGATAAGACGCATCATCCATCCATACAGAGGATGGCTTTGTTAGCGGTTTTATGTTTACACCGAAAGATGCTCTCATGTCTTGGAGAGACTTGCCAGAATACGATGTATGCCAAACTATACCTATCTTTGCTTGTTTAATTTTTATATCAAGAGGCGAGCCCGAGGGCACTGCATAGACAATAGTATTAGGTTGGAAAGTTGTATAACGTTGACCATCAATCGTTTCCGACTGCAAATCGCTCTTAGTAAACATAAGATCGCCTTGCAAAACACCATTGATACCTAACTTACTGAACTCAGCAAGGGCGGTTTTAAATTTACTTTTCAATGATTGTGGTAACTTTGTATCAGTATCAATCTCACTCGCTGTTTTATACAGTAAGGGTGTTTTATTGAATACTGATTTCTTTGCTACAAAAAATTTGTTATCACTAGGATCTACTCCAGCGAATATTGCGGGCGCACCATCCCATTTCACAGTCATGTTTATGGATGAGCGAGAACTCCCCGAAAGCATATCCCTCAAGGATCTCAAAAAATTTATAGAAGCGCGGGCACCTACAACACCAAAGTTTAGAATATCATCTTCAATGTGTTCTAAGTGTAGGTTTTTACCCTGTGCATCTTCTGCAATATATGAGGATAGTGTTTTCATAACACTATTTATAAGTTAATGAAGTTGATTGTTTTGTGAAAGTTTTGCAAGAACTTCCAACCAATATTCTCTAGCCCATTCGGACTTGGCATTTTCATATGCTCGTGTAGCATTATTAATTAGTCTGTGATAATCCATTCTCTAATCTCCTCACTATCATATCTGCTATCAATTTGTGCCCTGTTTCATTAGGGTGATTATCATTAGGTAAAAAATTAGGGTGTTCAATTACAGACATATGATTATCAATATTAATGTCGTAATTTGTTTCCCACCATTCCTTACCAGTTAAAAGGTAACATAAACTATGTTCTTTGTCAAGAAAATAATCGTCTATAGGAAAATAAGAATGTAAATTTAACTTGCCATAATTGTGCGCTAATACAAGTCCAACATCTTCTAATATATCCGATTTTTGTTTACAGATGTTTATTAAAGTATAGATAAACATACTATGATTGTATGTAAACCACTCTTCTGTGCCGTGTTTCTCTAACCAATCCTCATATAGTTCCATACCATTAAAAAGACTAGAAGCGTGTCCATTGTTAATTTGATACCATCTGACATCGGGTGGTAATATCACAATAACCTTATCACCTGGTTCAAATTTTTCAGCGTGTTTCATAAACTCATATGTAATGTGTCCCATTGAACTTGCAGGAACACTATAGTTTTCTACAGGCTGACTATAGTATTGGCCTATGAGGGAGCCAAAGTTTTTATTTCGGTCAGGCAAACCATAACCATATGCCCAGCTGTCACCAAAAACATAAATCACTTTGTTTGTTTTTTCAGTTGATTCAATTCACGTTTAGCATGTTTGGCTTCGAGTTTTGCCTCATATGCTTCGTGTGCGGCTTTTTTAAGTTCTTCCTCAGCACGTTCTCTCATGTTTACAATTTCTTTCTTGTAAACTTCTATATCATGTTCAAGCAAGGCAATAGTTGCTTTAGCTGTATGCAATTGATCTCGGATACTTGTAAAGTCGTAACCTAGGAAATCATATTTTTTAGATATGATAAAAAGATTCTTTTTTAAGGTTGCTATATCATCAGACACGATTGTTCTCCAAAATAAAATTTTCTGATTGATTACTGATAGGAAAAGTTAGACGATGAAGAAGTCTCTTTTCAAAGATTGAATCTTCTTTTAATTGTCTTTTATGTAAGGTAAGTAGTTGGTCACTTAATACGATGTCGCCAACTTCCCATTGG
>VMHT01047526.1_pt1 | contig 14735 bp, 7 predicted proteins | sample 4693611 | NCBI WGS metagenome assembly VMHT01 (sample SAMN12280063, study PRJNA550983) | marine metagenome | isolation source: seawater sampled from same location over 5 years 0.02-0.2 micron viral filtrate | place: USA: collected off the coast of southern California halfway between the port... ... | reverse complement strand
GCTTCCTGGACAAACTCCCATAACTCATCCTTGATTAGGTCTTGGAAGTAATGAAGATAAGATTTCTTGTTAGTCTGTCTATCAGTCTCAAAGGTTTGGAGGTCAGTTCTAATAAACTTCTCCTCCTTTAACCTCTTCAGCAATCCTTTCTTCTTAAAATCCCAATCCTTAATTTGATATTGATAGGTAGGATATTCAAAAAGAGGTGCCTTCATCGTGCTCTATCCCATGCACAGTGTGCTCTTTGACCATCAGCAAGAACATAATGGAAGAAGATTTGATGGTAGTACTGCTCTACTGTAGGAGTTTTACCAAACAGTTTCTTACTCTTCTTACCAGTAAAACCAGGCATCTTATCACGCCAGTGTGGTCTTTCACATCCTTTATACAACAAACCATCACCAGGTTTGAGTGTCAGTGAACGGTTCTCACCAGGAACAAGAACAGTTGTCTTCTTCTTATCGGTGTATGTATCAGGAGTTTTAATCCAGAAGGGCCAATCAGCATCCTTACCTTCTAAGTTAGTGCTGACATGAACTGATACTGAAATCTCACATGCATCACGATCTGCGTGCCTAGTTAATTCCTGTCCTGGAAAATAATATCTATCATAATAATAGGTATTATACAACTTACGACCGATGATTTCTTCTAGTTTTAGACGAATACCACTATGGATAGTACGATATTGTGGGTGCCAATAACGTGATGTGGAACCTTCTACCTGGTTCTCTACGGGTTCGTGGTGAAAATGTTCTGGGTTCTTATCCCAATAGTTATACTGTCCTCTTTCTTCTGGAACTGGATGGTAAAGTTCTTCAGCATCCCAAAGGTCCTTTACAACCAGATATCCATTCTTATCAAAGGATTCGTTACGAGTCCATGCAGTTCCAGTATTATGCTTCTCTTGAAACAATAACTGCAGTTCGTTCATTTGTTCTGCCATTTTTACCTCTTACTTCCAACGTGGTCCAACAACCCATCCAACAATGGATCTACGAGTTCCTTTTGTTACCTTAAGAACTCTATGTTGTGTGCGAGAATCAAATAGAACAACACAACCACGTTTTCGTGGAGCAATGTAAGAATTTCCTGCTTCATCTAGCAGTTGAACATTACCACCCTCATAATCATCAGGATCAGAGAGTTGGACTGAGAAAGAAAGTTTCCTTACAAGTTCGATATTCTCATTCACAAAGTCCTGTGCTATACCTTCAGCACGATTACCATTTGCTACTGGTTTATATTGTGTTGCCAATCCAGCATCATTGTGCCATCCATAAAATTGACCTTCACTATATCGTGTATATTGCATTGACTCACCATCAATATTTCTCAGGTCATACAAAAAATTCTCACGGTTTGCTCTTTGTACATAGTGCCAGAGAAAACCAGCAACCCAATGTGTGGTAGGAATCCATGCATTCTGTGAATTCCTTTTGTCTTTGTTAAGAGCATCTCCATGTAACTTGGAGTCTGCCATCTGCTCATCAAATGTTTCTGTTAAATCTCTATCAAGAATTTCTACAATATCTTCCGGCAGATCGGAGTAATACCAAATGCTTTGGAATGCCATATACCTATAATGTATTCAGTCGTATTATATATCAGTTTGGTTAGAGTGTCAAATATTAGACAGCGTATCGAATAATTACGATTCCATCTCCACCAGTGTGACCGGGACCATTAAATCCATACCCTCTTGCGCCGCCACCGCCGCCACCTCCGGTATTAGATACACCACTTGATCCATCTCCAGGTCCACTGTCTCCTTTACCACCACCACCAGGTCCACCAGCTGGTGCGGTTCCTTGCATTCCATTAGGTGGTGTGCCTCCTGCAGACGGAGCGTTTTGAGATCCGCCGCCACCACCGCCACCATAAAGACCAGTAGGTCCAACAGCATTTTTCCATGGTGTTGGCATCGTTGGAAATAACGATGCGGCATATGCAGTGAATGGCGCACCATTTCCTCCAACACCACCAATAGATACAGCAGCTGGGTTACCTGTTGCATTAGTTCCTCCAACACCGCCAGCTCCGCCACCACCAGTACCAGCGTTGTACGTCGTCAAAGTACCACCAGGATTTCCTTCAGGTGGATCATATCCACCAGCATTTCCAGCACCACCTGGATTACTGTTAGGTTCACTGTCAGAACCACCGCCAGATCCACCTGGTCTACCAATAGAACCTGGTAACGGGTCACCCATACCTCCTCCACCACCACCAGTAGAAGAATATCCTAATGCAGAACTATTTGTTCCATTAGATCCTACTGAGGGACCCGATCCATTAGCACCGCCAGAACCTACGGTGATTGAATAAGGTCCTGTACTTAAAGGAATTCCTGTAATATTACGAACACCTCCAGCACCACCACCACCAGCAGATCCAGGTCCTGCACCTCCACCGCCACCAGCGACAAGAAGAAGTTCTACATCAATACTACCATCAACATTTAATGCACCACTTGTTGTAAAAACGTGATATGTATATCCATTTCCAGGTGTTGCACCATCAATATTACCACCAGATGCTGAAGATCCACCACCACCACGAGCTCTTGCAATACCACCACCCATTCCAAGCATTCCAAGGAAGGGTATTTCTTTTTTGTGTTGTTCGTTAAACATATTTAAACCTCCTTATCACTCATATTTACTGACTGAACCAAATGCCTTAAATGTATTACTACCAGTTTTGATGATCGTGTAAGAATAAATATCAAATGTACCTGATCCACCGCCATCAGTTGGTGCTCCACCTAACCACTCTATTGATACGTCAGATCCATCAACTTGAACGGAGTCTGCATAATGTGTTGTTGCACCTTTTGCGACAATCATCGTTGGACTGACAACATCACCGGTTGAAATCGTGGCATTTATATCAAATCCCGTTGTCATCGTAAAATTAGGTTTCCATGTGCCAGTTGAATTTGATGTAAAGTAGTGAACCATACCATCCTCCAAATTAACTGTCTGAGTACCAGTTCTTGCTGTTGAATTAACATTACCATTTTCACAAATTAAACCATTACTAAAAAGGAATTCTCCCCTGGAACCTATACGAAGTCTTTCTGTTGGGGAAGTCGCATTTACTGCAGTAGTGCTAATTGTTAACCTAGTTGGAGCAGATGCTGATGTGTGAGTATTATCACCATAAGCTTCAATGCTAGCAGCTAAAACTCCAGTACCATTTTCGTCATTAGAAGCAAAGAATAAATGTCCTAAATCATTGCCATCGGTGACAGTTGTATCATTTCTCCCGATAGTTATCTCACCGCCACCACCATCAATAACTTGGATCTGGCCACGAATAAAGTTGCTGGTCGTTCCTATCAGCAACCGACCACTTGAGTCGATGCGAGCTCTTTCTGTTACTGAAGATGCTCCGTCGGCTGTGGTGGAAAAGATCAAACGTCCCGGCATATCATTGCTGCCAGGAGTGCCATCTACCTCAGCAGAAACTGCCGCAGCTTGACTAACTGCATCAGTGCCATCAGCTCCATAGAAAAATATCGCACCTGCTTGATCACCATTTTGCAGAACGGTGCTGCTTCCATCAGATGTTCCTCTGGATTTTCCAAGCGCAAGAACTGCTCCACTAGTATTATTTGAATTTCTAAATATCGAAGCACTTGAAGTCGGAGAATCTGTACCTTCAATAGTGAATTGTCTATTTGTTCCAACGATTCTTGCGCTGGTAGCTCCAATTATCACCCGACCACTTGAATCAACACGAAGTCTTTCTCCACCATTTACATTAAATTGTAAATCATTACCAAGAGCACCAATACTATTTTCAGATGACGTACTGTTGTCAGCAAACTGTATATAAGCACCAGCGTCTGTGCTGGTCATCTTGATTCCAATATTGGTAGTACCAATATTCATATCAATGTAATGACCAGGATTATTTTCATTAATTCCAATCAATCCACTAGAAGTTATACGAAGTGCTTCACCACCACTAGTGTGGAAAGCCATTGCATCATCAGTATGAATATAACGAATAATACCACGTTGGTTAGCATCATTAGTATCATTAAACATGATACTACCATCATGTGCAGTACCAGACCTAATCGTTATACCTTGATGCCCTGTTCCAAAAATAACTAAGTCATCTGCACTTACATTAAAATTATCTGGGTCATCAGTTCCGATACCTACTAAACCAGCAGAAGATATACGAAATCTCTCGCTACCATCAGTCTCTACTGTAAATGTATCAGCAGCAGGGAATTTTAACGCGGTATTAGTGTCACCTGTATGAACAATCTTATCAGCAATTGATACATCACCACTAAAAGTTCCTGTAGAACCAGCAACTGTTCCACCACTAATGCTACCAGTTACATCACCAGTTACAGCACCAACAAATGATGTGGCAGTTAGTGCTCCAGATGAGGAATTAAAAGTAAGATTAGTTCCACTCTTAGGTGCTAAATCACCTGTAGCGGCAGTAGCAAATAGTGGGAAGCAAGTAGTGTCACTTGACTCATCAGCAACAGTTACTTGTGTTGCTGCACCTGATAAAGCACCATCAAACGTTACAGCAGTGATAATACCAGTATGACCAGCATATACACCACTACCAGCTACAACTACAAGACCAGTAGCAGTCGCAATACCAACTAAACCTACATTACCAGTTGAGTTGACTTCAAGTCTTTGAACACCAGAAGTCTCTACTGTGAACGTATCATTAGAAGGAAATCTAATGGCAGTATTAGCATCACCAGTATGGACAATCTTATCTGCAATCGATAAATCAGCGGCAAATGTGCTGACACCAGCATTTACAACTAATCCGTTAGCAGTAATATCTACACCAGTTCTAGCAGTTACGATCCCAAGAGAATCAATATTAGTTACGTCTTCATATGTAACAACACCAGAGAATGTCGCAGCAGCTGCAACAATATTATTAACAGTGATATCTGGAACACCAGTTAGTCCCTCTGCCTCTGTTGCGGTACTCGCAGTTCCTGTCATTTGACCAATGAACTGCACAGCAGTAACAATACCACTGGTAGCATCAAGAGAAATCGAAGATCCAATACTTAAATTAGTTGTGCTGAGAATGCCAGTGACTGTGACATTTCCATTTACAGTTCCGCCACTGTTAACATTGAGTGCATCAGAAACTCTAAAATCATCAAAAACTTGAAACTCAATAACATCTGCGACCGTTGCTGCAGATAATAAAGTAACAATAGATCCGTCTAATGCAGTAAAGTCTCTACCATCAACCAGTCTCACGCCATTACGGAATACCGAAATCTGGTTTATTCTATATCCACCAGTTACAGTGAATTGTGTTTGACCAGCAGTAGCTATGACGCTGATATTCTTACCTTCAACGTTTGATGTAAGATTTATAGGATTACCTATTGCCATCGCACTTTTATTTTTAGTTATTTATGTTAGCGGGCATTGGACTGTCCACCATACAAGTTAAATGTTGGTGCTTCTGCCCATGCTGCGTAGATATAAACATCTCCATCAGTATTTTGTTCACCTGATTGTCCACGAATCTTAAATCCATTAGAAAGAAAATCTTTGATTCTTGCATCCTGTGAATCATTTTCCTCACCACTACTATTTAATGCTAATCTTTCTTTAGCAGGATTAAAGGGGTCTCGTTTGCTATCATGAGCACACCAGAGTTCACCATCGGTGGTGATGTTTTTTATCCAGAGGAGTGTGGGACGGAATCCGGTTTCTACGAAGGTTCCATCGTCTTCTCCATTGCCAATATACGATCCAAATTTCTGCAGTCCGGGGACATCGTGCCACAGATATGCAATTTGAGTTGTTGATGTAATAAGATTACCACCAAGATAGAAAAGTGAACTGGTGGGAGAAGTATTTTGCCACCATCCAGCATCAGCACTTCCCGAATTATCTGTTGTAAATTTAAGTCTTTTTGTATTTCCCAATGATTTGTGATAAATTGACCAGTTTCCAGTAGCACCTCTAAACTTAACAATATAAAAATCTGGTGCTTTCGTTAATCCATGTGGAATGCTACATGCTGAACCACCATCTGTAAACCCAATAATACTAAATCCTTGTCTGGTTCCAACAGATGAACCAGTAGGAGTAATAGTTCCACCAGTTAATCCTGCTGCAGCAGCACTTGCATAACCTACATCATCAACATTAAAGGTGTTTTTGCTGCCACCAGCTCTCCAGCACCATGCCACATAATTGTAACTTCCATTAACATTACCCGTCGTGCCAATGCTAAAGCCATCAGAGTTAAAAGCAGTAACTGATCCAGATTCTGTTCCCTCTGGACCATCTGTGGAAGACCTAAGTTTTTTTTCTACGCCACGTACACTATCGAAAAGGTTATGGTTGTTGTCAGTATTCCTTAATTTGGTCCATACAAAATCTGGAGCATTATTTGTGACTATTTTTCTTGCAGTGCTATTACCAGTCCATAATACTGCACTTACATACTGATCAGGACGTGTAATCACCTTGACTGGTTTTACATTAGCAGCATTCAGTGGTTGGAAACCATCAGGTGGTGCATACTTGAAGGGTTTTTGTCCGAAGTTTGCAGTCACATCACTATCATTTACATGAATTGATGGATAATAGTCATAATCACTACTCACATTGGTGTATGCAACACCTTGACTTATATTGTTTTTTAAGAATTCTAATTGTCTTGTATCAGCATCATATTTGACACCAACTAAATCTCCAGCAGCAAGAGTAGCGCCATAACCGGCACCTGTCAAAACTTCATACTTTTGTCCATTTGGGGAATATCCATAGAGTTTAGTCCAATCTCCCAAAGCAGTGCCTCTCATGGCACTTCCATCCCCAATTCCAAGAACACCGCCACCAACTTGACGATCTAGAAAATATTCCCAGTACCATTTTCCAGTGGTAGGAATTTGAAGTGTTGCAGATACATTAGCAGCTCCACTATGTGCTAATGATAAATTTCCATTCGATAAAGTTCCTCCATTATTATTAAGTGAGTTCCAAGTAGCATAACCAGTCTCTTGTCCACGAACTGCATTTATATCAGTTGTGAATGGGTTGAAGTTGGTTGCTGTTGTGTTTCCTGCATCAAATATTGTATGAACAGAATTATTAGAAATATCAGAACTGTTTGTTACTAAACCTCCTATCGGTGGAGCTCCAAGATTTACTCCCGGAGTAAATCTTATTGGACCAAGTTTTCCACTAAATGTGACCCCATCTCCAGCACCATATTGTATTGGTCCATTATGTGCAAAATTATCAATAACAGTAGCAGGTGATGCAATTTTAACACCATTAAGATAAAGAGCTAAGACTGCAGCATTATTTGCTATAAATCTTAAGTGATACCACTTATTACTTTCAACTGTTCCAGCAGCTGCTATCTCTGAATCACCATAATCATTAATGACAATTGAACCATTAGTAAGCATAGCAATACCTTGACCATCACCACCACCTTGATTACCAGTGTTTCCCGGATTATAGTTTGTAATCAATCTTCCTGCTTGTGCTCCATTATAATTAAAGTAAGAATCAAAGGTATATAATCCTGTTCTATTAAAATTAGTTCCTCTCGTATCAATAGCAGCAGAAGTACCACCAGGTATTACAGCAGCAGTGGTTATACCTAAGTTATTAGTTCCAGCAGATGCCACACTAATTGAATTGTCAGTTATAGATACACTTGATGCTGATTGGTCCGTAAAGGTATCCTCATCACAGGGGAGGTTTAAAGTGCTGGCAGTTGTAATTGTTGGAATAACTGCAGCAGAGGGTGCGTAAATATTTGACTGACAACACAGAAGTTTTGTGTTGGTTACATTTGTGAGTTCTCTGGTTGGTGGTGTGAAGTTAGAAGTGTAAACAGAGGAACCATTTACGATTCTAAAGTTGCTAATGGTAATTGGTGGGTCTTGTGCGGTAGCACCATTATATCCACCAATATGCAAGACTCCCGATCCAGCATAGATGTCAAAAGCCGTTGTTTGTAATGTTTGTTTTCCATCAACATAAGCCTTAAAGTTATTTGCACCAGAACCATTTCTTACAAGTGCAATGTGATACCAGCGATTTAATGCCATATTAGACATTATTTCGTGTTGACCAGTCCAAGTTGTAGACCCATTAGCACTATAAAGAATATCAACAGATCCATCAGCAAAACCTTCTATAAACCATTCATAAGTGCTGCTTGCACCTTTTCCAGCAATGACATCATAATCAACAAATGCACCAGTTCTGTACGCAAAAAATTCAATAGTCCAATTAGTTCCCGATCCTAACTGAATATCACTATTATTGTCTAATGACAAAGCAGTTCCATCTGCCCCATCAAAAGCAACAGCACCATCAGTGACTTTAGCAAGTTTAGATCCACCACTCACACCTGATGGAGTGTCTGGGAGAATATCTGAGTTGGTTGCGGGAACTACAAAGTTACTAGTGTATTTTGCTACTCCAGGATAAACACGAAGATCTTGAATTTTTCCGTTAAATCTTCCTGATGAAGTGGATCCACCATATCCAGAAACATACCAAGTTGTTCCTGTTTTATCATATGCATCACTATCAGCAATAGTGCCTTTTATACCATCGGTATAAACATTAACAGATCCACTTTCTCTGACTACGGCAATATGAGCCCATCTATCCGTAACTTTGCTAGTATTTACAGCATAAACACTATTGTCAGCGCGTGTGTAAGTAATGTATCCACCACTTGCAGATGATCCTCCTATATGTCCAATTTGAATCGCAGCATTAGCATTTGTTCCAGTGCTTACGATTCTTCTATAAACAGTATCTAGAGCAGAAGATTCAGAGTATACCCAAAATTCTACGGTCCAGTCACCAGAACCACATGCAGGAACGGATGCAAAACTACAAGTATCATTAGAGCCATCAAAATCATGACTACCATTATAAAAATTAGAAAGAGAATTAGTAGCAGTTGAACCATTATTTGTGTCTGCTTTTGTCGTGCTTCCACTATTAACAGAATTACTTACATCAATTGTGCTACCAACAAAGGGAACAGCAAGAGCAAGATTAGCATGGTAAGCATCAGTTCTTACACCAACTCCTGCAACATTACCACCACCATTAGTATTCAAGATTGGTAGTGCTCCTGATACAATAGGATTATCAAGTGCTACTGAACCACCAAAGTTTACTGGTGTCCAGCTGTTTCCAGCCACATTATCAATAAGAACTATTCCACCAATTTCTATTCCATTAAACTCAGGAGCTCTACCAGTTCTTGATATAACAAGAGATGTGATTGCTCCTGCATAAGAAGAACTGGCGTACCACTGTCCACCACTATTTGCTCCATTAATTGTTTCAACTGTAGTGTCACCATTTTTTAGCAAAACAACAAGAGGATTTCCGCTAGTAACAGCAGCATAAACTCTTACTCCACCCGCACTTATAGTTGCTGATACTGGAACTGTTACTGTTGCTCCTGAAGTATCACCCTCAAATGCAGTTGCAACTGATCCATCAAATCCCTTTGATAGTTCTTTGTTACTAGCAGCACCACCAGAACTAATTGTGGCAGTGCCACTCCAAGTTCTTCCATCATTGATGGTTACAATACCAGATTTATCTTCTCCAATTGGTGAGTTTCCATCTATTGGGAGGTAGAATTTATTGTCACCAGCACCATTTATAAGAACATAATCATCAACAATAACTTGTGCTAAACCGACATTTGCACCACCCTTTGCTGTTACCTTAATTGAAGAAAGGGTGCCAGTGAAATTCAAGTCATAGATTCCAGCTTGAGCTCCTTGACTTTCATGTACGGTAACTGTCTGTTCTCCAGACCCATTTACTTGAATGTCACAGTAAGTATCGAAACTTGCAATACTTGCATACATTTGTAATCGCAGACTTTTTCTGACAATTACGCTGGATGAAAGCGTACTTGTAAAGTTGCCATTTACTCCAGTAAATTTTGATGTTCCACTTACTGTGTCAGTCTGTACTCCACCATCATAGGCAGTTGTGTTTGTACTATCCCAAGTTGTTCCATTATTGGAATTATTTTCTGCTCCTATATCAAACTTTTTAGGTCTCCAAGTATTTGTGAGTCCATCAGTGAATCCAAAATATGATGCATCAAGTGCTTGTCCGTCTATGAGATATACGTTAGACATTCTCCCATTATAATAACCATTAATTGAACCGTTCCATGTCTGTCCTCCCAGCACTTGGAGTGTATTTGTATTGTAAATGGTATCGTAATTTAGACTTGGATATGAAGATGTTCCAAAAGAAGTTTCCTGTACACCATTAACATAAAGTTTTACTCTATCAGCAGTAGTTGTTTGTGTTGTATCAACATCAAAAACAATATGATACCATCCGGTATCTCTGAATACCCTATCAGTAATTAATTCCCAATTCCAACCACTGACATATTCACCTATTTGTAATGTATCAGTTCCTGCAGATGCTGGAGAAAATCTTACAATAACCCCGTGACCAGTGCTATTGGATCCACCGATAAGTGCGTGTTGATATACACTAATAGAATCTCTCTTAATCCAACCACTCCAAGTCCAAGTTTTTCTATTACCAGCACTACCTGGAGTTCTTGTAATGATGAAAGAACTATTATTAAACTTTAAACTACCATCAATAACCTGAGCACCTGATGCTCTATCTTCAGAAGCAGGTGCTAACTGAGGTAATGCGATTCCCATTTATTTAATCTCCTCAACTATAGTTTAAAGATGCGCCGGAAAGCAATTCAGTTGCGATTCCAACGACTCCTACCTTATTTACCGTGAATGAAACAATGCTTATTGATCCATCTCCAGTTGGTAAACTTGGTGCAGAACCTGATGGAAACAAGAATTGAGTGCTAAATCCAACAGTTGCAATACCAGAGTTGATGATTCTAATCGTATGTGACTCACCTTCTGTACCACCACCAGGGAATACAGTGCATAAACCAGTTGCGGTAATCTTATGGTCTTGTGCTGCACTTAAAGCAATATGGACTACATCATTTGTTACAAGGTGAGCAGCAGTGGTCATGCCACCACCACCACCAATCTCTCCCCATTCTGTGGTGTATCCTTCAAAACCTCCAGTTGTGCTGTTGTATCTAAACATACCAGCAGCTGCTGATCCTGTTCTTTGCGCTGTTGTACCAACAGGAATTTTAAGAGAACCAGTGCCACTCATGGTGATGTCACCAGCAGAAGTTATACGAAGTCTTTCTGTTGGTGATGCTGCTCCGTCGGCTGTTGTGAAAAATACCAAACGACCTGGCATGTCATCTGCGCCAGGAGTTCCATCAACTTCTCCTGTGATTTTTGCCCCTTCGACTAGTTGTGATCCATCAGCACCCTGAAAAGAAAGGAATCCAAATTTACCCGAACTGCCAATTATAGTATTACTTCCTGCTGATGATCCGCCCGTCGCCCCAAGAACTAACAATGGAGCACCGCTGCTGTCATTATGGATGAATGAAAGAACACGATTTGCGTTACCTGTCCCTTCAAGATTTAGCAGAGGACCGTATGACGTACTATTAAAGTAATTAGTACGCGCACTAGTCGTTCCCAACAACATCCGCCCACTTGAATCTATACGAAGTCTTTCTGTGTCATTACTCGTATAGAATTGAATAGTTCCATTCGTACTTGCTGCATGAATACCAATATCATTGATTTCACTACCACCAGGATTAGAACTAATTCTTGGATTATTAGTAGCAGTTGTGCTGTTATAAAGAGAAAGAACAGCACCAGTTGTTCCATTAGCAACTGTCAACGCTCTTCGACTTCCAAATACTACAGTATTAGTGGTTCCAATATGAACATCACCAGCAGAAGTTATACGAAGTCTTTCTGCCGCATTTGCTTCATCTTTGAGCGCCAAAACTGAATCATTAGTAACCGCTAATGAAAATGTTCCATAGCTAGGATTACGTAATAAAAATTTAGCGTTAGTATTATCTGTTATTTGAAAATTAACGTCGTTGGCGAAGGCGGTTGTAGTAACACCCACCAACAACCGACCACTTGAGTCGATGCGAGCTCTTTCTGCATCATTGACACGAAACTGCATAGAGTCACTACTATGCTCATATATCAACATCCCAATGTTTGTATCAGCGGGGTCTGAAAATATAACACTAGATTGCGTATCACTTTTTAAGTTTATGATTGCATTAGTTGAATTATAAACTTCTAATTGTCTTAATGGATCATCAGTACCAATACCAATTCTTTGATCACCCGTAATACGGAATGCTTCACTACCATCAGTCTCTACAGTAAATGTATCGTTAGCAGGAAATCTAATTGCAGTATTAGTGTCACCAGTGTGGATAATCTTATCAGCAATATCTACATCACCAGTGAATGATCCTGTTCCACAATCAATATTTGGTGTTCCTGTTAATCCACCAGCAGTTCCAGAAGTATTACCAGTTACGTCACCAGTTAGATTACCATCAAACGTTACAGCAGTGATAATACCAGTATGACCTGCGTAGATACCGCTTCCAGCAACAACAACCAATCCAGTTGCGGTGGCAATACCAACTAAACCTACGTCACCAGTAGAATCTATGCGAAGTCTCTCAACACCAGCAGTCTCTGCGGTGATTGTGTCTCCTGTTGGAAATCTTATAGAAGTATTAGTATCTCCCGTATGAACAAGTTTATCAGCAATTGACAAATCTGCTGCAAATGTACCAACACCAGCATTGACAACTAAACCGTTTGCTGTGACTTCTACACCAGTTCTGGCAGTTACAATACCAATAGAATCAATATTAGTTACATCTTCGTATGTTAAAACGCCACCAATTGTTGCAGCACCACTAACATTAATATCTACAGCAGACAGTAAATCTACACTGATGTTAGGTGTGCCACCAAGATTGAACGCAGTATTAGCAAATCCAACAGTGGTTCCTGTTCCAAGAGTTGAAATTCCAGTAACAACTAAGTTAGTTACTGTCGTGCCACCAGTAACATCAAGGGATCCCCCTAATGTGGTATTACCGGATACGTCAAAATTACCAGTAATATCTCCAGAGACAGCAGCAGCATTAAATGCTTTATATGCAACAGCTTCTACAGTGCTTCCTGCTCCAACGCCACCCTGAAGCACATCAAATGTTGATCCATCAGTTGCTGTAAATTCATCAGCAACTCTTTTCTTTACGCCATCAACATAGACATCAAGATATCCAGTTAGATATCCAGATGCAAAAGTAAATGCTGTTGTTACACCAGATGCAGTAAAAAATTGCCTAGCAACTGTAACTGCAGAATCATTTGGATTTCTGCCGATATATCCTGTCTTATCTGCCATCAGTTAACTCCTGTAAGAAGGCTGAGATTTACGTCGATTGCATTATTTGAATCACAATATACTCTTACCTCATCTGTTCCCTCAAGAAGAGTCTTACCAACATCAGTAATAACAAAAGAACTTCCTGCGGGAACAGGAATCTTACTTGCTATCGCAGCAGATGCACCAGCACTTGAGTCTCTTACCTCAACGGTTAAGTTAACAGAACTATCTGTATTATTTGCAAAAGTTCCACCAATCAAAATTGTTTTTGTTGCTGCAGCAGATGTAAATGATGTTGTTGGACCAAGGAACTTAACTGCTTGATTAGTAGTTGCTGCTGTATTAGTTGAGTCTCGATCAACAGTGACAGAACTTACACCAATAATCGTTACTTTGGATCCAGCAATATAATTTGCATTTACAACCAAATCACTGACACCAATACCAGTGGTTGAAATACCAGTAATTAAGTTAGTGGTGATACCTATTAAACCACCAGTGGCTGTAGTAACAATACCCGCCGCTCTTGTTAATGAATTTGAAAAAGCTTCTGCCATTTTTCTTAATGTGTTAAGTGTATTTATTAATTAACCGCCAAGAGCGATTGCGAGTCCAAGAGAAACACCGGTTGTTACGGTGACTGTTGCGATACCTGCAGTGGCATCAAAATCAACAGTATTGTTTGAGCTTGATGATTTGAAATCAACCATCGTGACGCCAGTGCCAACAAAAGTGCCCTCATTTCTAACACCAATTTGACCACCACCAACGAATGAGGCAGCAGTAACTACACCCACTACATTTACATCGGTGCTATCAAGACGAGTAATCGTGCTGACGCCCGTTGCATTAAGGTTTTTACCTAGAGTAAGGGTAGATCCATCAAATGTAAAATTACTATCATCTTCAAGTTCCCCTGAAGCACCAGCAATAACAACACGATTATCAGTCAGGTCACTCACTGCAGCAGAGTTAGCAACTAACCCGCCAGCAATGTTTGCACCACCATTTGCATCAATGGCACCAGTAATTGTGGTTAAACCAGTTAATGTAGTGTTACCATCAACAACAAAATCAGTGGTAACACCGACTCGATGACTGAAAGTTGTGATACCAGAGAATGTTGATAGACCAGCAACAATTAAGTTACTAGAAAGTGTAGCAGCACCAGTGACACCCAGTGTGGCACCAACTGTGGCACTACTTGATAGTGTTGTTGCTCCTGTGACTGTTGCCAGTCCTGCAACAATCGCATTGCTTGATAATGTTGCTGCTCCTGTAATGGTTGTAAAACCAGTAAGAGTAGTATTACTTGATACTGTAAGATCTTTAGTGACAGTTGCAATACCCGCAACAATCAAGTTATCTTCAATATCAACACTATCATTAAAGTCT
>VMHT01107981.1_pt1 | contig 14736 bp, 12 predicted proteins | sample 4693611 | NCBI WGS metagenome assembly VMHT01 (sample SAMN12280063, study PRJNA550983) | marine metagenome | isolation source: seawater sampled from same location over 5 years 0.02-0.2 micron viral filtrate | place: USA: collected off the coast of southern California halfway between the port... ... | reverse complement strand
TTATTCACCGAATTCGCCCGTCATTCACCAACCATCTTCACCGGCATATGCACCATCTTCACCGAATTATTCACCGAATTCGCCCGTCATTCACCAACCATCTTCACCGGCATATGCACCATCTTCACCGAATTATTCACCGAATTCGCCAACTTGGCATGGGGAAGAATCGTCATCAAGTGACGAGGAATCATGAAAAATCCATAAATGTACAAAATGATGAGATAAATTTTAACTTGGTAGAAAAAAAAGAATTATGTCTTGTATTACAAATTTCCAGGCGACTCCTCAATATTGTGGGGATAATCCGCCCCAAAATACAAATTGTCCGGTTTGGAATAGTGCCATGACGGCTCTTCAAACAAAAAAGAAAACTGATCAGTCGGGTAATTTGAATGCGAATTTGACGACGTGTTATACAATTGATACTTCCAAAATTAAATCTTATGCCGAAAAACCGTTTCAAATCCAGGATTTAGCGGATCAGTGGTCGAATGATATGGCTCAAGAAATTAATGGATTGGAGTGTCAGCGAAGTAATTACGGAACGTTTATGGCGAATGGACAACAAATTTCCCAGATGAATGGTCAAAATTATTGGTTGAATCAAATTCGCAAACCTTGTTTGGCGGATACCTCGGATTTGAATCAGTGTTATCCGGAAAAGGGGGTCACGGTCAACAAAAAAGCTAACCAACCGCTTCCTTATTCGTGTGTGAATTCGGAAAATCAAACCCAGCCATGTTCTTCGCCCACGTGTTCCCAAAAAATGACGTGTCAATCTGGTTACCGGTTGGTCAATGATCGGTGTTTGGGGGATACCAATACGATGGCCCAGGATTTCCAGGATTCTTTTTCGTACGCCACTTCCACGAGTGGTACATCCGGGGCGGTCTCGTTTAATTTCAATTGTTTGCCCAAGGATCAGCGATTCTATACTCAGTGTCGGCATCCGGGTTGGGATTTCATGAGCTACGATAGTAAACAAGGATGGATTATAAATTCCAAGACCAAATCGGGTCAAAATCCACTTAAAGACCAACCACATGAACATAGTAAGAACCCCAATTTTCCTTGGTCGAATTGGTTTTCGGCTAACGATGCGAAATCAAATCAAAAGGTGGGTTCGGAGACTTGGAATCAGATTTACCAGAATGATTGTGATACGTCGAAGGGTCAGTGTTGTATTGCGAATTCCGTGACGAGTGATACGATTGATGATCAAGTCACCAAAACGTGTACGACACGCATGTCGGAGAAATTGGCTTGGGATTCGGCCAAGGTGTATTTTTTGACTCCGGACCAAAAAGATATCACGACCCAGTTACACCTTCCGTATTGTGGAGTGGGTACGGGGGTAGCGATTACCCCGAGTAAATCCGCGACGGGTGGAGTTACCAATCAGACGAAATTCTGGGATGTTCGTCAATGTATCAGTGGTACATTTGAGGGGACGTGTCAGGGTTTGACGGGATGTACGGGATTGGATGGCGGTGGTGTTGGTGTGAATGATTGTATGAAAGGATTAAATAATTTTGATGGAGATGTCATGCATGATAATCCGGCGGAGAACTGTCCGAATGTGTATAATTTATCCCGTCAAATCGCGGGAAATTGTTCGACCGATACGAATTTCGATGATCCTACCAATTCGTATTATTTAAAAAATATGACGGGTATGATTCTTCCGGAAGGGGCCCAGGTGAATGGATGGTGGAGTCCGAGTACGAGTGGAGATGGAGATTGGGGGTTGGGTTCGGGGATATGTGCGATGCCGGATCCGATTATTGGTGACCAGAAAAAGAATATGGTTCAATTGGGTTGTGGTCGGGAAACCCGAACTACACCATATACGGGAAAAATTGATGCGTGCAATCAGCCAGGTTATTCGATAAAGGCTCGGGCCGCGGCGTATGAAGTCAATCCAGATGGAACCATGAATTTATTACCAGGTGATGGTTCCAAAGCAAAAGATTTCTATAATGATAGTCGGTTTAGTGGAAAAACTCAAGCTAGTTCCGATAATAGTCGGTGTCTTTGTTCGTTTAGTGGTTTGGATAAAGTGGTGGTCGACACTCCACAAGGGAATGATCAATTACATGAGGGATATCATGCGTATACGTTTGGATTTATGCCGGGGGCCTATGATAAGAGGACCTGTCAAACGGGGCCGAGTAGTTGTTCTAATTCGTAAATAAAATCATGATTATTTTAACATAAATATATAACTCAATTTTAACGGGAAATGAATTAATTTTGTGTTTGCCATGGAATTTTGTTAAAAAATTTAAAAAATTTAGTCTGGAAAGGAAACCCAAATGAGACAAAATGACGTCCATTTTTTTGATTTTTTTGGTGATAAATAATTTTCACCAAAAAAAAATCGTAAATTCTTCGGATTATTTTGTCGAAGTCAAAGGTCAACGAAAAAAGTAACAATGAACAAGTTTGATTTGTTTAATCATGTGGGAACGATAATTAATTTATTAATTATTGTGACGATTAATTTTTTTCTTTTTTCATCGGATTTATTTGGTTCATCCAATTTGGTTTATTTTGGAGATGTGGTGAAATTGCGGATCTCTACTTTTAATTATTCTAATTTCCAAATTTTATCTCCCTTAGATCATGATTTCCGTGGTATTTTATATCATGACCAAGTCTTTGTTTTAAAATCTCAAAGACACATTCATGAACACATTCATGAGCAAATTCATGATCAATATTTGACTTTAGATTCAAATTTATTAAAGTTGGTTGATCAGCCTACAAATTGGACGCTTCATCATATTCATGATAATTATAAGTATATGGATTTTGCTTTGAATTATGACGACTTATTTTGGCTTCAAATTGGAACTCGTTATATGAGTTTGGTTGGTAATGATTTATATTTATTTGATCAACCACAAAAAGCATGGCAAATTGAGAAATTATAAAATAAAATTTACTATTTTGATATGGTTTCCTCATTTGAAGGAGCCGTCGCGGTAGCCGATGTGGTGGTAACCAATGTCGCGGTAGCCGATGTCGCGGTAGCCGTGAGTTCGTCTTCTTTGACTTCTTTGACTTTTTCCTTTTTTGATTCTTCTTCGTGTCGTTGTTTTTCTTCGGTCATGGCTTGTTGAATCTTTTTGGTATTTTGGGATGCTTCAAAGTAGACCTGGCCATCTTTTTCGACTTGTTGTTGGACTAATTCGGGGTGATTTTTGGCATCCGCTTTGGCGTATTTGGCGCGTTCTTCCCGATCCACTACGGTTTTTTGTAGTAGTTCGGTAATGTATCCTCGTTCAACTGTCACTCGGGCATGTTGGGTCAAGAGAAAATCTAGTGGGTCCATTTTATAAAGATCGTAACACACTACTTGGCAAAATTCAAAGTCATGTTTGGCTTTGTTATCAATAAATTCTTTGCAAAGGGTTTCGTCGTCAAAGGTTTGAATAACGTGGACCAGCATGGCTTCATCAAAATCCTTTTTGGTGAAAATGGTTTCGGGAGATACATCCTCGATGGAATCGGGTGCGGGTTGACCAAAGAATTTTGTTTCGTTAATCATGAGATATTTGGGAGATAAACAGTAAGCTAAGGCACACCATTGTTGTTTGGTAGTTTTACCAGGCATATTCGACCATGTCTTTTTGGGGAAATATTGAATACAACTTTTAGTTGCTTCTTTTTGTTGTTTTTTAAGTTTGCTTCGTTTTTTATGAAATTTGGTTCGGCTGATTTTTTTTTGTTTACGTAGTTTGATTAATTTTTTTAATTCCGTTTGGGTGGTGGTTTGAATGAGGTGAACCGTCCGTTGAAGTTCTTTCATCCGATTCGGATAAAGGTGATCTAACGTGGCGGGTCGTTCGGGAACCTTTTCGAGTGGCCGATCCTTTTGGCGAATCTTTTGGCCAAATTCTTGGTCATCCATTTGGATGTAGCGGTGGGCGTAATGAAGAATATTACTTTGGAGTAAATCATCGTTGGGTACATTTTTGGGTGGACCCCGCCGTAAGACCACCCAGTTGCGGGCCGGAATAGCCTGAGCGTTATAAAATCGATACCCTTTTTGTTTCAAGTATTTTTCCATTTTGTCTTGTTTATCGGCCGCTTGGGCATATGTGGAAAACATTCCCAAAACTCCTAGTCGGGGTCCGTCTTCGGTGACGGTCCAGGCCGCCTTTTCGTAACGAGTGGTGTTTCCATGGGCGACTAACTGAGTTGGAATCCAGCCGGCCCCGAATTGGGCCACAAGAATTTGTTGTTGGGGATCGTATAGGTTGGGAAATACTCGACTGGAACGGGTGTGACGGGGAAGTTGTGAGGCGGTTTTGTAGGCGGCCTTAAATCCGTCTTCGTGGACTTCGGCATTCTTTTCGGCTTCGTTGATTTCAAGTTCCATGATTGAATTTTTCCCAAATCATGATTTTTTTCTTAATTTTTTTCGACGAATTTAACTTATTTGTTTTATTAGTTATATTAGTTATAAATAAAAAAATCCGGGTGTGGTTTTAAAATCATGATTGTGAGTGTTAAAATTTGGTAACCAATCCATTGACTGACTCATATTAAATTGTTTCGGTTGTTTGGGTTGACTAATTTGTGGGGTTTCCGTCTCTTCCTCATTCTCCTCATCATCTATTGTTTGTAAAAGGTGAACCGTTTGGATCGCTTGGATCGCTTGACTTGGATGAGTCAATTGTTTTTTTTGGTCTTCAATTTTGATCAATTTTTCAATTTCGGGTAAATAATTTTGGATATGTTGGAATAGTTGCATTTTATGAATCATGTAACAAAAAATAATTTTGCATGAATTAATTAAGAACCACCCATCGGGGCCTTTGACGTAAATGCATTCGGTTCGACCAAACACATCATTGTTTCTTCGTCGATCCGATCCCAAGGCATTTTTATAAATTTCTAGAATGTCGATGGTTTGGCCATTGATTATGTGTCGTGCATATTGAAGGTATTCTGGTTTGGTAATAATACGGGTCAAGTAATGATAAATGGTTCGTCCACAACATGGTTTTTTGTGTTGACAAAAATCAATGAGATATTTTTGGATATTGGGGGGGGTTAGAAAGTCTTTGATGCTGTCTAAAAAGGCATACCGGGTTATGGATAAATAATGGTCGTCTTTGGGATTTCTTGAATAATTGATAATCTCATCCAACACAATGGGTTGGGTCATTTTTTGGTCCAATAAAGTATTTCTTTATGGAAAATAAATTGTCCAAACCTTTGTTTTGAAACCAAACTTGAAAAGTTTAAAGTTTCAAAACTAGTATCATGGATACAACTAAACAAGCCGAATTGTTGGATCAGATGAACCCGAGTCACCAAAAAACGGGATTTGAGCAATGGGTAACTGATCATGCTCCGGATATATTTAAGGGTAAAAATCGCGAAGTGAAGGGTGGGATGGTTGCGGAAAATGGATTATTTTATGCGGATCATGGTGTGGATCCCGAAGTGATTCAAGCCCAAGGTCATGCCATTCGTCGAGCAACTCTTGACTTGGTTGTTAAAAACCGCGACATAACCCAACAAGAAATTTGTGAGATTTTACGTCCTCAATTTACGGATGTTCGGTCGGGATTATTTGAAATTTTTTCTCAGAAGAAAATGCATGATCCAAATTTCATGAATTTTTTTAATTTGATGTGTCGAAAGCGGCGAGAAATTTTGGATGGTGGTGACGTGAATAAAATTGAGGCCGAACTCGAAGCAATTTCTTTGAAAACACGCAAACAAAAATTAAAATAATTTTTTACCATTTTACCATTTTACCATTTTAAATTGAATTCATATCGTGGGGTGGGTATTTCTTGTGGGTGTGGGAATTGATTATAATTTTGTTCAAGTTCATTTTTGACGGAGCTATTGTTTTTAATCCAAGGAAGATTTAAAACATCGGTATACGTTTGAGAATAGGGAATGTTGTAAACCGGGGTAGGTAAACGTGGTGGTTGTTCGACCGTGTTGAGTAATTTTTCACCCATGACAACTTTAAACATATCGACGGTTCGCATATTATTCACCCAAAAAATCATGGCTTTAATTTTGTGAGCACGTTGGGCTTGTCGAACGATGGGTTCAAATTCCCGAGCTAAGGTTCCCGCATCACCCAATCCCGGAAAAATTAACAAGACTTCTCCCGTATCAAGAACATCTTGAGGATCCTTATACGGTTTAATTCGGATGGGTAAGTCTTGAGTTTTCGGACCCCATCCGGAAACTGGTTCATGATTTAAAGTGTAATACTTGGGTTGGGTTGGTGGAAATGGCGGAGTTGGTTGACAAAGCCAATTGCTATGCCGACTAATTTCGGCTTCGGGGTCATTTCCGCCTTCTTTCCAATATCCACCGGATTGTCCGTCTGGTTGTGGTAAAGTTTGGGGAAATCGGACGGTGACTTGCTGGCCAAATTTTTTGGTGAGTTCTTGGACGACTTGTGTCCATGGAAGTTTGGTGGCGAAATGCCACATGGATTGGTAGTTGCGAAATGTTCGGTATGGTTCATAGGTGGGTTTGGAATTTTTTTTAAACATTTGTTGGTTTTTTTGAGCTTCATTATATTGTGTCATTGATGGATTACCTAAATTTATGTTTAATGGATTAGTTTGGTCGAGCATTTCAATGGTTTGGATCATGGTTCGGATATTTTTAATTTGTTGGGGTAGGGTGGGTTGGTATTTGGGTGGAAGTTCTTGGGCACCTCGGTTGATGGATTGAGGTCCACAAGTTATTGCCAAAGTCTTAATTTGAGTTTGTAATTGTTCAAGGATGGGGTCTTTGGTGGGGGTTCGGGGTTGGTATTGTCTCAATTGTTGATTCCATCTTTTTTCCTTCATTTTGTTTTCAATTTCTTGAGTTCTACGAATTTTAGCCAGGTTCTTTTTTTGTTCTTCCAATGATTCAATTTTTCTTTCCAATTTTTGAATTTTTGATTCGAAATCATGAGTGATTTGTTTTATTTTATCTTTGGCTTGTTGGGCTTGTTTTTGAATAAAATTATATGTCGTTGTTAAAGTACTAATTTCATTGGAGTGTGTACGTAAAATATCATTAATTTCATTGGAGTGTTTATTTAAAAGGGCATCTTTTTCATCTTGGAGGTTTTGGTTTAATGTTTTCAAGTCTTCGATCCGTTGGCCATGAGTTCCATTTAATTTTTTAATGTTAGCTTTGTAATTGTTGTACAAGTCTTCTAAATCTTGTTCGTAAACTTTTTGGTTGTCCATCATTTCTGTTAATATTTCCGCTTTTTCGGTATTTATATTTTTTTGTTGATTAATTAAATCAACAATTTGGTTTCGTGCCACTGTTAAGTCGTTTTGAGATAAATTTAATTGGTCAAGCGTATTCACATATTCTTTTTCTAATGAATCAAAGGCATTACCCATTGTTTGTTGAAGTTGTTTTATTAGTATGCTATTTCTAGAATTGGCTTCCCGTAATGTGTTCTCGAATTCTTGAGTTTTTTGTCGAAGTTTTTCGATTAAATCAACTTTCTCATTATTAAGTTGTTGATTTGCTTCGATCAATCCCTGAATTTGGGTTTTGGCTTTTTGGTGGTTTTCTTTACTTAAGTTGAAAGATTGGAGAAGTTGGTTGTATTTGCCGGTTAATTGTTTAATTTCTTGCCTTATTCGGTTCCGAATATTTTGAGTTTCCTTTTGTGATGTTTGGGCATTTTCATATTTACGATTGATGTCTTGAAGTTGTTGCTTTAAATTTAACACCAATACTTTATATTCGTCAATTTGTTTGTTGAGTTCGGTAATGTCGTTGAGTAGTTTTTGATTGTGTTTATGTATCGGTATAATCTCATCTCGATAATTTTCTAATTGTACAAGTTCAGTTTTTAATCGTGCAATTGTATTTTTATATGTATCTAGTAATGAATCAGTCTGTTTGGCGGTCCGAAGTGTACTTGCGTACAATTTTTCTTTTTCATTCGATAATTCTCCTTGGTTCCTGATCTCTTTTTTAAGTGTTTCGATTGTATTGTTAAGTGTTTCGATTTTATTTTCTTGTCGAATATAAATTTTGGTCCTTTTATTTATTTCTTGAACAAATTGTTTGTTTGCATCCAATATTGCATCTTCGTTACTTTGGTTAATGTCAACTACTCGAGTTATTTGGGCTTCATAATATTTTCTTTGGGTTTCAAGTTCTTTTGTAAGTTGTTCTTCTTTTAATTTAAGATTATCAGCATCGGCACGTGTCTCATTAATCATGTTTTGTGCCGTATTTAACTTTAGGTTAAGTTCATGTACTGTTTGAGCACTATACATATAATCATCATTGGGTAATGATGAGTAATTATGTATAAAGTTTGGATCAAATTCTGGTTCAGTGTCTTGAGAAGGCACCGTGTTAGAATCTTCTTCTTCTTCGTCGCTGTAATTAATCCCTGGTTGTGTTTTTAGCATATTGCGGATATATTGTAGGTTTTGATTGCTGGACTCAAAAATGTCATCAAAAACTCGTTTGGGAAACGCCTGACCGGTTTCGGGATCCATTGATCTTGATTCGTTGGAAGTAGTTGTGTGGAATTCTTGCTTATCATTATCGGATGTAACGGGTGTAAGTTTAACTGAACTTGGTGTTGATGTATATGATTCTTGGTCATCATTATTATCGGATGTAACAGGTGTACTCGGTTTAATCGGTGTAAGTTTAACTGAATTTGGTGTTGATGTATTTGTATATGAATCTTGGTCATCATTTGATACTGAGTCGGAGTCTGATTGAGTATCATCATACTTATTGGTTCCAAAATTATACTTTGGATCGTATATTTCGGTCATTTCAATATCAGTTTGACTTTGATCAGTTTCGAGCTCATGGAGGGCTTGTATTTGTTCATCACGTCCGTTAAAATGATCATCCTCATCAAGATTCTCTAACATTTCAATGAGTTGTCTACGAAGCCTATTCATTTTTTGTTTGGTATTCTCAACAACGTCATGTACTCGTTTACCTATATCCCAAATAGAGCTCTTGGTTGGGACTTGAATGTCGACTTTAAGTTGCTTATACAAATGAATAAATGTAGTTAGATGACTGTTAATGTTTGTAATATTGTCAATTGGTGCATTTTTTATTTGTGCAAATAAGGTAAATAATATGGCATGTGTATCGGTTAATTTTGTAACTAATTTTTCAATTTCTGAGATGGTGGCTCCACCACTCAATTCCACATTGGGTTGGATATCAAACCCAGCAAGAGGATCTAAATTCAAAGACATATTAAGTTTTATTTAATCTTGAGATATTTTTTAAGATCGGGAGATAATTCATTGAGTTGACAAAAGCTCCGGATGCGTTGATAAATTTGGTCCAAGGGAAGAAATAGTTCGGTCATGGGTGAGCGATCAATTTTGTGTCGCATAGCTTTTGCGCCTTGGGCCGCAACTTGGCGAAGTTTATAGGCCGAGGAAGAAAAGTCCGTGGGTTTAGCTTGTAGTTGTTCCCAAAGTGATTTAAGGTTGAGATGAGGATTGGCATAAATTAGTCTTTTAATACTTTGCATGAAACCCATGAGGTCGATATTTTCAAAGTATACTTTTTCGAGATCAGACCATTTGAGTTGGTGTTGTTGACAAACTTGTTTGACGTCTCCGGGATGAAGCATGGCATAAACATGACCCACTGACCAAAATTTGTATTTGCGGAAAGCCCAAAGTTGTTTGCCTTTGGGTGATTTGGGATGATTAAGTCCGTGTTGGAATTGCTTAAAGGTCATCATGACGCCCAAATCAATCATTTTGTAAAGGCCCTGACTCCGGATGATATTGTTGGCCCCCGATGCAATTTTAATATCCCCATGAATAATGTGATGTGAATGTAAAATAAATAAACCGTAGACTAAATTGATGACGGCTTTACCAAAATCTTGTCGGGTATCAAAACGAGCCGAAGTCGATCCTTTCTGAGATCGAGCCAAATAAATTTGTTGGGCGTATTGGGCTTCCGATGTACACGATTTGGGTAAAGGTAAATTTGTTCGAATGGGTTCGGAAAGAGTAATCATGATTTGGTGTTGAACTTGGGGATGAAGAAGATGGGTCATCATTTTTTGGGCTTGGTGTTCGGTTTGGTAGGCTTCTCGGGATAACACCACATTAACTTGGTCGGACGGAAGTTTGGGTATTTTTCCGAGTCCGTAGTTGGTGTCATAAACACATTTCTCAAGACCCTCGCCGATCTTTTTTCCTCCGGAGATGTGTCCCCCGGAGATAAGTCCGAGTACATACCCATTAAATAGTCGTCGAACCTCTATATTTCGTTCACCTTCGATTGCTTCAAACGCTAAAATTTGACGTTTCATGATTCAAATGATTAATACCGTTTTTAATACCGTTTTTAATATTAATGTAAAAAATATTTAGTTTCGACGATCAGACGTCGTCGACTTAGTTTCGTCGATTAAACGTCGTCGACTTAGTTTCGACGATCAGACGTCGTCGACGGGTGGAGATGGTCCTCGTTGTTGATTAGGGGGGGGCATTGGCGGCCCCATGGGTGGACCGGGTGTCGGCCCCATGGGTGGACCGGGTGTCGGCCCCATGGGTGGACCTCTTGGTGGACCGGGTTGATTTCCTGGATGTCGGTTAATTGGTACGGCCCGTGGATCAAATACATGGGGTTCGGGGTTTGGAGGAAGGTTAGGAAGGACCACGGGAGGTATATGTTTCGTACTGGGTTGAAGCCCGATTGGGGGTCCATCCTGGCGAAGCCCATCCTGGCGAAGTCGTTTTTGGAGTCCCACGGGACCTTCGATTGGACCGCTACTGGGTCCTCCACTCGGCGGAGTTCGGAAATCAATCGTCTGGGCTTCTAATTTTCGTTTATTGGAAGGTTTGGGTGGTTTTTTGGAACCGAATGGAAGTAATGATTTGAGTTTATCACCGATATTTTGGCCGTGGCTAGTTTTGGCCATGAAATATACGATTCCGACCAACAAGAGAATAATGGCGATACCAATAATCATGTATTTAACTAAATTTCGTTTATGTTGAGCGGAGGCCACTTCGGTTCGTTTGACCATTCGGGCGGTCTCTTGGGGTTTAACTTCTCCACCTTTGAGGGAATTAATCACCTTATCCAAACGAGATTGTAATTGTTGAAGATCGGCCATTTTGATGTCAACTTTTTTGTATTTTATGAATTCTTTTTGGTGTTTTTTGGACGCAAAAAAATCACCAAAAAATTCTTCGAATTTTGTCAAAGTCGAGAATCGACGAAAGAATAAATCTAAGGCAATATTCAAATCAAAATATAATCATGACACAAGCATATTTCAAGTATATTCGTCCGGAACCTGGATCCATGATTCCGATTAAGCAAGCTTTGTTACAAAGTTCCAAGTTTCTTCCGTGTAAAATGACCCGACCCGAGATTCGTCGTGAATTTTTTATTCGAGGATTTAGTTACAACTCCCAGCTTCGAAAAAAAGTTCATGGCAAAACGTATCAGGGATTTTTTATGGATTGTATTTTTGATTCCCGGCATCCCGAAAAACAATGGGTTGCCCGAATTGAAGCCCAAAAATCCACCCAAACCCAACCTCAACGATCCAAACGAAAACGAAAACGAAAACGTCAAGCAAAAAAAGTGTGGAAAATGGATATGGGATCTTTTAAGAAACCCAAGCAAATTTCGAAGAAACCTTCGAAGAAACCTTTGAAGGAACCTTCGAAGAGACTCAATCAACTTTCGAAGAAGCGTCATGTGGACCCGCCGGGTCAAGTGGTGCCCATTGTGAAACCACCCATTTTACCGAGTAATCGGGCGCCGTATAAACAACGGGTAAATGTGGCCATTGCTCGTCTTTGCCAGACTCGCCAATTCCGTAAGGTGTTGGTGATTGATGATCCCCAAACCAAAAACCGAACGACCCGCGTACTTCGAGAATTGTGTCCAACTATTCGTGTGGATGCCATGTCCTGGGATCCACTGATTACCAAATCGGCTCGGATGTATCAACAACATGGTGCCCGAGTTTTTTGTGGGATCTCCACCGACATTCTTTCACAAATTGGGGAAGAGGATGAAAAATATGATGCAATTTTTTTGGATTATTGTGATACCCCGCTTCTTAAATCAACCAAACCTTACCATTGGACCAATGATTTAAAGTTGATATTTGATGGGATTCTTTCTCCAAAGGGTATGACCTTTCTTACTTTTTCCAAACGGAATTTCCCGTTTGTTCGTCAATTCGTGGATACGACGTTGCGTAATGATTTTCCCCAACTTCGTATTGCGGATGTGTATGATTATTATGATTCAACCAATATGGCGGTTTTTACCATTGTTCGACATGTTGATTATCCGAGTGGCATTGGAGGAATTGCTCAGATGACGATTCCGAAACGGGGTGAACGTGTCTATATTGCCAAGGATGGTAATATACCCGCATGGATGGGTGATGTATCATCAATGAATTCATTTAATTCTTGGACTATTTTTTCTCCCGAAGACGACAAAACCCATGAGGTTCCCAAACAATTCATTTTTAAAATTTAAGATTTTTTAAAATTCGGATCATTTTTAAATTAAGCGACTTGGCTAATATTAAGATTAATAGATTGGCGGGGAAGGTCAGCAAGTAATAAGTCTGGGTTAATTATGTGGAAAGTTCCGTCGTCGTCATGAATTGTCCATGATTTGTGTGGTTTTTGTTGAAGGTGGGGTGGTAATAACGGAATCAAATCTCTAACTCGAGTTTGAGTTGTCATGATATCAATGAAAGTGGCGTCGTAATAAACTCGAATGTAATGGACCGAATTTCCCATATTTTATTATAATTCTTAAAAAAATCATGATTTGGTTATACATTTTGACCACATTTGTGGTAATTGTGATAATTGTAATTTGTATTGTTTTTCTACATGGAGGACCCAAAAAAATAGTTTTGTATCGAACATTCCGCCAAGAATTACAAAATAATAGCCCATCAACCATTTATCCAATACCCAAAAATATCAAACCACCAGCTCAACCCCAAAAAGGAATTCCAAAATTGATATTTCGAACTTGGGAAGATGAATCATGGAAAACCAAATACCGGAAAGCTTTTGATCATACACAAAAACTTTTACCGGATTGGTCTCAAAAAGTGTATACAAGTAAAGATCAAGAAAAATTTATTTATACCATATACAAAGCATATCCCGAAATTATTCAAGCATATAATTTATGTAATTATGGAGTTATGAAAGCTGACTTTTGGCGATATTTGGCTATTTATCATTACGGTGGATTATATTTGGATATGAAATCAAGTGTTATCAAACCATTTAATTTTGATTTGGATGTCACAAAAGCATATATTTCGCCATGGGAGATACGTAACCATACATACATATTTCCACCACAAGGTGAATATCAGAATTGGTGGATCATGGCACCACCAAAATCATCATTATTATGGAAGCTTATTTGGCAAATTGTAGCAAATATTTTATATTTATATCAACATAAGACGGCCAAATTTCTTCAATTAGTTCGAGTAATACCACATTCAATTACCAAAGAACACATTTTAGCAACAACGGGACCAATTGTTTATTCGTATGTCATTAAACAAAATCCACATGATGTATTGGGATTAGATTATGATGGAAATTTAAATCTTGAGTATATGTTTAGTCAACATGAATATACTCAAGTGAGTTCTCAGCATTATTCAAACCAAACCAAACCGTTATTAACTCATTATAAAATATTTTAATGACAATTTAAAATTTTGAAGATGTTTGATAAAGATTATAATAAGATTGAATAATTTGATAATAATAACGATGTTTATAATATTCGTCATCAATTGTAAGAAAATTCATATTTTCGATTGTTGTATCAAATTTAAAAGTATCTGACACAAATAATGGAAGTCCACATGTTTCGGTTGGGGTTAACTGATATAAAAATACATCAGCGGCACCATGGGATATTGGATGACCATGAATACCAATACTACGCGTAATATTTCCATTTATTTTATTTTGTGGAATTAATGAATTTCTCATTAGTATATCAACCATTCCCTTTCGTGTAATAATATACGATACGGTACTCCAACAATATGTACCTAACTTGAGTGATTGACACTTGAATGTTTTTCTATAGTCACATTTACCATTACCACCAAACCATGATAATTGAATGATACCAGTCGATGGTGATGCCTGTTCCACTAATTTTTGGATTATATGTGTTGGCCAAAATGGAATAAATTCAAAACTCACGTCGTCTTCCATGATAATGGCATATTTATGTTTATCTTGGTAGGCCTGATTAATTGCTTTTAAATGGGATAATGTACATGCAATTTCACCAAAGGTCATTTTTGGAAAATCATTTTGGTAATGAACACCATCCATAATTCCTTGTTGAATATTTCCTTGATTGTTTTTACCGTCAATCGCTTTAATGCGTGTTGCCTTTAAATTAAATTCCCTTAATTGTGATTCCATATTTTCACGTCGGTCAGGTGAGCGATCAAGATTGATATAATATATTGGCAACTTAAAGGGTGGTTTTGGAACATCGGGTAATTTTTCTTGATATTTTTCACGTAATTTTTGTCGATAATGTTTGGCCCAGGTGAATGCATGATTATTGTATGATTTAAAAATTAAAAAAGAACAAAATATTGCGGCAATTATAATAATAATACATAGTCCCAAAATTTTTAACCACCTCTCCATGATTCTTTTTTAAAAAGTTTTA
>VMHT01186108.1_pt1 | contig 14737 bp, 19 predicted proteins | sample 4693611 | NCBI WGS metagenome assembly VMHT01 (sample SAMN12280063, study PRJNA550983) | marine metagenome | isolation source: seawater sampled from same location over 5 years 0.02-0.2 micron viral filtrate | place: USA: collected off the coast of southern California halfway between the port... ... | reverse complement strand
GGACTATCCCGAAATTGGGACCGAGGAGATCAGGGACACCCTGATGGGATGGATGCAAGACAGACTCGCGGAGGATGCGCTGGGCGTGGCCGTTAGGAGCATTCAAGACGCGTTTGGGGTGGAGTCAGGTGATCAGGCCGATCATTTCTTCTCTGGCAATGCTGGGTTCTCAGTGCTCAGTGCTCTGTCTGAATACATTGACAGTGAACGAAGGCTGAAGGCTGAAGAGATGGAAGGGGGAGAGCAATAATGCAAGCAATCATCATGATGCTGCCGGTCTTTTTCCTTCTCTATATTCTCTGGAGATGGGTGGAAATTGGAAACAAAAAACTAGAACAGGAACGCAAAGATGGACGCCGAGACAATTAGACTTTTATCGGGGGCAGTCGTATTGATTGCTATCCTTGCAACTAAAATGACAAACGCAAAAACTAATGACAAAAACACAAGCAATTAAAACAGCACGGGGCGAGGTCTCGGAACTCTATCAAATAGGCGATAGCTGGAGATATGAAACATTGGATACCGATCTAAACATATGGCGCGAATGCAGCCCAGCTGATTTCTGGACTGCTAGGGTCTGGAGGTCCAACAGTCTCATCCAACGAGCCAGACGGGCAATGGGATGTGCATTGCACACCCAATGCAACTTTTACGATGGCGGGTCATGGAGGGACTACGTATGAACTGGGCAATATTACTAGCCGCGTTGATAGCGGTGGAATCTTCCGGCGATCCGGATGCCATTGGGGACAATGGCCTGGCTTACGGATGTTTGCAGCTACACGCTGCCTACGTCCAGGACGCGGCACAATTTGCTGGGGAAAGCTGGACGCATGAAGATGCGTTCAACCCGGTATTGGCCAGGAAAATAGTACGGGCTTATATGGCTCGCTACGCTACCGAAAAACGGCTAGGAAAATCTCCAACATATGAAGACATCGCCCGCATCCATAACGGCGGACCAAACGGATTCAAGAAGGCAGCCACTGATGGCTATTGGCTAAAGGTAAAAAAAGAACTTGCTAATAGGGGAATATCTACCTTCAATTAATCCTATGATAAAACAAAAACTCTATGATGAGGTCGCCATTGAGATGGATCAGCCATCCTTGGCAGACCTAGATGATTATCGCTGGTCCTCCGTTTTTTTGAAAGCGATGGGGGCCGGCGACTGGGCCCAAGCCGAAGGCATCGCCTACACTATGCCCAAGGAGGCGATGCTTGATACCATGGGTGTTGAGCTGGCCATTTCCCTTGAACGGTGGCCAAACCTACCGGACGAATTTGTCTCGCCCGCAGCAAGAATCCTAAAGCGGGTCTTTCGGGCTCGCTTCCTTGAAAACCAAAAAGAAACAATAAGCGCACAAATACTATGAGCACCGAAAAAAGAATAGAAGAAACCCTCCAGATGATAGAGGGAGCACGTCAAGATGTGCGAGACAACTGGGGAGACCCTGACGCACGGGAATCAGTGGATATGCAATTGTCCATCGCTGAATCCTGGCTGAGGATACTGCCCAACCTAATATCCTACGACCTGACCGATGCCAAATATCAGGCACAGATCGATGGCATGGATAGAATGTCCGGCTTGTACAGCAACTTGCAAGATCAACTCCACGCGGGGGAGGGCAACCTTTCCCGATGAGAGAGTTTAATATCAACGGGTACAGGGTTGTCATTGACCTAAGCGAGCGGCTCATTGCCGAGGTTTGGGAAGACGGGAAAGAGATATTAGATACGCTTCCCGACTCAAAGGTCTTTGATCTCATGGGCCTTGCCGAGCAAGAGGCGAGGGAGCAGTATGAAGAAGACCGGGCCGAGTCTCGGTTTGACGATTGCTATCACGGCGCATAATGTCGTTCTCAGTTGGAAAGCGGGTTTGGGCTATCCCCATGCCCGCAACGGACAAGCTGGTCCTCTTAGCCCTGGCTCACTATGCTAGCGACGACGGCAAATGCTGGCCGTCTTTGGATAAGCTTGGCAAAGATACCGGCTTGCACCCGAAAAGCGTTTCAAGGTGCATCAGAAGGCTCAGAAAGGGGAAGCTAATCGAGACCAAGAGACGCATGAACAACAGCAGCGTAATCCTGCTAAAAATATGAGGGCGCTTAGTTCCGACTCGGTAACCCTGCGTTACCCTATCCTAGTATTCTCTATTCTAAAGAAAGCTTATGATATATTAGTGTAACCAAGAGTTACTTTCTAACTAGGAATTTACCAATAATGAAAATTGAAATTGAATATGTTCCCAGCTATCCCGAGGTGGTAGCCGAGGAGCCAACGCCGTTTGAAACGGCCAACATATCCTCAATCCGAGAACGTTTGAACGTTCTTCTTGGTAGTTTATCTGACCAAGAAAAGAAGGCCCTTGTTCTAAGATCGGAAGGTCTAACCTACCATGAGATGGGGAAAGAAATGGGTGTTTCTAAAGCTCGTGCTGGCCAAGTTTATCAGAAGGCTTTACTGCGTGCTAAATCTCATAGAAACATCTATTTTTTCTTGGAGTGCATGAAATCTTTTTGCCAACGTTCGGGCAACCCTGTCCCAGATCACAGCTTATTAAACCAGATAATGCTTCAACCTGGAGAATTGAAAAGAAAGAGGGAGGCTGAACGTAAAGCGGAACCACTCTGGCTTAGGTATCAAAGTGCATACAACAGGAAGGTTTTGGAAGAATCTCGGATCAAGAATCGGAAAAGGAGGGATAAAGAAGAGGAGGAGGCTAAGAAAGAGAGGAAGAGGCAGGCATGGATTGATGCTCAAGCTCGGAAAAAAAAGGCCGCCCAAAGGGAAGCCAAGCAAAAGGCCGAAAAGATACGGTACATGGAAAGGATGTTGTTGAAGGCAAAGCAAGAGAGGGAAGCGGTCATGTTTGAAAAGCAGTTTAAGAAAAACATCTTAGGAGAGATAACTAAGATGGCACACCAGCTTCATGAATTGGCCGATGAAACTGAATCAATTGCCTTTGGTGGGGCAACGCTGCACGAGAACAAAGGAACCAAAGAATTTAGAGTTGTTTTCAAAAGAAATGAAGTATGAACCAACAGAAAGTATGAAGGGGAAGATTGAGGCTGTGTTCACCGCAGTTTCAGAGTGGTACGGCATACCCCTTGAGCAAATATTAAGCAGAAGGAGGGATGCACACACCGCAGAAGCGAGGTTTGTTTCAATCCACCTAGCCAGTAAAATACCAATGGCTTCCTGGCCCAGCATTGGGTGGTATGCAGACAGGCATCACTTGTCTTGCATCTACGCAGACAAGCAGGTGATGGAGTGGAAGGAGACAGACTCCAAGTTTGCAAAGAGACTCACCGGAGCGACAGAAGCAGTCGATCCATTACTAAAATCAACCGATAAACCTAAAAAAGTATGACCGAAAACAAAAAAACTAAACAGCAGTTGACAGAAAACATACCCAATGACAGAGATCTTGCCCTTGTCAGATATAAAAACAGAAAAGAACGGCGAGGTAGGCCACGCAAGTGGATGCCGGGGGACAGGGTGAGGTTGCAGACAACTATCAAGCCTGAAACCCACGATTTACTACATAGGTTGGCCTATGAGAACCAGTGTTGCACCGGAGTTATCATTGACCGGATGCTAAAACCTGAACCAAGAGAACAAAACGAACCCTTGCACATTAAAATATGAAGACACCCGACGAGATAAAAAGGGAACTCAGTTCCAAAATAGATCGGCTCATGGCCGATATGTTTCCCGGAGCAAAGAGGGAAGCCGGAGGTCGGTATGTCATGGCAGACTTGCGAGGAGATGCCGAGGGCAGGTCTTGCAATGTATTCAAGGCTAAGAACAGTAGTGTCTACGTTGCCAAGGATCACCAGACTGGAGAGAGTTGCAACATCTTAGAGCTGTGCCACCGCAAGCTGGGTGGATCATTCTCAGAGACGATGAGATGGGCTCTCAAGTTCTGTGGCTTTGAGCAAATCAGAACAGTCAAGACAGAGGATCGGGTGGAAGTTCAAACTGTTCCCGACACTGCTCTCAGGGGCAGCGAGGTACACCGCTACATGGTGGAGAAACGAGGGATAAACGAACGCACTCTTGGTAAGTACAACATCTTCCACCACGAGCAGAAGGGTGGACACTGGTGGGGAGCTCCGCTCTATGATAGCGAGGGTCGTTGCCGGATGCTCAAGTACACTTGTGTTACTAGGATTGGAAACAAGAAACAAATCTATTCTACGCAACCAGTATTCAACACACCGTTTGGATTGCACCTAGTAGGGGAGGATGACCGAGAGCTAATCATCTGCGAGGGGGAGATTGATTGCATGAGTCTGCACCAGATGCAGAAGGAGAGCAACATTCCTGTCATTGCTGTACCATCAGCCAGTAACCACGGGTGGATTGAGAACTGCTTTGAGATGTTGACTAGGATGGAACGCATCTACGTTGCCAGTGACATGGATGACGCAGGTCAGCAGATGTTCATCAAGCTATCTCAGAGGCTCTCAGCGGACCGCTGTTACCGTATTGAGATACCAGAGCCACACAATGATGTAAACGATTGGCTGGTCAAGGATCACCCCACTGAGGACGATCTAAAGAAGCTCATGGATAGTGCCAAAGGCAACGAGCCAGAGGCTTTGGTGAGGCCCAACGATTTTGTGTTGCAGATGCAGGATTGTGTCACCCAACAAGAGAGGGAGAGGGAATGGAAGAACTGGTGCTTCCAAGATATGCCTCTCAGTCTCAGGGAGAGCGAGCTGTTCACCATCATTGGTATTCCTGGATCGGGCAAAAGCCAGATAGCCTACCAGCTACTGCTCCACCTAGCCAGCACTGGCACTAAGTGCATGGCCGTATCCTTTGAGGTTCCCATTGAAAACATGATGCTCCAACTAGGAACACAACTCCTTGGAGAAGAACCCAAGCATGAGCAGTGTGCCCAAGTTGCAGAGGAGCTAGGAGAGAACATCTACTTCATAGATGATACCAACTTCCGAGACTGTGGAAACAACTGGGAAGGACTGAAGGCAGAGATAATATTGGCCAAGCAGAAGTATGGGATTACCACCATATTGATAGACAGTTTCAGCTACCTTGCACCGAAGCTTGACTTTGAACAGCAAGGTCTTATCAGTAAGGACTTAGCTAGGACAGCGGTTAAGCATCAGCTTTCTATTGTCCTTATAGCTCATGCCGATGCAAAGTCCAAAGAGAATGGGGGCACTAAGTATGCCCCTACCAGTCCGGGATCTATTCTGGGCAGTCAAGAACTGTCTCAGGCTAGCCACACCATTTGCAGTATGCACCGCAACACTGCTAAGGAACTGGTCATGTCCAACGGAAGTGCGGAAGAACAGGACAAATATAAGAAGCAAGGAGACAGCACATTCACTTGCTTTAAGCAACGCAACAGCGGAGTCAACTTTAGCCGCGACCTTTGGTTTGATACCAAAACCCGGCTATTCCAAACAAGCCCAATGTCCACCCTCTCACCAGAGGATGAATATTGGTACAACGTAGACTAAATAATATGTCACAAATAAAAACCATAAAAACAGTGCGTCTCATGGGAGACGAACCAAGAAGCACACCTAACGGGGATCTCTGGGGATTCTGGTTAGAATTTGACGATGGCACAAAAGGAGTTGCCAACGGCAAAAGCAAAGCCCCTCGTTGGGCAGAGGCGGGAGCCACAGTAGAGGCAACCGACTCAACATACAAGACCCCAAAGGGTCACACCAAATGGAAAATCTCAATACCAAGAGAGATTCCACAAGACAGTCAAGGGTACACCGGACATCAGTCCAGTGATGGAACCGAGACGTTCTACAAACGACCGAACTATTCCAACAATGGAAGTGGCGGAGTAGACAAAGGAAGAGAGATTGCCATTCAAGCTTGCATCAACCAAGCAAGCCAAGTGGCAGCTCAAGACAGCACGTTCAAGAGCAATGGATACAATGAACAATTCAAATACATTGTATACTCCATTGCAAAGGACTTGCTAGAAGTGAGGGAAGCTATCCAAGAGGGCCGAGATTTGGTTCAGGAGGAAGGAGCACCATTCTAATTAAACTGCGGGGGCTCCGGCCCCCGCTTTATATTATGGCACACTTTTATGAAATAAAAAAAGACTCAGGCTTCCTTCGGGATGACCTGTCCACTCCCTTCCAAGCAAGGAGGGAATCCCAGAACAGTGGCAAGGCCATCGTTGCTAGTGTTACCGAGAAGCTGAAAGTTTTCCCTGATCCATTCTTTGAAACTTGGAGAACCAAGAAAGCAATAGAACTCAGCAAAGAACACCCGCATCTCAGTGAGGAGCAAATCATGGATATGCTCTGGGGGATGAGGGTTCACCCGAAGACAGGTGAGGAAGTGAAGAGTTCTTCTTGGGGAACTGAATGTCACAAGCATTTAGAAACTACCATTTGCGGGGGTCAGTGTCCCCCATGTTGGGAACCCTTTGTCATGCCGTTCATTGAATGGGCGGAATGCGAACAGCTAGAAGTGGTGGAAGTTGAGGGAGTGATTTCCAACAGCGACAAGGAATTTAACACGGCAGGAACGATTGACCTGTTAGCCATACACAATGGCAAGCTTGCCCTGTTTGACTACAAGACGCGGGAGGTGGCAGAGCATCAGGACATTACCCGCAAGGCATATCACAAAGATTCTATGCAGCTAGCTTCGGAATCTAGGATGGTAAAGATTGCCAGCTACCTAGACTATGACCCGCCAATCCACACCGTTATTATCAATACCAATAACGGAGACACCCATGTCAAGACGTGGACTGAGCAGGCACAGGCCAAGGCACTGGATGATGCGATCAGTTGCTTCATGTTCTATGACTCGGTGAACAAAATGAGATGAAGGTTTGGACCGAGGCTAGACTAAGATCGTTCATGATGTCCTGTGTTAGATCAGGGACTAGGAGGTGGGCTCCCAAATATCAAACACTCAATGAGTCGTTTGTTGAAAGCCAGAAGAACCCTAAGACCGGAAGGATGCGGAAGATGTATCGCTGTGCCATTACCAAGGATCTTTTCCCGGCAAAGGAGATGCAGGTCGATCACATCGAGCCGGTAATCCCCGAAAAGTGGGGACGCAAAACTAAATATCTTGGCTACAATTGGAACGAGCTTCTTCCTAGATTGTTCTGTGGAAAAGAAAACCTACAGGCAGTTAGCAAGGAAGCACACAAGGCCAAGACAAAGGAAGAGAACGCAAAGAGAAAAAAGAAATGAACGACAATGAAAGATTCAAAAAGCACCTAGCCAAAAGTCACGGGCCAGTATGGAAAATTGCAAACCACATCAGCTCGATGGGTTATCCGGTGAACATACCACCAACATTCGTTGCTCCATCACATGAGGAGTGGAAGGAGTTTGCCGATGACGGGGACTTATATGTTGGCCAAAGGGTTGAAGTGAAAAAGCTAGGGGTTGATTTTACCGGAAGAGCAGACTGGCCCTTCGGTTCTAAGTTTATTGTGTGTGCTAAACATTCATTTGACAGAGCAAAGCCAAGGCCATATAGGTATTTTTATTTAAACAAAAGAGAAACCCATGCAGCAATTGTAAAGGGAAGCTCACACAAGAGCTGGTATTGCGAAACTAAAAAAGACTCACGCTATGAAGATATGGTGCAATCATTCTATATGTCTCCTATGCACTTGGTTAAATTTGTAGAGCTATGATACTGCGATCAGACCCTCAGCACAAGGTTGTCGTCCTCCCCAAGGACAGTGACGAGAGAAAGAAGTGGCCCATATATTCTGGGGTGCTGTCCCCTTTCCCAAATGCAATTGCAGCAGTGGCACGGCAATCTTATGCTGGCAACGAGAAACATTGCGATCCCCTTGAACCCCTGCACTGGGAACCAAACAAATCTAACGATCACCATGACTGCCTGATGCGACACCTCCTGGAGGAGGACTATGTAGCTGTGGCATGGAGGGCTCTGGCTCTCCTTGAAACTAAAATACAACAAGAGAAATATAATGGACCTAGATAAACTAAAACAAGATTACTCAAACTACCTGATCAACACAGCAACGATAGACCAAGTGAAAGATTTACTAACTTCTTCGTTGACTGTTGTGGGATGTGCCAATGTTCTAAAAGCACAGGCTGTAAAAGCCATCGACGAGATGAGTGAAGAGCAGCGTGAAAAACTAGACGATCAACTAAATCCTAAAGAGGAAGAAAATTTAGACGGTAATCCAGACGAGTAATCTCTGGAAATGGTGTTTTATCTTTTTCACCTTTCATTAAACCCGTCGGGGCCGAGGTTATTCTCGGCCCTTATTTTTTAGTAGGAGATGCGTTTCCTAGAACTAGCAATCACCCGGTCCTGCCTAACCAGTGGTTCACTGGATGCAGTGTGTGTTCTCCCAGTAAACCAACGACCATCTTTGAAGTGTTTGTGCTTCCCGGTGTAGTTCTTACCGTCCAGCATATATATGGTTTTAGTTTTCATTCACAACTGATTGTGGAGCGATTGCTTGTAATACGCTTTTAAGCTTTATTTGATTCTCTACGTTCTTGGTTAGGATGCCCTTGTCTTTTTGCTCCTGCAAAAACTCATTGATAAAACCAGGAGGCATCTTTTCAATCTGAGCATCATAAAACCTAGCTCGGTTACCGTTCTGGACGCCAAGCTTTCTTATCATCTTATCAGATCTAGTAATTCCACGCTCTTGGTCTTTGACCATTTTTTTGACACGCCTTTGAACGGACTTGTTTGCATTAGATAATTCATTCTGCAAAGCAAGTTGGCGATTAATCGGATCATCTATTCTTTTAAGCTTACTCATTATATCAAAAGCCTCCTGTGAGTTAAGAGAGTCCTGAGTGTTCTGCTCAAACTCAAACAATTCCAGATCGGGCTCTATACCGGTGCGTTGTTCAAACCCATCTGCATAAGTTGAACCAAAGAATCTTCGGAAGATGGGGTAGTCATTAGCCCTGAGTTCTTGATTATTGTGTATCTTACTAAAAACCTCAAACAAACGTTTTAGATCCATTGCACCTCCACCTAAACCGCTCTCAAATAAATGAAGTAGTTTTTCTGGGGATACAGGAGCACCAAGATTTTCTAGTTCCTTGGAAAGCTCAATTGCAATTTCACCACCTAGGGTTTTAGCAGTCCAAGGATTCACCTTGGCGTATGCCGCCATGTTCTGCTCCAATAGATACCCAGGAACAATCTCCCTGCCTAGTCCATCCTTGTTGCCCCAAACAATTTCGTGAATCTTCTTTGGTACGGTAGGAATAAGGCTTCCACCAGTAGGGTTGTAACTATCTAATATATTTTGACCTATACCTTTGATGATCTTACCTGGAGAATCAAATCTTCCAGGCATTGCAGCCACTTCCTCTGGGGAAAGCATACCTGCCGCCGCAGCCGCTCTCATTGTCTGATTGGTAAGCATTCTTGCACCACCACTAACGGCAGTCCAGATGGGTGCGGCTTCATAAGCCAATGGAAACTGAGCATAAGAAAGACTCCCATCATCATTGGGAAATGGATTAAGCACTACCAGATTCTTGTTTAGCCTCCAGTCACTCTTATCAGGACCGCCCTTTACTTTGTTCCTCCAGTCTGGATCGATCATGGAGTTGTATGTTTCTAGTAATACAGCCGTTCCAAGAGTACCTGCCAAAACTGGTTTGAAAACCTTTGGGTCTTTTAGGCTCCTCCAAAAATTCTTTGCCGACTGAATACTGGGATTGGAAAACAAATACAAAGCTTTAAGCTGATCTCCTCTAGAACCTTTTTTAGTTGGATCAAAACTAGCATTCCTAGCCATTACCGCAGCATCTTTGCCACTCCTACCCGCAGTCCTAGCCGCTCGGTAAACACTGAACCTAGTTGAATCCTCAACCACTTCGTTCATTCTTCTCACAACGTCGTTCCAAGCGGACAGACGTTCTTTAATTGTTTTATTATTTGAGAAATCAATAGTTTTTATATTCTTAGATAGATTCCTGAGACTGTCAGTAGCAACACCACCAGTAGAACCCCCGTCTCTAACGAAGGCATCATAATCATCCATCATTTTTTGTTGATCAGGATTACTTGCTTTACCATTAAAAAGTTTTTTCCTGATAACATTCATTTCTTTGAAAGCAGAGACTGGATTAGCCACCGAAAGAAGCGCGTTAGAATCTAAATTCTTAAAAGTGTTCAATGCACTAACAACACGGTCACGCATTAAGTTGACCGCAGCATAAGAAGGATTGTAGCCGGTATATACAGCACCAAGCCATTTGTTTACTCCATAGCTAAGTTTCAATACCCCTTTGACTTGGTGTTTATTGACTCCACGCACTGCTGCTCCCAGCTCTGGAACCACGCCATCACTAAAATCTAAGTAATATTTATTTGATGTTCCTACTATCTCCTTTTTGCCATCAACAACCTTATATATGTTGTATGAATTATCGGGATCAAAAACTGTTATTACCGGAGAATCCTTGCCGACGTTTATTGCTCTTGAGGATGTCGCCTTTCTAATCTTAACAATTTCACCAGCTCTTTCTTTGTTTCTAGGATCTTCCAATAGTCTTTTGAAAACTAAGTTGGCCTTGTTGGCCTCGGCTAATTTTGCAGCCTCAACATTTCCATCTATTAAATTTTTAATTACAGAAACCTGAAGGTCTTCATCTCCCTTGGCCTTCTTTAATGTTTTAGGATTGAAGACCGACCTACTGAAAAAGAAATTGTCAGCATCATCAGCATCAACAGCATCATCAAACAAACGCTGAAGCGGAACATAGTTTGGATTTTCATCCCTTAAAGCTTTTGCTCTTTTTGCTGTTACAATACCACCCTCTTCAAGTGTATTTAATATTTTATTAGAAAGTTGTTTTGCGTTATCTACCAGTGGTGCTGCAATTGGTAGAATGTCTGCTTCAAATTCATCAACTATTTTTTTTGCATTTTTGTCTGTCAATGAATTACCAAGAATACTAACTCCCGCTGCTCCATCTGGTTTCTTATTCTTACCGGTACCCCTAAATTCTGGAGCGTATTTTGCGTGTAGATACTCGTCCAACCTCTTCATTAGCGATTCGGTTGATGTACCCGCCGAGGAAGCAATTGTTCTAGCACCTTCTATCAAGCTATTAACTTCGGTTCGCGTACTATCAATTCTGTTTTGAGTTAATTTCTTTGATAGAGTTAAAGCTCTATACGCGTCGTTACCTTCTGAAACTACATTTCCATTTTTATCAACGACATCCTTTTCTACTATAAGCTTTCCCTTTTCTGAAAACATATTTCCAGAAGATTGGTCTTGTTCTTTTTGCAGACGTATTAACTCATCATCAAGCTGCTCTCTGGCTAAAATAGATTTTTCACTAAGATCTTTATTTCTCTTTTGAATGTTTTCTACAGCAGCTCTTTCTGCTGCTGTAGCTAGGTCTACGGCATCTGGATCGCCCTTCTTCACTGCATCCATAAACCTATCAACCTTACGGCCAGCAAATTTTTCATAGGATTTAGAGAACTTATCTGCTGACATACCAAATCCAAGAGAGAGCACTCCTCCCGTCAACCCGGCTTTGCCCAGTTCTTCTAAAGTAGGAAGGGTTCCTTCTTCAATTACTGACTCTACAGCTACAGCACCTGCCGTTGTCGTTCCCCCTAGTGCTAAATGCTGTGCGGTTCTTGTAACCGCTCCTGCTCCTTTTCCTACTCCCGCAAAAGGAACAAGATTAAGAAGCGTGTCGGCAACCAGTTCTCCTTGAGAAAGATCTTCTCCTGGTCTAGATACCTTTTGTCTTACATATGAACCTGAAAGACCGCTAACAACAGCCCCAACTACATATCCCGCAGCAGCACCTACTGCCGTACCTATACCCGGAACGGCAGAACCTATTGCGGCTCCAGCAGCAGCACCCGCTAGCTTGCCTCCTTCACCAATGGCTATTTCAGAAGCAAGACCTACACCGGTCCTAGCAAGAGAACCAGACTTCTCTGGTGAAGCAGCTTCTGCCGCCGCTTTTTCTCTGGCAAGTTGTAGGATCTCTTCTTCAGTAGCATCCTCCGAATGCTCAACCCTAACAGACTGCCCAGTAGAAGATACATTAACTACAGTAAATGGCATTAGCTTAAAGGTTATCGGGCTCCTGCAGGTGTTGTTCCCCCGAGTGTTTCTATATTAAGAAAACCATCTGCTGTGTTTCCTCCCACAATTCCCGTTTTGGCAACTTGATCCTCCAAGACCTTCAAGTCATCAACCATTAAATCAAGATCAAATCTGTTAGCGAGTTTCCTAGCAAAAAGACTAGCACCTTTTAAAATTCCTTTAACCCATCCGTCTTGAATATCATATTTTTGATCAAACTCTTTTAAGTATCTTTTGTTTTTATCAGGGCTGTCTGGGAAAAGTTGACCTTGAGAAGCCAATAAGAAAAACGCATACTGATCTTCGGCACTATGTCTTTCGTTATCCTGTAAGACACCCCTAAACATTTGGGGTATATTTTCTTTAGTCCATTCTCCGTTTTGAACTCTATTATTTAAATCTTCTAAAGAGAATACAAATTTAGATGTGTCTGGTACAGCCAAGTCATTGTTGGCAAATTCCATTTGAATTGACTGAATTTTATCATCTCTTGCTTTACCATCTTCTATACTCATAGCACTTCTAAGCTGATCTGCTAGCTGATTTGCTTTGGTTGTTTTTCTTGCTATGATTTCCTCTTCTACAAGTGCTTTATTTCTTAATATAGCTTTTTGCATATCCACATTGTTTTGGCTTTTGGCTAAATCAAATTCTTTTTGATAGTATAGCATATTGGCGTAGAGGTTGTCATCTTCCTCCATTTTCAAATCAGACCGTCGTTCATCTCGCATCTTTTCGTATAGTTCGGTAGCCCTCCTTTGGTAGTCTGTAAAATCCTCACCCTTCCTTCTTTGGAAATCTAGGAATTTTTCTTTTCCTAGCCTTTCACTGGTCAGGAATTTTTCCTTTCCGCGCCTTTCCTTGGTCTCTTGCCCAAAGCCTCGTCCTTGAAATAGTAGACTGTGGGCTTGTGTATCATCTTGGAGATACGATTTAAATTGGTTAGCAATTTTATTATTTTCTTTTAAAAACTTATCCGACAACTCCATTCTTTCTTCGGTAAGATCACTATCAAAATCCATTTCTTCTAAACGTCTTTCATGAGCTTTTTGTGCCGCTATGGCTTGTCTATCCGCAGTATAATCGGACTTTAGGAATCCAGTAAAGGTGTCTTGAAGTTGACGCAGAGCAGGAAGACCATTTGCCCTAGCAGCCTCCAACATTGAACCTATAGCCTGACGATCAACTCCAGTAGCTTGAGATACGTCAAAAACAGATTGTCCCAAGGCTTCATAAAGATTGTTAGATATTTTGCGATCTTGTGCATCACTAACCACTCCTTTAATAGACTGACCAAGATTTTGGTACATCTGTCCCGTCGCCGCTCCAGCTTGTGAGAGTGCCTGTATTGCCGCAGGGCTTACGGCCCCCAATCGGGGATCAACTGTGCTACCTAATACTGCCATAACTGTTACCTATCTACTTGTAATGCTTCCTTACTATTGAGGTCATCCACTTGCGGATGAAAGACTTAATAAATGGTTTGTTGCTAATGAACTCAGCAAACCGCTCACCATGCTTGATGTAAATTTTGCGGAACCAAGAAGGAGCTTCATCAAAAAGCCAACCTCTGAACAATAACCACATTGGATTGTTTTGCCCGTAAACCTCTCTGGCTACCCAGCAAGGTGATTTCTGTCCAAACAATGCTCCCCCTAGTGCGGAGCCAAAGCCTCCAACGGGACCACCAAAAATGGCCCCTCCTATAGATCCAAGACCACTCATCAATCCACCTTGAGCTTGAGCTGATGCACTCATTGCAGCAGCATCCAAACCTGCTTGATTGGCCTGTTGCTGTAGAGCCATATTGACACCCATCATTGGATCGGTTGCTTGTGGTGTGGTTCCGTACATTGCTTGCTGTTGACCCATACCAAGAACTTGCAGTCCTTCAGCTTGAGAAGCAGGGCGACCAAAGAACGCTCCAACGTCTGGACCCATAGCCCTTTGCATTTGAAATGCTTGACCTAAACGAGCGTCGGCTTGTCCAGCCAATGCTTGCTGTTGAGCAAATTGCTGTTGTTCAAGACCAGCTTGTGCTCCAAAAATACTAGCCAATGCTGAGTCTCTCTGAGCCTGTTGCTGAAACTGTTGCTGCTCAAGAGCAGTTTGTTGTGCAAATTGTTGTCCAGCAAGCCCGGCTTCTGCACCTGCAAAGGCTGCTTGTTGACCGGCAAGACCTGCTTGCTGCCCTATAACCTGGGCTCGCATTGCATCCTGTTGAGCCTGCTGCTGTGCAAAACGAGCTGCCTCTTGTGCTCCAACACCAAGCTCCCGAAGCTGCTGCTCTCTTCCAGCCATACCTGAAGCAAAGCCAGCTTGAGCAATGTTCTGAGCTAGTCCGGTTCCTTGTAGCTGCTGACCCATGCGAGCCTGCTCTAGTCCACCAGCAGCCTGCAAAGCTTGCTGCTGCAAACCAGCTTGCTGGGCTTGTAAACCAGCGGCGGTGCTGGTTGCACCAACACCCATTTGCTGCCTAGCCCTCTGTTCAGCCAAACGCTGTTGAGCCAATGCTTCAGTTTGTCCTGCAAACTGACCACCCATTCCCATGCGTTGCATTTCCTCGGCTGTCCTAGCCTGTTGCATGGCTTGTTGCTGACCAAGAAGCTGCTGTGCAGCCATAAG